>JGI26064J46334_1000405_pt1 | contig 9684 bp, 7 predicted proteins | sample MarorgKNORR_S2LV_FD_46334 | JGI IMG/M metagenome (IMG submission 46334) | reverse complement strand
TAGAAGTTCTTTTAATAGCTAAAACAATCCTTGAGAAGCTTGGAGTCGAATATTGCTTAGAAATTAATTATCTGGGTGGAGAGGAATCATTAAACTCATATAGAACCTATTTAAGAGAATTTCTTCAAGCCAACAAAGAAAGTTTTGATGAAAAGCTATATGCAAGGTTACAAAGAAATCCAGTGAGAGCAATTGATTCAAAAGATGAAAAGATAAAAGAAGTTATAAAGAATTCAAAAGATATCACAAATTTCCTAAACGAAGATGAAAAATTAGCATTTTCAGAGACTGTAGAAGCTTTAGATATGCTTCAAGTTGAGTACAAGATAAATACAAAGTTAGTTAGAGGCATGGACTATTACACTGGAACTGTTTTTGAATTTACTGTCGATAGTCTTGGAGCACAAAATGCTGTTATTGGTGGAGGAAGATATGACAATCTTATTGAAGAGCTAGGTGGAAGAAAACTGCCAGCTATTGGATTTGCATTAGGTATAGATAGGCTCTCTGAGATTGTTGCTATGCAAAACAACAATAATGATATTTTCATAGGCTGCGCTGAAACTAAATCAATAAAATTTGCACAATATGTAGGCAACAAATTACGTCTTAATAATAGTGATTTAGTTATTGAAAATTACCTAGGTAATGCAAATGTTTCAAAACAACTGAAAAAAGCTAATTCTCTGGGCTTTAAATTTGTTATCATAATCGGCCAAGAGGAGCAAAACACTAAAATATTTAAAGTTAAAGATCTGCAAGAAGATAAAGAATTAACTTTAAATGAAAAAGAATTATCGGAGTTTTTTAATGGTTGATAGAATTTTAGAATTTTTAAGAAATCGTTATTTTATTGGAGCAGTTGTAGCAATTGTTTTAGGCTTGGTTCTAAATTCTTTTTTAACCTACTCTAAAGATAAAGCGAATGAAGTCGAATTCAAAAAATTTCAAGAGGTGAACGCATCACTATCTACACAATCTGGGGATGTGATAGAAAGTAATGAGCTGGACGTAGAATTTGACTCTTTGGGTTTTGAAATGATAACAAAGACCGTTCTAGCTAAGAAATCTATTGATGAAAAAGATTTTAAGAATGCAGTACAACTTTTTAATGAAATATACTCAGAAGTTATATCGAGCAATATTTCAAAAGCAACAAAAGAGGTTCTAACTGAACAGTACTCAGAAAATATTGTGAGACTATATATGGAACTAGACGATTATGAAAGTGGAGATAATTTTATTAGCGAAAATGAGCTCGATAGTTCTAGATTCCATGATGTTGCCGGAGATTTCTACAAATATTTCAACTTTAATGACAAATCTAATTTTCATTACGATCGAGCCGTAAGCTTTGATATCGATGTATCTCAAAAGAATCTAATTAATTTAAAGAGACCTATTAAATAGCATGAAACAGATTTTAAAAATAATTTCAATTTTTATTTTGGCATCATGTCAGACTTTAGGATTTAACCAAGAAGACCCAAATGGTCCAGTTAAGCTTGACCTAAACTATGAAAGCTTTATGTCAGAATCTTGGCTAAACAAAGCTGAAACCCCATTAATTAACTTTAATTTTTTTGGTGAAAATATTGAATCAGAGATGTTTTTTGATATCAATGGCACAACAGTATTTTTAATTAACTTTAATTTTTTTGGTGAAAATATTGAATCAGAGATGTTTTTTGATATCAATGGCACAACAGTATTTTCTGTGAATGATAATCAGCTGAGCCTTATTAATTATGATTCAGGCGAAGTACAAAAAAGCTATGAATTAGAAACTAGCAGAATAATTTCTGGCGTCTCTGTCGGTTACAATACTTTTCTTTACACTGATGCAGACGGAGTTATCTATGCTCATGAATCAGGGTCTGGGGATTTAAAATGGACTAAAGCATTAGAAGATGTAGTTCTATCAGAAATACTAATTACTTCTACAAATGTGTATGTTCAAACTTCTTCTGATGTTCTTTATGGACTGAATCTTCAAAATGGTGAGACACAATGGTCAAAAAAAGCACAAGCACCTTTGCTTTCAATAAGAGGAACAGCTTCTCCAGTAGCTTTCGAGGGGTTAATCTTTACAAGCTTCTCAAATGGTAGGCTTGCTGCAGTTAGAGAGGTGGATGGAATACAGTTATGGGAAAAGCCAATATCAAGATTAAAGGGCTCAACAGAGCTAGAGAAATTAATGGATGCTGATTCAAAAGCAGTACCTATTAATGAAGATGTATTTGTTGCAAATTACAATGGCTCTTTAACAAGATTCAATATAAGAGGTGGCGAAAAAGTTTTCTCAGTCGACCATTCAACCTTAAAACCTATTGTTTTACATAAAAATATAATAGCTTCGATCAATACAGATGAAGAGATTCTCGGATTTAATGCAGTTAATGGAACTGAAATCTGGAGAAGTCAAAAATTCAAAAACCGTGATATAACTGACCTTNTTTTATACGATGACAGGATATATTTTGGTGACTTTGAAGGTTTTATTCATGAAGTNAACCCTGAAAATGGGATGATAACTGGACTTACAAAAACAGAATTAAAATCTATTAAACAGATTGCTATTTATTCAGATAAATTAATAGCTCAAGACACAGATGGATCAATCTCTGGATTTGATCTGAATTAAATGATTACTACGGTTTCACTTGTCGGTAGAACCAACGTCGGCAAATCTTCAATTTTTAATAAATTAGCTAAGTCTAAATCAGCTTTGGTATCTGAACTAGAAGGTTTAACAAGAGATATCAAAACGGCAACTATAAAGAAAGACAACAAAACTATAAACCTTATTGATACTGGAGGTTTTTACACTTCAAAGGAAGATAATTTCGAGGAGATGATTCTTGCTAAGGCATTTGAAGCAATTGAATTATCTCAGATAATTTTATTTGTTGTAGATAAAAAATTTGGTATCTCTCCTTATGATAAAGAAATAGCCTCCATAATCAGAAAGAGCAATAAGAAAGTAATCTTAGTTATCAATAAAATAGATGTTAAGACTGTTGAAGGCACTTCAATATTCGATGAATTTGGATTTAATGAGAAGATAGAGGTTAGTTCAGAACATAATATAAATATTACAGATCTAAAGAATCTAATATTCTCAAAAATTGATCAGGATGAAGAAATTTTAGAGGAAGAATTACCAAAAATTTGTGTTATGGGAAAACCAAATGTCGGAAAATCTTCAACAATTAATTCTATTACTAATCAAGAAAAGATGATTGTTTCAAACGTGCCAGGCACAACAATTGATTCAGTTGATACAAAAATTTCTTATAAAGGCAAAGATTATCTATTTATCGATACAGCCGGTATCCGAAGGAAAAATAAAACTGTTTCAAAAGAAGAAAAATTTTCTGTAATTAAATCACTTGAATCAAACCTTAATGCTGATTTAGCGATAATGATGCTAGATGCTTCAAGCTTTCTTCTTGATCAAGATCGAAAACTTATCGAAAAAGCTAGAGATAATGGAAGAGCAATAATTGTTGTAGTAAATAAAACAGACCTATTAGACAAAGACGAAAAATCAGAGATTGAAAATATTTTAAAAACAGACCCTATGTTTGTTGGATTGCCTTGTTGTTTTATCTCAGCAAAAAAGAGAGAAGGGTTAAAACACCTCTTTGATAATATCTATAGGGTTTTAGAAAATGCAAAAAAGAATATTACTACTAATAAATTAAACAATATTCTTAGGAAGGCAATGGAAGCAAAATCAATTCCATTCAAAGGGAAGTTTAGGCCAAAAATAAGGTTTGTGCATCAAGGAGGGAAGAACCCTCATGTCATAACGGTACATGGCAATTCTTTAGAAAAAATAGAAGGCAGTTATAAGAGGTTTCTGGTAAATTTTTATCAAAAAAAATTAAATTTACTTGGCATAACCATAAAACTCAAATTTATAACTTCCAAAAATCCTTATAAATCTTAATTTTATACGCTTAATTGCATTAAGATATTCTATAATACTGCTGAAAATGACTAGGCGCCCAACTTTCATAAACTTGTTCTTAATAAAGTTGCCTATTACTGCTATTTCTTCAATTACTCATAGATTGTCTGGGATAGTAAACTTTTTTATTGCAATACCAACTTTTGTACTTTTCTTTTTAACAGACTATTTAGTTGATGAGAACATGAATTGGCACCAAGAGAAATTTAATTTTGAAGTTCAGATATTAATTTCAGTATCAATATTTGCTATTACGTATCACATTTTTGCTGGGCTTCGACATTTGATTACGGATTTTACAAATTATGGGCATGAATTTCACGAGGCAAAATTTTCAGCTTTAGTTGCATTTATATTAACTCTTATTGTCTCAGTACTTTTAATAATGGAGGTCTGGTAAATGGGTACTTTCTTTTGGATTGCTCAACGAGTAAGCGCATTAATTATATTGAGCTATGTCCTCTTTATTTTAATAAGCTATTTTGTAAAGCCATATCAATATGATGCCAGTATTTGGTACTTTGATATCCACACAACAGTAATGAAAGTTTTTACTAGTGCTTTTTTAGTAGTCATGGTTAGTCATGCACTACAAGGGTTAAAAGCGATTGAAGATGATTACTTTACAGAGAGAACAATAGGAATGTTTATGCCAGGAATGACATACTTAGCTAAGGTTTTGAAGTATGCATATAGATCATTTATCGGATTAGTAATTTTAGTATTAGCTTATGTGGTGGTATTTAACTATTTAATGGAACTTTAAATAGATGGTGTTTATAATTATATATAAGCAGAATTGATAATGGAAATTGGTGGAATAACTGTATCAGAAAAACAATTTGATGTAGTGATAGTTGGTGGCGGAGGCTCAGGACTGCGTGCATCACTTGAAATTTCTAAATCAGGCTTGGACGTTGCTGTAGTTTCTAAAGTTTTTCCTACACGATCACATACAGTTGCAGCTCAAGGCGGAATAACATGCGCAATAGCAAGTGCTGACCCAAATGATGATTGGAGATGGCATATGTTTGATACAGTCAAAGGTTCAGATTATATCGGTGATCAAAATGCCATTGAATATATGTGTTCTGAAGGCCCTAATGCTATTTTTGAATTAGAACATATGGGATTGCCTTTTTCTAGATTTGAAAATGGCCGTATTTACCAAAGACCTTTTGGAGGTCAATCAAAAGAATTTGGTGAAGGTGGCCAAGCAGCTAGAACATGTGCAGCAGCTGATAGAACTGGTCATGCTCTTCTTCACACACTTTATCAAGCCAACCTAAAAGCAGGAACAAATTTTCTTAACGAATGGTTTGCTATCGATTTAATTAAAAATGACGATGGCGTAATAAAAGGAGTTAGTTGTTTTGATATGGAGACAGGTGAAGTTTCAATAATTAGATGCAACTCTGTTGTATTAGCAACAGGTGGAGCTGGACAAGTATACGAACAAAACACAACTTCCTTGATATGCACTGGAGATGGATTAGGAATGGTTCTTAGACAAGGTTATCCATTACAAGATATGGAGATGTGGCAATTTCATCCAACTGGTTTATATGGAAATGGGTCCCTTATGACAGAAGGCTGCAGGGGTGAAGGTGGATATCTTATAAATTCAGAAGGTGAACGTTTTATGCCTAATTATGCTCCAAAAGCAAAAGATTTAGCTTCTAGGGATGTTGTTTCTCGTTGCATTGTTCAGGAAATATTAGCTGGTAGAGGTTGTGGTGAGCATAAAGACCATGTTTTACTCAAAATAGATCATCTAGGTGCTGATGCAATAATGAAAAAACTGCCAGAAATTAGAGAAATATCTATGACTTTTGCAGACGTTGATCCAATTAAAGCTCCAATTCCAGTTGTTCCAACATGTCACTACATGATGGGGGGGATTCCTACTAATGTTAACGGTCAAGTTCTAACAACCAAGGATGGTAAAGACGAAGTTGTAGAGGGTTTATATTCAATTGGAGAAGCAGCTAATGTTTCAGTCCATGGAGCAAATAGGCTTGGTGGTAATTCTTTATTGGATTTAGTTGTTTTTGGTAGAGCAGCTGGTCGCCATATTAACAAAGAATCAGCAGAATCAGATTCAAAGGATATCTCAAAAACAAATATTGAAGAATCTCTTATGTTGATGACTAAAATTCAATCTAGCAAAGAAGGTGAAAGCGTTTATTCACTTAGAAGTGAGATGCAAAATATAATGCAAAACCATTTTGGTGTTTATAGGAATGAGCAACTAATGAAAGAAGGTATTGCTAAGCTTAAAGATGTAACAGAAAGAACAAAAAATATTCATCTAATAGACAAATCTAATCAATTCAATTCAGAAAGAGTAGAAATATTGGAATATTTCAATCTTCTTGAAATAGCAAATGCAACAGCTTATTCAGCAATAGACAGAAAAGAAAGCAGGGGAGCTCATGCAAGAGAGGATTTTCCTGACAGAGACGACGAAAATTGGTTGTGTCATTCTCTTTTCTTCAAAGATGAAAACCGTGTTTCAAAAAGAGATGTGAATTTGTCGCCTAAAACTCTGGATGCATTCAAGCCAAAGGCTAGGGTATATTGATGCCAAAAAAATTACACCTAAGTCTATATAGATTTGATCCTGAAAAAGATAAAAGACCTTATATGGCAGACTATGAAGTTGAATACCCACTTACTGGGAATATGATGGTGATTGATGCAATAAGACAAGCCCAGGAGAAAGATTCTACTGTAACGTTCAGAAGATCATGTGCTCAAGGGGTTTGTGGTTCTGATGGGGTAAATATGAATGGAAAAAATGGTCTAGCTTGTATTACTCCAGTTGCAGATGTTATTACAAGAGACAAACTCGAAGTCCGACCATTGCCTGGTCTGCCTGTAATTAAAGACCTTATTGTTGATATGAAGCCTTTTTATGAACAGTACGAGAAAGTTAAACCTTTCTTAGATAATGAAGAAGAAGTTACAACAGGTCATGAAAGGCTTCAGAGTCCAGATGATAGAGATAAATTAGATGGTCTATATGAATGTGTTTTATGTGCATGTTGCTCAACAAGCTGCCCATCATTTTGGTGGAATCCAGATAAATTTGTTGGTCCAGCAGCTTTACTGCAAGCTTACAGGTTTATAGCAGATACTAGAGATAAACAAAAAAGACATAGATTAAAAAAGCTTAATGATGCCTTTAGTGTATATAGGTGTCATGGGATAATGAATTGTACTTCAGTTTGTCCTAAAGGCTTAAACCCTTCAAAGGCAATTAATGAAATTAAAAAGGAGTTAAGAAAAATAGGATAGTGGCAAAATCAATAGAGGAGAGGTTTGAAGAAAGTTTCAAATATGGGGGAAATTCACAATATCTTGAGCAGCTTTACGAAGATTACATTAAAGATCCGTCAAGTTTAAAACCGGAATGGAAAAAGTATTTTGATTCTATTCAAAATGGTAAAGCTGAAATAAGTCATAATTCTGTAATAGAGAGCTTCAGAAATCTAAAATTAAAATCTACTCCAGTTGCAAACGTTACTGATCCTGTAACAAAAACATCGAAATCATCGGATGTTCAGAACTTAATAAATGCTTATAGACGTCGTGGACATCAAGTTGCAAAAATAGATCCCTTACATTTAAGAGAAGAAATCACAATTCCGGATTTAGAGCTTGAATTCCATGGGTTATCAAAAAATGATTTGAATAATGAGCTTTCAATTTCAAATTTTCAAAACTCTAAGAAACTTAAGTTAAAAGATATTTTAGAATCCTTAAAAAACACTTATACCTCAAGCATAGGTTATGAATTCATGCATATCATGAATAGTAAAATAAGGTCTTGGTTTCTTGAAAGGATTGAAGGAAAGGAAACTCCATATGAATTCAATACCTCAGAAAAGCAACATATTTTAAAAAGATTAGTTGATTCTGAAGGTTTAGAAAAATTTTTAGCATCTAAATATCCAGGCGCAAAAAGATTTGGTTTAGAAGGTGGTGAATCCTTAGTGCCTTTGCTTGATACATTAATCGAAGACTTTGGGTCTAGAGGAGCAAAAGAGCTTGTTTTGGGGATGTCCCATAGAGGCAGATTGAATGTTCTTATAAATGTTATGGGGAAAAAACCAAGTGAACTATTCACTGAATTTGCGGAAGATATCGAAGAGGACATGGAACATACTGGTGATGTGAAATATCACTTAGGATTTTCATCAAATATTCTTACAAGCGGCGGTGAAGTTCACTTAGCATTAGGTTCAAATCCATCTCACTTAGAAATAGTCAATCCAGTAGTTCTTGGATCAGTCAGAGCGAGACAAGATAGAAGACTTGATAGTGAGCATAAGAAAGTGGTTCCAATACTTATGCACGGAGATGCTTCTTTTTCTGCTCAAGGCATCGTTATGGAAATTTTACAACTCTCTCAAACTAGAGCTTATGGTACTGGAGGAACTGTGCATATCGTTGTAAATAATCAAATTGGTTTTACAACAAGCCTGAAAGAAGATGCTAGGTCAACAGAATATTGTACTGATGTGGCAAAAATGATTGAAGCTCCAATATTACACGTTAATGGAGATGATCCAGAGGCATGCGTAATGGCAGCAAAACTTGCTGTTGAATTTAGAGATACTTTCCACAGAGACATAATTGTTGATTTTGTTTGTTATAGAAGAAGAGGCCATAACGAAACTGATGAACCATTTGCTACTCAGCCTATGATGTATGGTGAAATCAAAACAAAGAACACTGTAACGGAGTTGTACTTCAATAAGTTAGATAAAAGTAAATCAATAGATCCAGAGCAATTTGATAAATTTAAAAAAGAATATAGAGCTAATATGGAAAAAGGAGAAACAGTAGCTGAATCGTTGTCAGCCACTCCAGATACTAGTCTACATTTTGATTGGTCCCCTTATTTAGCACCTGATTTAAGTAAATCTTACCCAACTGCAGTATCAAATGATCTTCTACAACAATCTATGAAAGTTGGCTTAAATTTTGATAAAGATATAGAGGTTCAGAAGCAGGTGGCTAAACTTTATGATGAAAGAAGAAAAATGCTCAGTGGAGACACCCCAATCAATTGGGGTTTTGCTGAAATGGCAGCTTATGCAACTTTACTGAGTGAAGGCTATCCAGTAAGAATGACAGGACAAGATTCTAGAAGAGGAACTTTCTCTCACAGACATCTAGTGGTTAAGGATCAGAAGACAGGAGTAGGTTATATACCTTTGTCAGATCTTAATAAAGGAAATAAAAAATTTGAGATTTATGATTCATTGTTGTCGGAAGAGGCAGTTCTAGGTTTTGAGTATGGTTATGCTTCAACATGGCCGGAAGGTTTGGTAATTTGGGAGGCTCAATTTGGAGACTTTGTAAATGTTGCTCAGGTAGTAATAGATCAATTCATTGTTAGTGCTGAAACAAAATGGAATCGATTATCTGGTTTAACAATGTTTCTNCCTCATGGGTATGAAGGCCAAGGGCCCGAGCATAGCAGNTGTAGATTAGAAAGATTTTTACAACTTTGCGCTTACGATAATATTCAGGTTTGTGTTCCAACTCTTCCTTCTCAAATATTCCATTTGCTAAGGAAACAAGCAATTAAACCATTAAGAAAACCACTAATTGTTCTTACACCTAAAAGCTTACTTAGAAATCCAAAGGCTGTTTCAAATCTTTCTGATTTATCTGGTGGGACTTTCAAAAACATT
>JGI26064J46334_1000399_pt1 | contig 9719 bp, 9 predicted proteins | sample MarorgKNORR_S2LV_FD_46334 | JGI IMG/M metagenome (IMG submission 46334) | reverse complement strand
AGGATAAATTTCCCTTTCGCTTTTCACATCATGTCTTTTACCCAATCTAACAATTATGATATTTTGCTCAGGAAAAACAAATACGTGTTGACCTAGATGACCTCTCATTGCAAAGAAATCCATCTTATTAAATTTTCCAAGCCAAAAACCATATCCATAATGAGGACTTTCTTTAAATCTTGGCGATGTAACTTTTTTAACAAATAATGAGTCCAATAAACTTTCACCTTCCCACTTACCATAATCTTTAAATAATTTGCCAAACTTTGCAAAATCTCTTGCATTTGAATTAAAACAACAATAAGCTTTTTCAGTATTTGTTTTTAAATTATCAACTTGCCATAACGCATCATTTTCTGCACCCATAGGCTCCCAAAACCATTCAGATACTAAATCAGAGATTTTTTTCCCAGTGGCCTTTTCGATTGTCATTGCCAAGAGCTGTGTATCTCCACTTAAATACTCAAAAGATATACCGGGTTCACTTATAATTGGTCTAGATTTTATTAGTTTTTCCAGTCCAGTACCAACATATGCTCTTGCTGTTACTCCAAAAATATTTTTATAGTCTTCGGTCCATTTCATGCCAGAAGACATACTTGACAAATCTCCAACTGTTAAATTTTGAGCTAAACCAGTACTAAATTCAGGTATAAAATCTCCTACTTTATGATCTAGTCCGGACAGATAACCCTCATTTATTGATCTTCCTAGTAGTGCAGCAACAATACTTTTAGCAATTGAAAATGAATTACTTAATGAATTTTTATTATATCCTTCATAATAATTCTCATACCAAATGGAATCATTTTTAATTATTAGAAAAGCAACTGTTCCTAAATCTTTGTGTGTGCTATCAAGTTTTTTTGTAGAGATAACTTCATTGAAATTATTATGTAAAGGCCATGACTTTGGGTTTTTACTTTTTGGGATTGTAATATTATCAAAATATTTATAGTCTGTTATGTCTGCATTTGTCCTTTTAATTTTAATTATAATTTTTGCTAATTCATATAGATATATGGTTTCAGACTTAAAAATAATTCCCAAAGAAATCAGGACTGAGATTGAAAATATTACAATAGCTTTTTTTTTCTTCATTTTATCTAATGCATTAAAGATAAAAAATATTAAGTGGAATAATATTTGATTTTAATATTTGCTATATTGAATATTTAAGATTGAGACATTTATGAAAGAACCTTTTTTACTGCTTAGAACCAGGATCTTCTTTGCCATGATTTTATTGGTTTTTGTTTCTTTTTTACTAATTGGAATTACTACAAGTTTTCAAATTCGTGAGAACTCATTTTATTATCATGAGTTGAGACTCGATAGAAAAGAATCACAGCTTCAAAGGGCTTTTTACATATTATTTAATGAAAAATCTAAACAACCAGACAATCAATTATCTTACTTATACAGTAAACGGCCTGAATTTGGTATAAATATAAGTACTGTCTTGGATGCTGAGTTAAAAGATGAAATTTTTAAAATTTCAGATGTACAAAACATTAATTTTACTCTCTATGATTTAGATGGTACTTTAATAGGATCAACTGTTAATCAAGATGTAATAAATAAATTAGACGAAACTGTTATAAATGAGTTAGAAGTTTCAAATGATTTAAAAATTGTTAAAACTAATGAAGCTGAAGACCAATTTTATAGATCATCTTTTTCATATATACTTGACATTAATGAAAGGCCAATATGGATTTTAAATTTGCCTTACATTGATGATGATAAATTGAATGCTTATGAAATAAGATCATTTATTATAAATATTGCTCAAGTATATGTGCTTCTCTTTGTTCTTGCGATAGTTATTTCATATTTCGTTTCAAGCTATATAACAAATCCTATTTCAGAACTTGTTAAGAAAATGAGACAGATGAGGATTGATAAATCAAATAAAAAAATTGGAATAAATGTCTCAAGTAAAGAGATATTTACACTTGTTAGTTCATATAACAATATGGTTGATCAAATCGATGAAAACGTAAAAAAATTATCAAAATCTCAAAGAGAATTAGCATGGAGAGAAATGGCAAAACAAGTTGCTCATGAGATTAAAAATCCACTAACTCCGATGAAATTAAGTGTTCAAAATTTTAAATTAAAATTCAATCCTAATGATCCAAAAATTCAAGATAAAATGGAGGATTTTAGTGACACCTTGGTTCAGCAAATTGATGTTCTTAGTTCAATTTCAACTGCATTCTCACACTTTGCTGAGCTTCCGGCTCAAAAAAATGAAAATATTGACATAATATCAACTACCAAGTTAGCTTTAGAAATATTCAATGAGCAGAATATTATATTTCAATCAAAATTAGGAGTTTAAATGTTAAAATTGACAGAACAAATTTGATAAGGGTTATAACTAATTTGGTTAAAAATGCTATTCAAGCAACTGAGAATATTAAAGATTCAAAAATTATTGTATCAGTCAAAAAACTTAGAAATAAAGCCATTATTGAAATCGAAGATAATGGAGACGGAATACCTAGGAAAAATAGAGATAAAATATTTGAACCAAAATTTACTACAAAGTCTAAAGGAATGGGACTTGGTTTAAGTATTATAAAAAATCTTGTTACAAATTATAATGGTAAAATTGACTTTGTCTCAAAAAAAGGAAAAACTATTTTTAAAATTGAATTACCAATTCATAAAAATGTTTAACAAAACTCGTNGTAAGCTTGTTTAAGGTTTTCTGAAATTAAAGATGCATCTCTACCTTCAATATGGTGTCTTTCTAACATGTGAACCAATTCACCATCTTTAAATAAAGCTATACATGGTGATGATGGAGGAAATGGGAACATAAGCTCTCTAGCTGAATCAGTAGCTTCCCTATCGACACCAGCAAATACAGTAAATAAATTATTGGGAGTTTTTTCATTGTTTAAAGATGATATAACTCCTGGTCTTGCATTTGCAGCTGCACACCCACAAACAGAATTTACCATAATTACAGAACTTCCATTCTCTATCATGTTTTTTATATCATCATCATTGGATAATTCCTTAAATCCATTTGATGTTAATTCTAGTTTCATTGGTTTTACTACTTCTTCTGGGTACATAACTCTTTTTTTTTCAAATATAATAAAGAACTATTAATTGACATTTGTAAATTTGGATAGCTTTTATGTATAAGTGGATATTAGGATTTATTGGACTTTATATTTTTAGATTGCCGGGGTTTTTTATTGGTTTATTTATTGGCCATCAAATTGACAAAAACAACTTCGTCAAAATAAGAAATAACATCAAACGTGATTTTGAGTTAAATCTGCTAGCTCTTGCGTCAATTTTAATTAAAGCAGATGGAAAAGTAACAAAGCAAGAACTGCAATATGTAAGAAATTATTTCATCTCAATTTATGGTCCGCAAAGAGCAGAGATCCTGTTTAAACAATTCAATATTAATATTGATAAGAGAAATATTTCAGCTGAAAAAATATGTATGTTTTTTTTAACCAGAACTAGCTATGGAACAAGGCTTCAATTGATTCATTTTCTTTTCAATATTGCAAAATCTGATGGTTCAGTTTCAAAAATTGAAATTGAGAAACTTTTAGAATTCACTAAGTATCTGAAAATATCTAAGATCGATTTTGAAAGTATAAAAGCTATGTTCTTTAAATCTTCTGACTCAGATTATAAGATTTTGGAAGTAGATAAAAGCTGCACAAATGATGAACTTAAAAAAGCATATAGAGATTTAGCTAAAAAACATCATCCTGACAAAGTTCAAAACCTTGGAGAGGTTTATGTAAATGCTGCAAAAGAAAAATTTTCAAAAATTCAAGCAGCCTATGAAAACATTAAAAAACAAAGAGGAATATGATTTTAGATCAAATTATTTTTTACTTAAAAATTGGCTTTACGCATATTATGGATATAAATGCTTACGACCATTTATTATTCCTTGTTTCCATATCAATAATTTATTCATTTAAAAGTTGGAAAAAATTATTTTGGATTGTTACTTTTTTTACTATTGGTCATTCATTATCATTAGTTATTTCATCATATGAAATATATAAACCAAATATTGAAATTATAGAAACACTAATTCCAGTTACAATAATTCTTTCGGCATTAACAAATTTATTTTTCTTAAATGCTACAAAAAAAGTAAACTATTTTACTATTCTAATAGCCCTATTTTTTGGGTTAATTCATGGATTTGGTTTTGCAAACTTTTTCAATCAGATTTCGTTTTCTGATGGAGTTGATTTAGTTGCTTTGATTGGGTTTTCATTTGGAGTTGAAGCAGCTCAAATTATAATTGCAGTTTCTATTTTAATATTAAACTCAATTTTATTTTTAAATAGTTATAAATTCAAAAAAAATTACATTAGATTAGTTTCAGTTATAGTTTGTTTATTAACTGTATTAATATTTATTTAGAATAATGTCTGACAGCAAACAGTTAAGATATGATAAAGCATATTTAAAAATGGCCACTGAGTGGGCAAAGCTTTCTCATTGTAAAAGAAGACAAGTTGGAGCATTAATAGTCAAGGACAAAATGATTATTTCTGATGGGTATAATGGCACTCCAACAGGCTTTGAAAATTGCTGTGAAGATGATGAAGGTTATACAAAGTGGTATGTTTTACATGCTGAAGCAAATGCAATCTTAAAAGTTGCCTCATCAACTCAATCTACTAGAGGATCGACTCTTTATGTCACGCTTTCACCTTGTACGGATTGCAGTAAATTAATTTTTCAGTCTGGAATAGTAAGGGTAGTATACATTACTGAATATAAAGACAGAACAGGTCTTGATTTCTTAGTTAAATCAGGCGTTAAGGTTGAGCAAATTACAGACCTTTAATTTTAGAATTGATTTTTTCTGAAATGATTAAAATTAGAATTAAAGTTACCGCACACAAGCTTCCAATAATTCCAATTAAAGCTACTTTATTATCACTTGAAAGTATTTCTTTTTCGAAATCAAAGTAGAACAAATTGATTAATAAAACTATTATAGATAATCCTAAGCCAATGTATTTTAACATAATAATTCGAAATTAAAAATTCAAAAGTATATTAACTTGTTTTTTTAAATAAGATTTTAAAATTGTTAAAAACTAAGCCCTTTTGTGAATAATTAATCCTTTTATTTCTGACAACAATTTAGAATCTTTGTTAAGCTTTATTGCACGATTAAATTCATCAATACATTTATACATCATGGTAGAACCAATTTTAAAAGAAAATAAAGATAGATTTGTCATCTTCCCAATCAAACATCACGATTTGTGGGAGTGGTATAAAAAATGCGAAGCTAGTTTTTGGACGGCTGAAGAAATCGATTTGAGTGAAGACTTAAACGATTGGAAAAATAAATTAAATGATGATGAGAGATATTTTATTAAACATATCCTAGCTTTTTTTGCAGCATCTGATGGAATTGTAAATGAAAATCTTGCTGAAAATTTTGTTAATGAAGTTCAATATTCTGAAGCGAAGTTTTTTTATGGATTTCAAATTATGATGGAAAATATCCATTCAGAAACATATTCTCTTTTAATAGATACCTATGTTAAAGATGATGCTGAAAAAGATAAACTATTCAACGCAATTGAAACATTCCCTGCTATAAAAAAGAAAGCTGATTGGGCACTTAAGTGGATTGAATCTGACTCTTTTGCTGAAAGGCTGATTGCATTNGCTGGAGTTGAAGGTATTTTCTTTTCAGGTGCTTTCTGTTCAATTTTTTGGCTTAAGAAAAGAGGTTTAATGCCTGGCTTATCATTTTCAAATGAACTTATTTCAAGAGANGAAGGAGTTCACTGTGACTATGCAGTTCACCTTCACAATAATCATTTGGTCAATAAGGTTCCAAAAGAAAGAATAACAGAAATTTTNANCGATGCTTTAGATATTGAAAAAGAATTTATAACTGAATCATTGCCTGCAAGTCTAATTGGAATGAATTCAAANTTAATGACTCAGTATTTAGAGTTTGTAACTGACAGATTGTTAGTTGAACTAAACTGTGATAAAGTATACAACGTAACTAATCCTTTTGATTTTATGGACATGATTTCACTTCAAGGAAAAACAAATTTCTTTGAAAAAAGAGTTTCAGAATATCAAAAAGCAGGAGTATTAAACAACGACACAAAATCTACGGAAATTAGTTTTGACGAAGATTTTTAATTAATTTAATTAAGAAAATAACAACATAATAACCAATAACGAATCATGTTCGTAGTAAAAAGAGACGGCCATAAAGAGCCGGTAATGTTTGATAAAATCACAGCTAGAATAAAAAAGCTGTGCTACGGACTTAATCCACTTGTCGATCCTGTAAGAGTTTCAATGAGAGTAATNGAAGGATTGTATGANGGGGTAACCACNTCAGAATTAGACAATCTTGCTGCTGAAGTTGCAGCAACAATGACAACAACACACCCAGACTATACAAACTTAGCATCTAGGATTTCAGTTTCTAACTTACATAAGAATACAAAAAAATCTTTCTCCAAAACGATGGAAGATTTATATAATTATGTAAATCCAAGAACAAATAAAAAAGCTCCTTTGCTGTCCGATGAGGTTTATAATGTTATAAAGAAAAATGCTGAGAAATTAGATTCTACAATTATATACAATAGAGATTTTAACTATGACTATTTTGGCTTTAAGACTCTTGAAAGATCATACTTGTTAAAAATAAATGGAGCAGTTGCAGAGAGACCACAACATATGTTGATGAGAGTTTCTATTGGAATTCATCATGATGATTTGGANTCTGCGATTGAAACATACGACTTAATGTCAAAGAAGTTTTTCACGCACGCAACTCCAACATTATTCAATTCTGGAACACCAAAACCACAATTGTCATCTTGTTTTCTTTTAGCAATGCAGGATGATAGTATTGATGGAATTTACAACACTCTAAAACAGACTGCAAAAATTTCTCAGTCTGCTGGTGGGATTGGATTATCAATACACAATGTAAGATCAACAGGATCTTATATTTCTGGAACTAATGGTACTTCAAATGGAATTGTTCCAATGTTAAGAGTTTTTAATGATACTGCTAGATATGTTGATCAAGGGGGTGGAAAAAGAAAAGGATCATTCGCTATTTATATTGANCCTTGGCANTCTGATATTTANGANTTTCTAGAGCTAAAGAAAAATCACGGTAAAGAAGAAATGAGAGCAAGAGATCTTTTCTATGCAATGTGGATTCCAGATTTGTTTATGAAAAGAGTTGAGAGCAATGGGGAATGGACTTTAATGTGTCCTAATGAATGTCCTGGACTTTATGATTGTCACAGTGAAGAATTTGAAAAGCTTTACACTGAATACGAGAAAAAACAAAAAGGTAGAAAAACAATAAAAGCGAGGGAGCTTTGGGAAAAGATTTTAGAATCTCAAATTGAAACAGGCACACCTTACATGTTATATAAAGATGCTTGTAATAGAAAATCAAATCAAAAAAATCTTGGAACTATTAGATCATCAAATTTATGTACTGAAATTTTAGAGTATACATCAAAAGATGAGATAGCTGTTTGTAATCTTGCATCTATTGCCCTGCCAATGTTTGTTGTTGATAATAAATTTGATCACAAAAAATTATTTGAAGTAACAAAAAGAGTTACAAAGAATTTAAATAAAGTAATTGATAGAAATTATTATCCTGTAAAAGAAGCTGAAAACTCAAACTTCAGACACAGGCCAATTGGTTTAGGAGTACAAGGACTCGCGGATACATTTATTAAATTAAGAATGCCGTTTACTTGTGATGATGCCCAGACTTTAAATCAAGAAATTTTTGAGACAATCTATTTTGCTGCAATGACAGCATCAATGGAAGAAGCTATAAAAGATGGACCATATAAATCATATAAAGGCTCACCAGTTTCAAAAGGTGAATTCCAACATAACATGTGGGGNATTAAGGATGAAGACTTAAGTGGAAGATGGGATTGGGCTGGTCTTAGAAAAGAAGTAAAAAAGAATGGAGTTAGAAACTCATTGTTAGTTGCGCCTATGCCAACAGCATCCACTGCTCAAATTTTAGGAAACAACGAATGCTTCGAGCCTTATACATCTAATATTTATACAAGAAGAGTCTTGTCTGGCGAATTTATTGTTGTGAACAAACACCTTTTAGAGGACCTTGTTAAATTAGGATTATGGACTGAGGAATTAAAGCAAGAATTGATGAAAGCAAATGGATCTATCCAACACATTGATAATATTCCAGATGATATAAAAGAACTTTACAAAACTGTATGGGAATTAAAAATGAAAGATATTATTGATATGGCTAGACATAGAGGATACTTTATTGATCAGTCTCAGTCTTTAAATCTTTTCATGGAAGGCGCTACAATGGCTAAACTAACATCCATGCACTTCTATGCTTGGAAATCAGGATTAAAAACAGGAATGTATTATTTAAGGACTAAGTCAGCAGTCGATGCTATTAAGTTTACACTAGATAATACTAAGAAAGAGGAAAAGGTTAAAGAAGAAGTTGCTGCAACAGCATCTGTCGCAGAACCACCTCCAACTGCAGAAGCCGTTTCTCAAATACCAGTGGAACCACTGACTGCGGAAGAGCTAAAGGATATGATAGCTAAGAATAAAGGAAATGAAGATGATGATTGCTTAATGTGCGGGTCTTAGGTTTTTATTTGGTCATCATATTTCTCCGAATACATTTCTAAAATATCAATATAATTTTCTATTATTTTTTGAGTCTTTTTCAATATCTCAAAATATAATCTTGTATTTCTTGGACTGGAATCTTTTTCTTTAGTTCTTGATATTTGAGCTTTAATTTTTGATTTTAATGAAAAGCTTAAACTTTCTTTAATATCAAAAATTGATTGAATTTGTTCGTAATTTTTTGTAGCAAAAGTATTTATAATTTGATTGAAAAATGATTCTAATTCAGACTCAATTTCCTTTAGTTCTTTTAATTGTTGGAATGTTAGCCCCCTGTGTTCATTCTTAAAATGTTTAGAACTCGACTTTAATAATGATTGAGTGAGTCTTGTTATATTTTCTAAAGATTCAAGAACACTCATATGAAAATTAGACGCTGACTGTGAACTTAATTCATCTAAGTTTTTAATAAAATAGAAAACATTATTAGCGATAAGGTCTACATCTTTATCAAGCTTGTTGACTATTGATTCACTATCTTTTAAAAGTGAAATATCTTTTGAGCTAATTCCATTTAATAGATTTTTAAATAGCTTACTAATTCTTTTTGAAAATTTGGTAATGTTTTTAGAGCTTTCAAAAATTACACCTTTTATGGATTTACTTTCAATCATTTCTAACTCTTCTTCTTCAACCTCTTTAATTCTTCTTTCTTTATGAGTAAAGTAATTTTTAGTTAAAACTATTGCCACTATAAGAACTAATAAGTATAAACCATATTGTCCAAAATAATAAATAATTGAAGCAATTAGACCTGAAGCCAAAAAGGCAATTAGTGCAGTCATAAGCCATCCACCAATTACATTTACAACACCAGCTACTCTGTACACAGCGCTGTCACTTCCCCAAGCCTTATCTGCTAAAGATGTTCCCATTGCAACCATAAATGTTACATAAGTTGTTGAAAGTGGTAGCTTGTAAGATGTAGCTATTGATATTAAAATTGCAGCTACTACTAAATTAATTGAAGCTCTAATTTTATCAAATGCAGGTCTATC
>JGI26064J46334_1000390_pt1 | contig 9789 bp, 10 predicted proteins | sample MarorgKNORR_S2LV_FD_46334 | JGI IMG/M metagenome (IMG submission 46334) | reverse complement strand
GTCATAAATATTGCATCAGTGTTATTAATATTTTCTAAAATTTTATTTTTTAAATCATTAGAACTATGAAATGATACATTATCTAATCCAGGTATATGATCAATAGAAGCAGAATGTATATAAATTATTTCATAACCTCTTGCACTTAGTTCTATTGCTAATGCTCTTCCTTGTTTTCCTGATGATTTGTTAGTTACAACTTTTACATCGTCAATTTCTTCATACGTGGGTCCTGAAGTAACTATGATTTTACCTTTTTGTTTATTTAGTACTCCCAATAATTCATCCGGCTCTATAAGTCTGCCTAAACCCTTGTCGCCAATATCTAAGTTTCCGTATCTTGGGCCTACAATATAATGATTTTTTGATAAATTTAAAACATTAGATTGAATTTGGGAATTCATATACATCTCCTCATGCATTGCTGGGCATATATATATAGGTTTAGAAAACATTAATATTGTTGACGTCAGTAAATCATCTGCAATTCCAGATGAAATTTTTGATATTAAATTTGCTGATGCAGGATAAATAATAATTTCATCAGCCCATCTAGCTAATTCTATATGTGGCGAACCTGATAATTCACTCCAATCTGAGTAAATATTATTTGATTTAATGAACTCTTCAGATAGATAATTTAATCCACTATGAGTAGATAGCAATTTAAACTCAAATTTTTCTGAATTTTGAATTACGAACAGTTCAGCTTTAGAGCATGCAACACTACCTGATAATCCAAGTAGTATTTTCTTTTTCATTAATCTTGGTCTGAAACTTCGACCTTTCCTGCTGCAATTTCTTCAAATGCAACAGTTAGAGGTTTTCTACTTAAACTTTGTACTTGAGGTGGTGTATATGCACCAATACCTTCGCCAAGTTGATTAAAGTATGAGTTAATATTTCTTGCTCTACGTGCAGCAGTTATAACTAATGCAAATCTACCAGGTGTTTCTTTTAGTAATTCTTCAATAGGTGGTTTTATCATGATTCCTCCAATTCATATATTATATCAAGTATCTGATTAACGGAAGTTTTTATATCCTCATTGTCGACGTTGTATTGGTACAACTCTTTTTTTTCTCGTTGTAAATTAGCTAATTTCATACGTTTTTTAATAAAATCTGCATCATGGCCTCTATTTTTAAGTCTATTTATAAGTTCATAATCATCTATATCTATAAATATTCCTTTAAAATTATTATTCTCCTCTAAAAGTTTCGTAGCTCCGTTCACTTCAAGATCTAAAATAATTATTGAGGCATTGTTTGAGAGCTCATCCTTACTGGTACCATAATAAAAATCACCATATTGCTCGTATTCAATCATTTGATCACTTTTAATTAAATTTTCGAATTCTTCCTCTGAAATAAAATAATAATCTTTACCATTGACTTCGTTTTCTCTACGTGGCCTTGTAGTGTGTGAAACTGAAAAGTAAAAGTCTAAATGATTAGACAATTCATTAATAATTGTATTTTTACCGACACCTGAGGGACCTGTAATTATATATATCATTTATCGGTCAACATATTCGATAATGGCTTCTATCTGTGTGTTGTTTAATTCAAATAATTTAGTGTTTTCATTTAAATCTATTGAGTCTAGAAATTTAGCTGTAGCGACCTTCCCTATTTCACCATTGCTTGTAAGGAATTTGTGAACTCTTATTGATTGTAAATAAATATCTTTTGAAGCATTTACAATATCATTTGCTGCTACTTCACCTGGAGCGAACGATTTTAAAAATTGATCTCTTTTTAATTTAATTTCTTGTATCTCTTTATGTAAATTCATGATTTTTACTTATATTATCAAGAATAGCATTTACAAACTTTGCACCGTCCGAAGAAGCATGTTTATCTGTTAATTTAGTCCATTCAGCAACTATTACTTTAAAAGGAGTTAGATTTAACATTAGTTCAGATATACCAAGAATAAGTGAAGTCTTTTCGGCTTTTCCAATCCTTTCAACACTCCAATTAAGCGAATTTTCTTCTAAGACATTCAAGATTGTATCAATATTGTCTTTTGTATTTTTTAATAATTGTTCTGCTCTTAATACTTGATTATCAGACAGATCATTATTAACAAGTTTTACAGCATCAATTTCATCTAATGAAAATAATGAAACAAGACAATAATGTCTAAAATCATTTTTCATGCGCGAGTTATGTAAGTATAGGTTTTAGTATCAATTTTTATAAATTCATTTTCCTCTATAAACATAGGCACCTGTAGTGTAAATCCAGTTTCACACGTTACTTCTTTTGTAGATGAATTGACGGAATCACCTTTTACTGCAGGTTCAGATTTTGTAACTTGCAAAGTTACCGTTGTAGGAAGGATTATATCTATTGGATTATTTTCATGCATTGCAATAGTAACTTCTTCATTTGGTTTTAATAGAATTTCTTGGCCATCCAGAACAGATCGGTCAATTGAAATTTGTTCAAATGATTCATTATTCATGAAATAATATTCATCTGAGTCGTTGTATAGAAATTGAAATGATTGTTTATCTATGTATGCTTGCTGTACATCTTCATCTGCTCGGAAAGTTTTTTCTATGTTTCCACCATTTGATAAATTTTTAAGTTTAGTTTTAACAAAAGCTTTGCCTTTACCAGGTTTAACATGTTGATATTCGAGTATTTGATACAAGATATTATCAACAATAATTGATTGACCAGGCCTCATATCATTAGTTGATACCATTATGGAATTACTCCTTCTTCTTTTGCTTTATTTTTTAGGTTTATGAATTCTTCATAATTGCTTGTAAAAGTCATTTTTCCATTTATATCTGTTAATAGATAGTATATAAAATCATTTTCAGGTGTGTTGAAAATTGCTTGCATAGCTCTTTCACCAAATCCAGATATTGGTGTTGGTGGTAAGCCTGTATATTTATATATGTTGTAAGGACTATCAACTTGCAAATCTATCAACAGAACTTGAGANTTNCTTTTTTGAAGTGCGTAAAGAACTGCTGCGTCAATTTGTAATAACATTTCTTCTTCAAGTCTGTTTTTAATAACAGATGATACTAACGGCCTATCCTCTTCTAACTTTGCTTCAGCTTCTATAAGACTTGCAATTGTAAAAAATTCATTTTCATTATTAATCCATTCGGGCAAAGAATTCGTTGATAGTAGTGAATCGTACCTAGCTTCAAGTTCATCTACTAAAATTTGGAGAATATCTTCTCCATTAGCTTCTATATCAATCTGATAAGTGTTTGGAAAAAGTAGTCCTTCCCAATTTTGTAATACTTGAGATTGTTGCTGTGTTAAATATTTACTTACAACCTGTCCTGAGGTTAATGAATTTTCAAGTTGAATAACTTCATAACCTGTTTGTGCTGACAAAGTTTCTAGAGTCTCAGATATCCATAAACCTTCCGGGATAGTTATCGTGTATGTTTTTAAAGGAGGACCTTTTAACAATAACGCTGTTAAATCTTCAAAAGATAAATTATTAGGAAGTTCGTAGGTACCAGCACGTAATTTATCAGTTAAATTTTCATTTCTTAGATATAATTCAAAAGCTAATTTTGATGTAATCACTCCAGTTGCATCAAGAATACTCGAAATTTCAGCAGCTGCAGATCCCTGAGGTATGTTTACAGAAATAATTTCTACATTTGTTTCTGATATAGGACTGTTATTATCACTGCTTTCAATAGAATCAGCAGAACTCGTAACAATGTTATAGAAAATAAATATTGAAATTAATGTTACAAATAACTGAATGTATACACGATTTTTTAAATAAAATTTATTCATTTTGAGACAAATAGCTTTCCAATATTTCCAATGCTGAAAGATCATCAATTCTGTCACTTTTATTGTTTTCAAAAAGTTTTGAAGATAATCTTTCGTCTATTTTATGAACCTCTAAATTTAATGTATCTAACTCGTTAATAAACTGATCAACTAAATTTGTCATACGATTTTCGGAATTATTTAACCCTATAGGATATCCAACAACAATTATTTGAATTTGATACTCATTAACATACTTCTTAACGACTGATATTGGTTCATCATTTTTTGAATCAACAACATTTATGGGTATTGGTATCCTAGTTTTTTCAGTTCTTACAGCAATGCCGAGATATCTTTCCCCAAAATCGATTGATAAAATATTGTTCAAAGTTATTTGTCTTTAAGAATTAGCTCTTTAGCCAATTTCAATGCATCAGCTGTTTTATAATTATTAGGACCTCCACCTATCGATAGATTGGGATCTTTGGATGCTCCACCACCGTATAATTTTGATACTTCTGTAACTAAAGTTGAGATATTTAATGACACATTATTTTTTGTTGCTCCTACTATAGAATTTTTTCCATTGATAGATGCATATATTAAAGTTATATCAACATTAGATTCATTGACTATTTGTAATGCTAAGTTACGAAGTTCGTTTGCGCTATCAAGAGACACTTCTTTTATATATACTTTGTAATTATTTATTTCTTCTATATGTTCATCAATATTACTAACAAGATTTGATATTTCTTGTTCTCTAACTTTTTTGAATTTTTCTTCATAAGTTTCCAAAGTTTCTAATTGTGATTGAAGCTTATTTTGAACATCGTCAACACTTACCTTTAAAATATTCGATACAGATTTATATGACTTGTAAGCATTAGATAAAAATTCATAAGCTAGTTTACCTGAGAGCATCTCTACCCTTCTAAGGTTTGAACCTATAGAAGATTCCTGTAATAGTACAATAAGTCCAACATCATGTGAATTATGAACATGTGTTCCACCACATAATTCTTTTGAAAAATCTCCAATATTTACAACTCGAACATCATCTTCGTATTTGTCACCAAAAAAAGCTAACGCACCTTCATTTTTAGCTTCATCAATATTCATAATATTGGTATTAACTTCATAATCCTCAAATACTGCACTATTAGATAATGCAAATATTTCATCTAACTCCTCCTGAGAAACCTTTTCGGTATGGCTGAAATCAAATCTAAATTTACCAGGTGTAACATTCGAGCCAGCTTGAGCAACGTGGTCTCCAAGAATATTACGCAATGCTGAATGGACTATATGTGCTCCTGTATGACTTTTAGAAACACCAGATCTAAAACTTTTGTTAACAGATAGCTCAACTTCTTGATCCACTTTGAAAATATCAGAATCAACGATTAAACCAGTTGCGCCATTGCTTGCTTGAAATACATCTATTACTTCAATAGAAGTATCATCTATTGTTATTACACCTTTGTCTGATATTTGTCCCCCAGCTTCGAAATAAAATGGGTTTTCTTCTGTAAAAATTATAAATTTATCATCATAAGTTTCAACTTGATATATTTTTGATTTAGATTCTGTGTTCTCATAACCAACGAATTCATTCAACTCAACTTCTATTTCCATATTCTCATTTCCTAATGATTTTTCAGCTTTAGATTTCTCCTTGTGCTCATCATATAACTTATTAAAGTCTTCGTCATTAATATCAATTTTATTTTCTGCAGATATTTCTTTAGTCAGTTCNTANGGGAATCCAAAAGTTTCAAATAGATAAAAAGCATCTTTAGGAGTTATTGATTTATTGGAAGATATTAGATTGTTAATTTCCTGTAATCCTTTATTTAGTGTTTTTTGAAATATCTCTTCTTCTTTTATAAATAACTTTAGAATTTTATCTTTATTGTCTTGAAGTTCTGGATATGAAGATGCATACATATCAATAACTATTTCTATTAAGAAAGTAAGGCTTGTATTTGATGAATTTAATTGATTGTAAGCTCTAATAGCTCGTCTTATTAACCTTCTTAATACATAACCCCTTCCTTCATTAGTTGGTACTACACCATCAGAGATCATGAAAGTTGATGATTTAATATGATCAATAATTATTTTTTCATATTTATTATCGTTTACAGTTATTTGTGATAATAATGCATCACGTAATGGTTTGAATAAATCAGTATCAAATAAGTTATCTTTGTCTTGCATTATCATTGCAATTCTTTCAAGTCCCATACCGGTATCTATATTCTTTTTGGGTAGCTCATCAATAACTTGAAATGGTTGGTCTTGAATAGATTCCATAAATACCAAATTCCAAATTTCAATGAATCTATCTTCACCACCACCAATTGGGCCGCCATCTTCGCCATATTTTGAACCTCTATCAATGAATATTTCTGAACAGGGACCACAAGGACCAGGTATGTTCATATGCCAGAAATTATCCTCATTTCCTCTTTGGATACGTTTTTCTGGAACACCAATGACATTTTTCCAGATATTGTATGCTTCATCGTCATCTTTATAAACAGTGAACCACAATTTATCTTTATCTACTTTAAGAACTTCTGTTATGTATTCGTAAGAATATTTAATTGCATCTTCTTTAAAATATTCACCTACACTGAAGTTCCCTAACATTTCAAAAAAAGATAAATGCCTATCAGTCTCTCCTATGATATCTATATCAATAGTTCTTATACATTTTTGTGAAGAGACCATATTTGGAGTGTCTGTTTTTTTATTACCTAAAAAATAATCTTTTAAAGGAACCATTCCTGCAGCCGTAAATAAAAGTGAATTGTCATGAGGAATCAGCGAAGATGAAGGAATTATGTTGTGACCTTTTGATTCAAAAAAACTTAAAAAGCTTTCTCGTATTTTATTACTATTCATCTTTATTTATATATTTAAGATTATATTCTTCAAGAACTTCTTCTTCAATATTAGCTGGAGCGTTTGTAAGAGGATCTAACCCTGATTGTGTTTTAGGAAATGGTATAACGTCTCTTATAGATGGTTGATTTAATACTTCAGCGATAAGTCTATCTATACCTATAGCGAAGCCAGCATGGACAGGTGTTCCGTATGATAGAGCCTCTATAAACCATCCAAATCTTTCTGATATTTCTTCTTTACTTAAACCCCACTTTTCAAGAACTAAAGTTTGAATTTCAGGATTATTAATTCTTTGAGAACCAGAGCCAAGCTCTACACCATTTAATACGAGGTCATAATGAAGTGCTGTTGCATTAGTTGGGTCATCTTTGAATATTTCATTGCTTTTAGGCGAAGTAAAAGGATGGTGAGATGGTTGTAATTCACCATCTTCGACCTCGAAAAATGGAAAATCTTCAATCCAAACGAAAGAATAAACATCATTATTTAAGGGTTGAAATACCGTCCTTCTAATTACATCTAAAAAGTTTGCAATTTCTTTAATAATTCCTGCTTGAAATAATAAAGTACCTGATCCGTATGAAAGCAATTTTGATTTTTCATTATCATTTAATAATTTTGCTAACGGGCCACTGATATTGGTGTCTTCAATTTTAAACCATCCTAAACCATTAGAGCCTAGTTCCTTAATTTCAGTGTCTAAATCGTCTATTTGTTTTCGAGTCAGTAATTCTTTTGTGTGNAAGGCTTTAANAGATCCTTGTGAAGACAAGATATCATTAAGGAAATTAATAGATGTATCAGTAAAAATATCTGTGATATCAAATATTTTTTCTTCAATTCTCAAATCTGGTTTATCAGTACCATAAAAATTAATTGCTTCTTCATAAGTTAATGTATTAAATGGTGTTTTAATTTTGCAATCATAAGCATCACTAAATACAAACTTTACAATCTCTTCAACTTTTGATTTTACTAATTCTGGACTAGCGTCAGAAAATTCTAAATCTAATTGAGTGAACTCTGGTTGTCTATCTTTTCTAGAATCTTCATCTCTGTAACACTTAGCTATTTGATAATAATTAGGAAAACCTGACATCATAAATAACTGTTTATACATCTGTGGCGATTGTGGAAGAGCATAAAAATTACTTGGAGATTTACGCGATGGTACTAGGAAATCCTTTGCACCTTCTGGTGTTGATTTAATAAGAGTTGGTGTATCTATTTCAAATATATTTAATTGATTCATAATGGATCTAATACTTTTAAACGTATTCGATCGTGTCATGATGTTGACTTTCATAGGTTGTCGTCTTAAATCTAAATACCTATATTTCAAACGTATATTTTCATCAGTTTCTATTGAATCTTCAATCTGAAATGGAAGTGTTTTACTTTGATTAATAATTATTAAGTCTGTTACTTCTATTTCATAATCGCCGAATAAAATTTTATCATTTATTAGTGCTTCATCTCTTTTTTTGAATGTACCGTTAATTGATATATAGAATTCATTTTTCAATTTTGTATCTACGTCACCACTTTTATCAAAAACTAGTTGAATTAAACCTGTAAAATCTCGTAAATCAACAAAAGTTAAACCACCATGGTCTCGTATATTATCAACCCATCCGGTAAGTTCAATTACTTGCTGTCCGTCTTTTAAATTTTCTAAGTCTTTAATGTTCAAGGATAACCTCTATATCAAATGCTTCTGTCTCGTTTGTTATTAAGTTCTTAATTGTATCTTCATCTGCATTTATTAAATATTCTGCATTTAACTTTTTAGCTTCTTTAAATTGTGAATTTTCTTTAGAAACTCTAGATGGTTTATTGTAATTGATATTATTTTCATCCAAAATTTTTGAGTATTTAGTTAGATTATCAATATTTGTGCCAAGCAGATAGTACTTAGATGATATTTTAATTTCTGAGAGTAAATTCATTATCCTTTCTACACCAAAGGCAACACCTACACCGTTAAAGTCACCAATGGAGAGTATTTTGGCTAGATTATCATATCTACCACCCCCTCCAACTACTACACTTTCTTCTGTGTGAAACTCAAAAGTTAAATCATTGTAGTAATCTAAACCTCTAACTAGTGAGTAGTCTATCTCATAATTTATTTGAGAATTATCAAGTAATCTCAGTAAACTTTCAAAATTTTCTTTTGAATGAGTGTTTATATATTCGTTAATTGTAGGTGCGTTACTTATAATTTCTCTATCCTCTGAGTTATTGGAATCGAGTATCCTCAATGTATTGTTTTCAATTTTTTCTAAACTCTCATTTGATAATTTATCTTTATTTTTGGAAAAATATTCATATAGTACTTTTACATAAGCTTCTCTATCTTCGATGCTTCCTATAGTATTGATTTTCAGTGTTGTTCCGGGCAATAAGTTATTAATAAAATTTAACGAATCATTAATAATTTGAAAATCAGAATAAATATCAATTAATCCAACTATTTCAGCACCAGCTTGATTAAATTCTCGATATCTATTCTTTTGAGGATTCTCATATCTAAACATAGATCCAAAATAAGAGTATTTACTTGTATTATCTTTATTAAATTCAGCATGATACCTTACTACACTTGACGTACCTTCAGGTCTTAAAACTAAATCCCTACCACCTTTATCTTTTAGTTCATACATTTGTTTAGTGACGATTTCAGAAGATTCTCCAATAGATTTATCAAATAATTCCTTATATTCAAGCAAAGGAGTTTGGATATATTTGTATCCGTAATCAGAAAATTTATTAATAAAAGTATTTTTAACATGTAAAAACTTCGCAGAATCNTCATTTGCGATATTTCTTGTACCTTTTACTTGTTCAATCATCTATTAACATCTTAATAAATTCATTATTTTCTTTTATCGTTTTTACCTTATCTGAAGGACCATGACCAGGTAAAATATCATATTCTTCATTAAAATTTAGAAATGTATTGTTGATGGAATTTTTCATTTCGTCCATAGAGCCTGAAAATAGATCTGTTCTGCCGATACCATCTTTAAATACAAAATCCCCTGTAAATATCAAGCCTTCTTCAGGGAACTCATACGANACACTGCCTTTGGTATGGCCT
>JGI26064J46334_1000387_pt1 | contig 9841 bp, 9 predicted proteins | sample MarorgKNORR_S2LV_FD_46334 | JGI IMG/M metagenome (IMG submission 46334) | reverse complement strand
ACTGTCGGCGTAGTAAGCAGATTTGTTTCAAGGAAAAAAATAAATTGGCTAATAGATGCTGTTCATGAAATAAACGAAGAAGGCCATGAAATAAAATTAAATATTCTGGGATTTGGTAAGCAAGAAAACTATTTAAAAAAATTAGCTNGCATATCTTCTGCCGAAGTAACTTTTTTTGATGATTTAAAAGAAGATGAAAATAGTGATTTTTATAAATCAATAGATATATTTGCTATGCCTTCAACTTCAAAGTATTTTGGAATTGAGTATGAGGGCCTAGGATTAGTATATCTTGAAGCAGGAATTCATGGTTTGCCAGTCATAGTTGGTGCTTCTGGTGGTTCGATAGAAACAATTCTTCCAGGCAGGAGTGGGTTTGTTGTCAGCTCCCCAAAACTTTTGAAGGAAGCAATTTTATATTTTATTAATAATCCGCAAAAAATTGAAGAGTTTGGTATTGCAAGTAAAAAGTTTGTTGAAGAAAATTACAATTGGAAAAACTCAATTAATAAGCTCGAATCAAACTTTCTTTAAATACCTAACCTTTTTCCTTGATATCTCCAAATAAACTAAGTATTTCTTCAGGACTTATAGTTAAGGCGTCTCTTGGACTTTCTAATGGCTTGTTCTTTTTTTCAATAACAATTTTATTTATTAGATTGTCTTTAGTTGCATCTTCTGCTTTCATACGGAATCTTCCTCTATAAAGGACAATTTCAAGTAATTTTGAGAGCTCTACTAATTCGTCTTTAGATAATTTTTTTATTGTTTTTTCTACTATTTTGAAAACTTCAGAAATTGAATCTATAATTTTTTCTTTTGTTGCGCTTTTAGGTATTTTTTTATTTTCATTATCTAATATTTTTAAAATTCTTTGAGATTTTTCTTCTTCAATTAATTCAAAAATTTCATCCTTTTTTAATGTTTTTAGTTCATCATTATCAAAAACCTGTCTAGTCCTTTGTTTCATTGAGTAGCCACCGTAAGGGCCAACGGCTGTCATATAATCCCAACCATTTTCACTGACTATATGTCTTGGATTCTTTGCTGATAAAGAAAATCTTTCTATTGCTTCGTCTGAGGTTAAATTGTCCGATTGCTTCGTCTGAGGTTAAATTGTCCGGATCTTCATCTTCAAAAATAGGTCCGATCATATTTTTATAAATACATTTATCTTGTCTTACTCCTTTTTCTTTAACTCCATGTTGAATATAGAAACTTCCATTTGGCCCTAGCTTAATGTAGATTGAAGTGCCACATTCAGGACATTCACATATGATGCGTTCTTTACTTAAACTCGCTTCTTGTTTTTTTTCAAGGTCTGCAATAAGCTCTTTAGTTATTTCTTCTATTGTGATTTCAGGAGGTAATCCAATCTTAAAATCATCATTTCTTAGAAGATAAGGATAAGGAACTCTTCCTTGAATTCTTCCTGTTTTTATAACATAGGGTGAATCAAAAGGTAAAGGAATTGAAGTTAACTCAATCGGATCAGGCATTTTCGTATCCTTCAATATGTTTTTTTATTTTATTGTAAGATTCTTCTAAAAATTTTACTTTTGCCTCTTCTGGATTTTTACTTTCAAGTATTTTGTCTAATTCATCTTCCATTTGTTTTGAAAATTCATAATTTATGTATAAATCAAAATAAGGTTTCATAAAATTATTAATCATTGCAATTGCAAGAATTCTTGGTTTTAAACTAGATTCAGAATTAATAAACACAGAAGTAATACTTTCAATAATTGAAACATATGTTGATGGCCTACCTATTCCTAGCTCTTCAAGCTTGTTAATCAATGAAGTAGATGAGTATCTATTTGGAGGTGTCGTAAATTTTTCTTCTGATTTGGAATTTATTATATTTATTAAATCACCTTCAGCAAGGTCAGGTAATTCTTGAGACTTTTCACTTAAATCCTTAATTAAGTCTCTATAGCCTCCAAAAATCCATGTTGTTCCAGAAATTCCAAGAATGATTGGGCCAAAAGTGTCATCTTCTACTTCTATTTCTATGCTTTTTGTTACTCCCTTGGCTTCTGTCATCTGAGAAGCCACAGATATATTAAAAATTAAAGAATAAAGTTTAAACTCATCACTATCTTCTTTATATTTTCCAAGCAATTCTTTTGGCTCAGTAAAAATATCTCCAGAAGGCCTAATAGCTTCATGTGCTGCTTGAGCGTTTTTATTATCTCCATATAAATTTGGCTCAGTTGGTAGATGGTCTTTCGTAAAGTTTTCAGATATATATTTTCTAGCCGCTTTAATTGCGATGTCTGAGAGGCGGATAGAGTCTGTTCTCATATAAGTAATTAATCCTTCTTGGTAAAGCTTTTGAGCTACACTCATTGTTTTTCTCGGTTGAAATCCTAGATTGTTTCTTGCTGAAGATTGTAAGCTTGTAGTTTTCAGAGGCTTAGGTGGCTTACCACTTCTTGGAGTCTCTTTTATCTTAGATGTTTTAGCAGAACCATTATTGAGTATTTTTAATACTTCATCGCAATCTTTTTCTGAAATGTATTCTTTATCTTTATTTATTTTTATACCGTTTTTATCAAAATCTTTTGACGAAGCTATCCTCTTTCCTTTTACACTTTTTAAATTAGCAACAAATTCAATATCTGAAGTTTTACACGTTGCTTCAATTTCAAAATACTTTGATTTAACAAATCTTAATCTTTCTTCTTCCTTCTCAACGATGAGTCTTATAGCAGGCCCTTGAACTCTACCTGTAGATATAAAAGCACCACCAAGGTCTCTTAATTTTGGTGATATTTCATATCCAATCATTCGATCAAGGGTTCTTCTTGCCTCGTAGGATTTAAATTTTCCTATATCTATAACTTCAGGATTTTCGATTGCATTTAATACCGCGGGTTCAGTAATTTCGTTAAATTTTATTCTTTTAGGTTCTTTTTTAAGTTCAAGAGCTTCTTTTAAGTGATAAGCGATAGCTTCTCCTTCTCTATCATCATCAGTTGCTAGATAAACATCAGGAGCTTTGTCTGCTAGTTCTCTTAATTCTTTAACTACTTTTTTTCTGTCTTCAGGTATAACATAAATATTTTCGAATTCATTAGGCTTTACAGCTCCCCAAAGTATTTCTTCTTTTGTATATTGAGCAGGAATAGATTTTGTATTTCTAGGTAGATCCCTAATATGACCAACACTTGATTTAACAATATATTCAGACCCAAGTATTTTTGATATAGTTTTTACTTTCGTAGGAGACTCTACAATTACTAAAGGTTTTGACATGCCCTTATTGATAACACTATTTTTTCAATATGTACAGCTTTTAAAAAAAAAGTATTTTAAATACCATTTATGATGAGTAGAGAAGAATGAATTCAATAAAAATATTTTCGAAATCGCAGTTCTCCATTTTATGGTGGTCAGGTTCGCTTTCAAGCTTTGGAGATTGGGCAACATTATTTGCATCAGTAGCTTTAGCCAGTCACATAGGAACTACTGAGGGAAATTCTGAAATAACTGCTGTAGTACCTTTAGTTGCAAGAATTATTCCGGCCTTCCTTTCTTCCATTGCTGGTTTAATTGCTGATAAATTTAATAAAAAAAATACTATGATTTTTTGTGATCTTTCGAGAATGTTTATTGTCTTTCTCTTATTTTTTGCAGATAATTTAGTATTACTATTTATTATTAATTTTATATCGGAGATATTTTCTTTAATTCGTCAACCATCAAGAGAAGCCATTGTCCCTGAAGTTGTAGAGAAAGAAAATCTTGTTAAAGCGAATTCACTTTTTGCTATAGGCACATATGCGACTCTGCCGATTGCTTCTATCTTGTTCGCTGTTGTTAGTGATTTAAAAGTTCCAGAAATTATCTTAAATTATGGCAATGGTTGGAGCGGATCCATTGTATTTATTTTTGATGCTATTACATTTCTGATTTCGTCTTATATACTTTTTTACCTTAAATCTGACAAAATTAATTTATCACCAGGAGGTGAGAGATTTGGCTACATTGAATTTAAGGAAGGTTTAAATTACTTTTTTAAAACTCCTTCAATTAGAAACATTACGATATCAATTTCATTGAGTCTTTTTGCTGCAGGAGCTCTGTTTATTTTAGGGCATACTTTCTTAACCGTAAATTTAGGATTTACGGAAAGTTCTTTTGGTTTTATGATTGCTGCTTTTGGATCTGGGATTCTATTTAGCATGATTACACTTAGTTATTTTGTTAGTTCTTTTTCAAGAGTAAGTTTCTTAATTGGTCTAGGCATGATGCTTACAGGGCTCTCTCTTTTTAGTGCTTTCAAATCTCTTGAATTTATCAATATTTTATTATCAATTTTTGTTTCAGGTATAGGAACGGGAGGTGTTTACTTGCTTACAATCAGTTTTTTACAAGCTTCAACTAAACCTGAGCTCAGAGGTAGGGTTTTTGGTAATTTTTATTCCATAGGAAGAGTAGCTTTATTAGTCTCTTTTTTAACAACAGGAATACTTGCAAATTTTCTTGATAAGCATTTTGATGCGACAGGAGTTGAAATAGTCTTGCAAGGTAGCGCTATTTTAATTTTTATATCAGGCTGTCTAGGCTTCCTTACAGGATATAAGAAAATAATAAATGAGTTTGGAATTGAGAATTCAAACTTTAATAATATAAAATTAGATTTCAGACCAACAGAGGATGAACAAGAATGAATTGTAACTACCTAGCTTTTGAAGGGATAGATGGGTCAGGCAAGACTAGTTTCATAGAAGGTCTTTGCAAAATTTTAGAAAATCAGAGTAAAAAATATAAAGTTGTTCGTGAGCCCGGAGGAACAGAACTAGGGGAAGGGATAAGAAAGCTTTTATTAAGTCATGAATATAAAGTTCCTGATTTGAGCGAGGCTTTTCTATTTTGCGCCAACAGAGCAGAGCTTATTAAAGAAGTTGTAATACCAGAAATTGAATCTGGCTCGATTGTAATTAGTGACAGAAGTGCTTATTCTTCTATTGCGTACCAGGGAGCCGGAAGAGAGCTCGGAGTAGATCAAATATANGAACTTAACAATATTGCCTTAAATGGTTTTTGGCCAGAGAAAGTAGTTTTACTAGACATTGATCCAAAAATTTCTCTCGAAAGACAAAAGATTAGTGATAGGATAGGCAGTTCAGAAGTTAATTTTTTTCACAGAGCTAGACAAGGGTATTTAGATTTAGCTGATAAATATCCCGACAAGTTTCTCGTAGTTGATGCAGAAAAAGAGTTTTCAAAGAATCTAGATCTTATATGTGAGTGGTTAAACATTGGAAAAACTTAATAAAAAATTAGCACAAGAATTTGAATCTCCTTTTCATGCTTATTTACTATTAGGTAATACTTCTAGTCATTTATTAAAACAGGCAAAGATATTTGCATCAAAAATTTTGTTTGGCATTGAAGAAGAGATAGAGCATCCAGATATAAAAGTTGTTTCATCAGAAAATTTAAATACTTTAGGNGTTGAAGATATTAGAAATATTATTGAAAATGATGGCTTGGTTCCAATTGAAGGAGAATATAAAGTTGTTATATTTCCGCCAGTGAAATCACTTACTGAAGAAGCATCAAATGCACTATTAAAAACATTAGAGGAGCCCTCAGACTCNAGTATTTTTATATTAACTTCAAGTGGAAAATTTTGGTCTCATGCGAGAGACGACTCCATATTGGGGGTTCTTTCTACAATAAAAAGCCGGTGTAGAAGAATTTTTATAGATACAGATATTGAAACAGAATTTAATTTTTCAGAAAAAGATTTTATAAATTTTATGGAATCTAATAAAAGGGAAGATGAAGATTTTTCAAACATTCCTCAAGACTTAGTCAATGTTCTAAAGTCTTTAAAAGATGTTGGCAATGATTCGACTGAGAATATTTTCAAATTTCAAGAATTTATAAAAATAATTGATAAATACAAAAAAGAGAAAGAGGATAGTTACAAAGTGAATCATACTAGATTAATAATTGCTTCATTTGAATACTTAACAAGAAACATTCTACTTACTAAAGAATTTGGAAAAAAAGAATTTAGATACTGTGAGTTACTGCAGGGCTCTATGGACGATCTAGATAAAGGGATAAGGCCAAATACAGTGTTAAACAATTTTGCTATAGTTTCAAGTAAATTATGAGCACTGTAAAACTTTTAGGGACTGGATGTCCGAGCCCGAGCCATGAAAGATACGGACCAAGTACTCTTGTTCAAGTTGAAAAGAATAACTATTTATTTGATGTAGGCTCAGGCGTAACCCAAAGGCTCAGTGAGTTTGGTATCAAGTCTGCAGCAATAGATGTCTTATTTATAACACATATTCATTCTGATCATATTGTTGATATGTACCAGCTTTATATTTCTGGATGGCACCAGGGGAGAGAAAAACCTTTTAAAGTAATTGGCCCTTTAGGTATAAAAGATTTTTTTGAATCTCAGTTAAAAGCTTTTGAAAAAGAACTTGAAGGAAGAAAAAAATGGGAAGTTAGGCCAAATGAAGATGGTTTATTATATGAAATTTATGAAGTAGAAAAAGGGTATATATATGAAGATAAAGCAGCTCAAATATCACCATTTGAAGTAGACCATAAACCAGTTGAGCCAGCATATGGTTATAAAATACAATTTAACAAAGCAGGAAAGACTAAAAAAATAGTTATTTCCGGAGACACGCGGAAAAGCAAGACTTTAATAGAGGAATCTTTTGAAGCTGACGCATTAATACATGAAGTATTTGTTGGTTTAGGTTTTGATAAAAATAGAATGTCAAAAGAAACAATAGAAAATGTAGCTAATTATCACACCTCCCCAAAAGAAGTTGGGGAGGTGGCAAAAGAAGCAAAAGTAAAAAAATTAATTCTTACGCATTTTGTCCCTCCTTCGTTTGATGAAGAAAAATTAAAAAATGAAGTGAGAGATGTCTACAAAGGAGACATCGTAATTGGACAGGACCTACTTAACATCGAGGTTTAATTAAATTAAATTTAGTTTTGAAAATTTTCTCACATTAAATATTAAGTATAGGGAAAGAAATAAAGCAGAGATTACAAGACCTGTATATCCAAGAAAGATATACGTGAATCCAAGACTTAAGTGAGCAACAGAACTTCCAGCGAAAACCATTGAATCACTTTTTATATTTAGGTTTATAGAATTTTCTATTGAATATTTAGAAATCGCAGCACTGATTGCAATAAATGTAAAATTCCAACCTAGACCTAGAAGGTATAATCCAATTTTTAAGAATAAAATATTTGTGTTAAATAATGAAAGAATGCAACTTAAACAAAGTATAAAACTCCCAATTGAAGCAAATAATTTAGCCCCATATTTATCAACAAGATTTCCTAAGATTGGTGAGAATAAAAACATCCCCAAAGTGTGATAGCTTATGATTGTTCCAACTAGTTTAATTGTTTCACCTATATCTTGAATATGTAAAGGAGTTGCGGACATAATTACAACCATTACAAAATGATTAAGAACCAAGATTCTTGTAAGTAATTTCGCATTACTATCTAATGAAATTAACTCTTTAGTTTGTTCGGTATTTGAAGGTTCTCTTAATGTTGTATCTTTTTCTGAAAGAAAATAAATAGAAAAACCAGCAAGAATCATACCAGCTGTAGCTATAAAATAACCAACAATAAGTTCAGAGTTAAATGTTTTCTGAAATAATTCTGAGTATTCACCAACCAGCCTCGGTCCAAATATTGATCCAAAGACAGAAAACCATACAGCTAAAGATAATGAAGTAGCTTTATAGGTTTCACTGGCCACAAATGAAGCTGCGTANCNAGATTGAAGTGTTGCTGATTGGCCAACTCCTAAAGTAAAAGAACCTAATAATAAAAGAAAAAAAGAATCTGNAATAAGACTTAAAATTAGTATTNCNCCCCCAAANCCNCCAATAAAAAATGTATTACCAAGNGCNNNCAATCTTGAATATTTTTTTGAAAANTAGTCAAAAATTTGAGTTCCAACAAAAGCNCCTCCTACACCTAAAGCNTTGGGAAATCCAACCAAATAGGGATTTGCAGAAACTTCTCTTACTGATAATGCAGCTACAGTAATTGCTGCAATAAAACCGATCGAGGAAAAAGCAACTGATAAAAGTAAGCTAAGTATTTTTTTAATTTCAGAAAACATATTTAAAGAGTAGCTATTTCTTTGATTAAAGTTTTGATGAGAAGAAATTGAAAAAGAATTTCTTAGGACTAACATAGAAAAAGCATGGAGAGAGGTTAAAACCTCAGCAACCTAGAAAGCTAACTAAGGTGCTTAAATATGTGGTTTGTAACAAAAAACAGCTTTCTCCATAAATTTCATAAATAGGAGAGTTAATTTGAGCAAATATGTAACAGCAGAAACAGTTTCGCCTGGTCATCCTGATAAAATCGCAGATCTAATTTCAGACTATGTTTTAACAAAGGCTTTAGAAAATAATAAAAAATCAAGAGTAGCCGTAGAAACTTTTTTAACAGGGACTGATAACGGAGGGTTGGTTGTTGTAGGTGGTGAAATTAGCGAGATAGCCAACATCACAGATGAAGCAGTTGTAAGCATTGTAAATCAAGCACTTAAAAAAACAATAAAAACTAGTTTTCCAGATTTTGATTTAGATAATTTAACAATACAGAATGAACTTACTCCACAGTCCGAAGAGATAAGAGCAGCTGTTGAAGATGATGAAGACCAAGGAGCTGGGGACCAAGGAATCATGGTAGGTTATGCTATAAATGAAACAGAATCTCTTATGCCTCCAACTTTTGATAAGTCTCGAAACATTCAACAGGCTTTGTGGGATATACAACATTCTGATGAAATGTTAGATTTAGATTCAAAAGTGCAAGTTACTACAGGAGGAGATAAAACAAAAGTTGTTGTATCTACACAACACCAAAGTGAAATCGATATTGATGACTTACATGCAAGAGTATTTGAACTTGTAGGGAGCTATATAAGCGAGGAATATACTCTTGATTTGAATCCTTCAGGGTCATTTGTAAAAGGAGGTCCAGCAGGAGACACAGGGCTTACCGGAAGAAAGATTGTTGTTGATGCTTATGGGCCATCTGTTCCAGTTGGAGGAGGTGCATTTTCTGGGAAAGATCCAAGCAAAGTTGACAGATCAGCTGCTTATGCAGCAAGACACTTAGCAAAGAATATAGTTTCTCATGGCTTAGCAGACGAGTGTCTAGTAAGAGTTTCCTATGCAATAGGAAAAGCTGAGCCATACGAATTAACAGTTGAAACTTTTGGTACTGAAAAATCAGAAAACAAAGTGTTCAATGATTTTATNAGCAAGTTTGATATGAAGCCTGGNGCAATAATTGAAAGACTTAACCTTCTTGAGGTTGACTATAAGGANGATACTTTGTTCTCACACTTTGGCCATAATGATAGAAATTGGGAAAAAATAGAAAATTTATAGAATCTATTTTCAGATTTGATATAATTTAAGTAGACATAAAGAGAAGGTTAAGACCTCAGCAACCTGGATGACTATCCAAGGTGCTTGAAGATGTGGCAGAAATGCAACTAAATAGTCAAAATCTTCTCCAAAAAAGGAGAATATATGAAATTTAATTCAAAACTTATACATGCAGGATATGATTCGAGTGCTGATAGTCAAGGTTCTATCACACCTCCAATATATAAAACAACTGCTTACCAATTTAATAATACAGAGCACGCTGCAAGTCTCTTTGCCCTTCAAGAGTTTGGTAATATATATTCAAGATTAACAAACCCAACAGTGGGAACGTTAGAAAATAGACTGACTGAATTAGAGGACGGTGCAATGTGTGTTGCTTTATCTTCAGGTACATCATCGGTAATGTA
>JGI26064J46334_1000384_pt1 | contig 9848 bp, 11 predicted proteins | sample MarorgKNORR_S2LV_FD_46334 | JGI IMG/M metagenome (IMG submission 46334) | reverse complement strand
TTCTATTCTTTTTCCATTATTCGAACCTATATTTGCTTTTGTATTGATAGAGCAGCTAGACCATTGATATTCTAAATTAAATTCACCACTAATTGCTAAATATCCATAAACAGATTTATTAGTTGATATAATGTCTATTTCATCACCATTTCCTAATGTGAAAGATTGATAACAGTTCCCCTCAATATCATTATCATTTTTTCTGATTATGAATTTAACATCTCCTGCAATTGCACATTTAATATCGTCACCAAAATACTTCAACAATGGACCTTGATAAGCAAATTCAATTACTGGAGAATTTGTTTCATTCCCAACAAGTTTATTAGAAATTTGAAAATTTCTATTATCCATTGCCCCACTAAATGGAATACCAATATGATAAAGATTACTTCTACCTTGATCTTGAAATGTTGTGTTTATTCCAGCTCTTTTAATCTCAAAATAATTTTTATTCATTGTAATTATTGTATTGATCTTTTGTAATTTGCTCAAAAGTGACTGCATCACCTGGATTAATTAAATTTGGATTATTCTCTTTAGAGCTATCAAAAATAACACTTGGTGTATTCCCGATAATATTCCATCCACCTGGACTTTCAAAAGTATAAACATTTGCGAATTGTTCTGTAAGTCCAACTGAACCTTTCGGCACTTTTACCCTTGGTGTCTCTAAACGTTTTGCTCGCAATTCAGTTTCTAGATCACCCAAAAAAGGCATCCCTGCAATAAAGCCCGTCATGTAACAAAAAAATTCTTTATTAAAAAATTTTTCATAAATTTTATCACGACTTATTTTTAATTTTTCCTCTAGTCTTTTAATGTCCAGTGAAAATTTTTCATCACAACAAACTGGAATCTTAATTTTGTTACTCTCTAACTTGTCATCATTAATAACATTTAAATTTTCGATTAATTTTTTAATAGTTTGAAAATTTTTTTTACGTAAATCAAATGAAACTATTAATTTATTATAAGATGGAGTTAAATTGTTAATGCCATCAATATTTTCTTTTTGAATACTTTTAAAATAACGTATTACTTTATTATTTACTTCTTTATTTACCTCAGTACCAAAATCACAATATAAAGCTGCGTCACCAAGATTTGATATATTTTTTATCATGCCATGTTATACTTACAAATAATGAGTATGGAAATTAATATAAATTGTGATTTAGGTGAAAAATCAAAACATCACTCAAATAAATATGATCCAGATTTATTAGAAATCGTCAATTCAGCTAATGTAGCTTGTGGTTACCATGCTGGGGATGAGGAAACTATGAATCAAGTGGTAAAAATTTCAAAAAATAATGGAGTAAGCATTGGTGCACATCCCTCTTTTAAAGACCCAGAAAATTTTGGCAGAGAAAGAATGAATCTTTCTGAAAGTGAAATAAGAAAACTAATAATTGATCAATACGAAATTCTACAAAAAATAGCCTTAACCTATGGCGAAATAGTATCTCATGTAAAACCTCATGGAGCATTAAATAATATGGCTTGTGAAGATATTGAGTTAGCCACAATACTAGCCAAAACTATTAAGGATATTAATAAAGATATAATATATCTAGTGCCTACAGGATCAAAAATGCAAGAAGCAGCAAAAAAATTTGATATGAAATTTGCTTGTGAAATATTTGCTGACAGAAATTATGAGGATGATGGTAATCTTGTATCAAGAAAAAAATCTCATGCATTAATTACGGACCCTGAGCAAGCAAAAAAACATGTATTAAAAATGGTTCAAACTCAGTCGCTTAATTGTCACAGCGGGAAGCAAATACCTTGTGAAATCGACTCTGTGTGTATACATGGTGATAATCTAAGTTCATTAGCTACAGCTAAATCAATAAAAGAAAATTTGATTGAAAATGGCTTAGAACTTAAAACTTTAAACAAAATGAAAAAATTTATTTAATATGAAAAAAATAATCTTATCTTTGTCTATATTATTTTTAATTACTGGAAATGTATTTTCAGCAGGCTCTAGTAGCAGTGATGATAATGCTAAAACTAAATCAAATTATGAAAAAGCTGTAACTCATATAGAAGCAGCAAAAAAACATGAGAAAAAAGGTAAATTAGAAAAAGCGAATAAAAGATATGCAAAAGCACAGGGTCTATTGATAAAATCAAACAATAAAAAACCTAACGATGCAGATACCTTAAATTATTTGGGTTTTACTACTAGAAAACTTGGTGATTTTGAAAATGGAGAAAAATATTATCTTCAGGGTTTAGCTATTGATCCAAATCATAAAGGTATTAATGAATATCTTGGTGAATTATATGTAGCAACAAAAAGGCATAACCTTGCCATTGAAAGATTAGAAGTTTTAAAGGGTTGTAATTGTGAAGAGTATGAACAATTAAAAGCAGTAATTGCTGGGCAACCTTCTAAGTATTAATTTAAATTTTTTACCATTTGTTCTGGCATCCACAAAGCGATTTCAGGAAATATAACTACAAGTATTACTGCTAAAACCATTAATAAAAATAGTGGAAAAGCACTTCTAGCAATATAGCCCATATCTTTATTTGCCATTCCTTGAAGTACAAATAAATTAAATCCAACAGGAGGGGTAATTTGTGCCATTTCAACAACAATAACTAAAAAAATACCAAACCAAATCATATCAAAACCAGCTTGTCTTATCATTGGCTCTATTATTGCCATTGTTAGTACGACGGCAGATATACCATCAAGAAACATTCCTAAAATAATATAAAAAATCATTAAAACCAAAATTAAAACATAAGGAGAAAGCTCCATGCCCTGTATCCATATTGCTAAATTTCTTGGTAATCCTGTAAAACCCATTGCTAAAGATAAAAAAGTAGAACCAGCTAAAATAAAAGCAATCATGCATGAAGTTTTAGTTGCACCTAATAAAGATGATTTAAATGTTTCTAAAGTTAAACTTTTTTGGAAGTAAGATAGAATTAAAGCACCAACGACACCTAATGAAGCAGCTTCAGTTGCGGTTGCTACTCCAGTATATATAGAACCTATAACCGCAGAGATAAGTAATATTACTGGTAAAAGTTGTTTTGATCTCTTGATTTTTTCTAAAAAAGAATATTCCTCAAGAATTTTTGGCATTTCTTTCTTATTAATTAAAGACCATATAATAACATATGACATAAATATTAGTGCAATCATTATCCCTGGAATAATTCCTGCTATAAATAATTTTGCTATGGACTCTTGAACAGCTACACCATAAATAATTAGAATAATTGATGGAGGTATTAGTAATCCCAAAGTACCTGAGCCAGCTAANCTACCTAATAAGATTTTTTCTGGATAATTTCTTTTTCTTAACTCAGGGATAGACATTTTTCCAACTGTAGCTACAGTTGCTGCTGATGATCCTGATATTGCAGCAAATAGAGCACATCCAACAACATTTACATGAATTAAGCCTCCTGGGAGCTTTTGCATCCAAGGAGATAACCCTTTAAATAAATTTTCTGAGAGCTTAGTTCTAAAAAGAATTTCACCCATCCAAACAAATAAGGGCAATGCAGTCAAAGTCCATGACGATGCAGTTCCCCATATTGTAGTAGCCATTGCATCACCTACTGGTCTTGAAGTAAACAGCATCATACCAATTGCTGATACCCCTATCATACTCAATGCAACCCAGATACCAGAGCCTAAAAAAAATAATAAAACACTAATAAAAAAAATTGTTAAAAATATCTCAGCCATTTATCTTTTTTTTATATTTAGGATAAATTGGTGAAAAACACATATAAAGAATATTGTTGAACCTATTGCTACACTTGTTTGAGGTATCCATATTAATATTTCATCTGCACCTTCACTTCTTTCCTGAAATTTGTAAGATATAATTAACATTTTAATAAAATAGAATGCTAAATATCCTGAAAAAAAACTGGCCAAACTCAAACACCAAATTTCAATCAACCATCTTTTGCTACCCGAAAGTTTTTCTAAAAAAAGAGTAATTCGTATATGTCCACCCTCTACAAAAGTATAAGCTAGTGCAAAGAAAGATGCTGAAGCCATACAATAACCAGAATATTCTGCTAAACCTCTTATATAGAAGCCAAATATTCTTGACGAAATACCTATAAGAATAAAAACTGCAACTAATATTAAAAAAATTGCAGCAATATAACCAGAAAATTTATAAAGTTTATTTAGAGCTTTATCGATAGTACTTAACATAATAATTTAAGGCCACTCAAAATTTTTAAGTGGCCTTAAGATATATTTAATTTAATTATTTATAAGCTGATAAAACAGACGCTCCTCTTGATCCAGCTTTTTGAGACCATTCTTTAGCCATTGTCTCTCCAACTTTTTCAAAATGAGATTGTAAAGATGCATTAACTTTTCCAACTACCATACCGGCATCTGCTAGAGCTTTTTTATCTCCAACATTTCCTTGTTTTGATAATTGCCAACCTTTTCTTTCTGCTAAGGCTGCTTGCTTCATTACTAAATCTTTAGTTGCGTTATCCAATTTATTCCAAGACTCTTTATTAACGATCACCATATTTTTTGGAAACCAAGCTGCAATGTCATAAAAATATTTCACACCATTTTCCCAAATCTTAGAATTTTTTCCAGTCGTTGGAGATGTAATCATACTTTCAACAGCACCTGTTGAAAACGCTTGACTTATTTCTGCTGCTTCTATTTTAGTAGGAGCCATTCCAGTTAATTCAGCAATTCTTATTGTAGCAGAATTGTATGCTCTAAATTTTAAGCCTTTTAAATCATTAACTGAATTAATTTCTTTCTTGCTATACAAGCCTTGTGCTGGCCACGGTACAGCATATAGGAAGACAAGTCCTTTAGCATCCAAACCTTTTATGATTTCATCTTTTGATGCTTTATATAATTTCATAGCATCTGAGTAAGATGATGCCAAGAATGGTTGTGAGTCTATTTCCAATAATGGATCTTCTTTTCCTAAAGCTGACATAAATCTTTCACCGATTTGTGCTTGTCCAGTTCTCACTGCTCTAAAAATTTCTCCACCTTTAAATAGTGATCCACCTGGATGAGTAACGATTGTTAGTTTGCCACCACTTTTTTCAGTTACATTTTTTGCAAATTCAGTTGCGTTTGCAGAATGAAAATTCCCAGCTCCATAAGCAAGAGCCATGTCCCATTTCTCCGCAATCGCAAGATTAATTGACAAAATTAATGAAACTAAAACAGTTATTAAGTATTTTATGAATTTCATTTTTCCTCCAATTTGTTTAAATGCATTTCATTATGTATTAAAAAGATTATCAATAAAAAAATAATACTACTTTTGATTGAATTATTATTAATATCTAATATTATGTTTCCACTTTGTTAGAACAGTCACTCATATTACTTCAGATTATTTTCATAGACATAATCTTAGCAGCCGATAACGCAATAATTATTGGTCTAATCGCAGCAAATTTTGCGCCAAAAAATAGAAAACAGATCATATTATGGGGCGTTGCTGGAGCTTTGATATTTAAAGTTATTTTTGCAGTATTTGCCACATACTTGTTTGAATTCTATTTCATCAAAATCTTAGGAGGATTACTTTTAATTTGGATTGTAAACGATTTAAGAAAAGATCTTTTTGAAATCAAGAAAGTAAAATCTCCAACTAAAAAATCAAAAGAACCATCATATATTCAGAGTGTATATAAAGTTTTATTTGCCGATATTACAATTAGTTTTGATAATGTCATAGGTGTTGTGGGAGCTGCTAAAGGTAATTTTAGTTTTATGATTTTTGGTCTAGTACTTTCTGTAATTCTTACAGGAGCTATGGCTACATATCTTGCTAATTATATTCAAAAGCATTTGTGGATTGCATATATTGGATTAGGCTTCATATTATTAGTGGCAATTCAGTTAGTTATAGGTGGATTAGTTGACCTAGATATTTTATCTATCAACGAACAATTTAAAAAATATTTCTAATAAGAGTGTTTTTTTGTTGGATATTTCTTAAGTTTAACGTCTTTAGAAAATTTTTTTAAACCTATATTTATATATTTTTTAATATTAATAAATTTTTTAACAAATCTTATTTTGGTACTGTTTAATCCAATTAAATCATCTGTAACAAGTACTTGGCCATCACAATGAACTGATGATCCAATACCTATTGTTGGAATTTTTAAGGATTGTGTAATTTTTTTCGCAGTAGCTGCTTTTACACATTCAATGACTATAGCGAATACCCCACTACTTTGGAGTAGAAGAGCATCTTTTATTAATTGTTTTGTTTCCCTAGTTGATTTACCTTTTGACTTAAATTTTCCTTTGGCAGATTGAGGAAGAAGACCTAAATGGCCCATAACTGGAATCTTTTTTTTAATAAGATATTTAATCTGTGTAATAATTTTTTTTCCACCCTCTAATTTAACTGCGTCACATTTTGTTTCTTTAATAACTCGTTTCGCATTTTTATAAGCAGATAAATTAGACCTATATGTATTGAAAGGCATATCTACAACCATTAAACTTTTCTTGACACCAAGCCTAACACTTTTTGAATGATCAATCATATTAGTTAAAGTTACTTTTTTTGTAGTATCGTAATTATATAAAACAGATCCCAATGAATCTCCGATTAAAGTGATATCAACATATTTATCTATTAGCTCAGCAAAATTTTTTGAATATGCAGTGAGACACAAAATTTTAGATTTATTTTTTTTTTTGAGAATATTTTTAATCTTGGTATTCATTTTATTAAACTACTCTAATTCAATAGTGCTCGGTGGTTTTGAAGTTATATCGTAAACTACCCTATTTATTCCTCTTATGCTATTTACTATTTTATTTGAAATCATTTGTGAAAATGATTTTTTAAACTCATAAAAATCAGCAGTCATACCATCTTCTGAAGTTATAGCTCTCAGTAAACACAAATATTCATAGGTTCGATTATCACCCATTACCCCAACAGTTTTTACTGGAAGTAAGGCTGCATAAGCTTGCCAAATTTTATTATAAAGACCATGTTCTTTAAGACCCTGTATAAAATAATAATCAGCTTCTTTTAAAATATTAATCTTTTCTTTAGTTATAATACCAGGCATTCTAATTGCTAAACCTGGTCCTGGAAAAGGGTGTCTTGAGATAATTTCTTTATTCAAATTAAGCTCTAAACCTAAATTTCTTACTTCATCTTTAAATAAGAATTTAAGAGGTTCGACTAATTTTAATTTCATTTTTTTTGGTAATCCACCTACATTATGATGAGATTTGATTTTTGACGTTTGGCTTCCTGTTACTGATCTGCTTTCAATAAGGTCTGGATAAAGAGTTCCTTGAGCTAAAAATTTTACATTCTTAATTTTTTTTGCATATCTTTCAAAAATTTTAATAAATAAATTTCCAATTATTTTTCTTTTTCTTTCTGGATCTGAAACGTTTGTTAACTTTTTTAAAAATTCCTTTTCAGCATTAACGTATATTAAATTCATCTTGAGCCTTTTCTTAAAAGTATCAACTACTTGTTTTTCCTCATTTTTTCTAAGAAGACCAGTGTTAACAAAAATACAATATAGCTTTTTACCAATAGCTTTATTTAATAATTGAGCAACTACACTACTATCAACTCCTCCTGAAAGGGCACAAATAACTTTATTTTCACCAACTTGATTTCTAACCTCTTTAATTAATTTCATCTTTTGATCTTTTGATGACCAGTTTTTTTTAATTTTACATATTAAGAAAATAAAATTTTTTATAATTTTTTTACCATTTTCTGTATGCGTAACTTCAGGATGAAACTGAACACCATAAAATTTATTTGTCTTGTCCTCAACAATTGCAAATTTTGAATTTTGACTTGATGCAATTACTCTAAAATTTTTAGGTAATTTTGAAACTTGATCAGCATGACTCATCCATACTTTATGAATTTTTTTTTGATTAAAGAAATTTTTTATTAAAAGACTATCTTTTTTTTTATAGACATTAGCTAAACCAAACTCCCGATGCTTTGATTGTTTGACCTTTCCACCATTTAATTTTGACAAGATTTGGTGACCAAAACAAATACCTAATATTGGTATATTGTTTTTAAGTATTTCTTTATCGAAAGAATATCTATTAATTTCATAAACATTAAGGGGACCTCCTGATAAAATGATACCTTTAATACTAATATCAATATTTTTATTTTTAATCTTTTTATGACTAATAATTTCTGAGAATACCCCTAGTTCTCTTATTCTTCTGGCAATCAATTGTGTAAATTGAGAACCAAAATCTATGATTAATATTTTATTTAAACTTTGATCAAGAATCATTTTTTGGCTCTATATTCGCCAGAGTCTCCAAAATATCTTTATTATCATCACATAGTTTCTTACAAACTTTTGTAAAAGTATTTGATAGATCTTTTACTTTTGAATAATTTGATTTTTCTAAAGCAATTTTCATTAACATTAATATGGCTTCTTCATTATCAGGTTCAATTAATAATGTTGTTTCTAAATTTTTTTTTTCTTTTTTTTGATCTTCTTCAAAATTGTAAATCTTTGCCAAGTACAAATATGAACTTGAGTCTTTAGGATTAAAAACAATACTTCTTTCAAACATAAATCTTGCATCGTCATATTTCTTATTTTTATAAAGTTCTAAGCCTTTATCAAAAAAATTCTCATTACCAAAAGAAGTGCTTATTAAATTTATGAAAAAATAAATTAATACAGTTTTTTTTAAAATTTTAATCATTATTATCAATCATCACTTTTTACTATATCAACGTTATGTACCATACTTTCGTAAAATCCAGCTTTTGTAATCTTTACAAATTGTGGTTTATTTCTTAAATATTTAATTTGTTTAGAACCAAGATAACCCATCGACGATTTCAAACCACCAATAAGTTTGAAAATTATTTTTTCAACCTTACCTTTATATTTAGCAAATCCTTCTACACCTTCAGGTACATATTTTGAGATATCTTTTTGTTTTGATTGAAAATATCTATCAGCTGAACCTTTGTTCATAGCACCCACTGATCCCATACCTCTAAAACTTTTAAATAGCTTTCCACCTCTTCTAATTAATTTACCTGGGGTCTCATCGGTGCCTGCAAATAGTGAACCTACCATAACTGCATCTGCTCCTGCAGCAAAAGCTTTTGCTAAATCACCAGAGTATTTAATACCTCCATCAGAGATAATCTTAACATTTTTATTTTTAACTCCATTTCTAACTGTTAAAATTGCACTTAACTGAGGAACTCCAATACCTGCCACTAATCGTGTGGTACAAATAGATCCAGGGCCTATACCCACTTTGATTATATCTACCCCTAATTTTAAAAGAAATTTTGCAGCTTCTGGTGTAGCTATATTTCCTGCACACAATGCTGTTTTTTTATTTTTTCTTTTTTTAATGAATTTGATTATCTCTGAAACTTTTTTTGTATGACCGTGGGCAGTATCAACAACAATCATGTCGATATTTTCTTTTAAAATAGCGTCAGCTCTCTTAAATTCACTTGGACCTGCACCTACGGCTGCACCAACTAAAAGTTTTTTAATTTTTACTTTTTTAATTTCTGATATTTGAGTCTTAATATCTAAATTTCTATGTATTACACCCAATCCTCCAGCTTTTGCTATGGCAATTGCCATTTTACTTTCAGTAACAGTATCCATTGCAGAAGATAAAAGAGGAATTCTTAATTTTAAATTGTTAGTTAATTTGATGCTAGTGTCTACTTCAGAAGGAAGTATTTCAGAATACTTAGGTACAAGTGTAACGTCATCAAAGGTGAGTGCTTCTTTTATGGGAACCATAATCATTTATATACGATTCCTTTAAAATTTAAAGTGTCTAT
>JGI26064J46334_1000374_pt1 | contig 10038 bp, 9 predicted proteins | sample MarorgKNORR_S2LV_FD_46334 | JGI IMG/M metagenome (IMG submission 46334) | reverse complement strand
ATGTAGTTCCAAGTACAAATTCACCAGGATGAAGTACAAATGGTTCTTCAATCGTTGCAGTTACCAGCGAAGTTAGATCATCTTGTTGAGCTTTTGGATCAATATGTGAATATTTATGGTTTTCAAAAACTCTAAAATCAGCTCCTACTCTTAGATCCACACTTGAAGGCTGGATATAATCCTCAATCAATGGAGATATCTCAATTTCATTATTTTTAATTGAGTTTTTTATGTCTATATCTGATAACATTTTTCCCCTTACTCTTTGAATATATTAATCGTTTTATAAAAAATTATCTGTTTATTAAAGATGCAATAGACCAGATAGTTATTAAAAGACCAACACCAGTTAAAAAAACAGTTCTTCTTAAATACATATTTTCTCTTTTATGATTCTTGTTAAAAAAAGCTGCGAGGTTTCCTGCAACCATAGCTGCTCCAACACCNAGCAAAAGAAGAATAATTGTTAAATCAAGTGCAAATGGATCATTCATAACTTATATTATGATAATGAATATGATCAAAGCTAGTGAAGTGATTGAAATATTTTTAAAGTATGGCATTTCAAATTCAAAAGATGAAAGTAAATATGAGATTTCAGAACTAGATGGCATTACAAATACAAGCTATGTAGTAGATCTGGATAATGAAAAGTACGTTTTAAGAATACCTGGTGATAACCCAGATGTAATTAATAGAAAATCTGAAAAACAAAATACATTAAAGGCACAGGAATATGGATTGACNTTACCTTATATAATTTTTGATGAAAATACAGGTGTTAAAATTTCCAAATATTTTGATATATACACATATAAATCTTCTGATTTTAAAAACGAAAATATGAGAAAGGAAGCCTTCAAAAAGCTGTTTGATTTACACAATTCAGATTTAGTTTTTGAAAATAATTTTTCACCACTCAATGTGTTTAGCGAAATTGCTGATATTTCTAACTCAATCGAGAGAGATGCAAAAGAAGTTGGTTTTGAGATTATTAANAAAATTAAAGANATTGGTATTAATAATGAACCTTGTCACCAAGATCTTTATTCAGGTAATTTTGTAGTATATGATGACCAAACATACCTAATTGACTGGGAATATTCATCGATGGGAGACAAGTATTTTGATTACGCAGACTTATTTTGGCAAAATGAGTTCGACTTAGATAAGAATATGCGTCAACAGGCACTCAATGAAATTAATATTCAAAAAAAAGATGAAATCGAAAAGTTTGAATATTTTGAAATACTATCAATGATTACTTGGGGATTATGGGCATTAAAACGTTCTCCAGAGGACAATGATGGTAAAAACGCTTTATTAAAAGCAATAAATCTCGGTACTGATAAAAAACTTTAAAAAGATTTTCAATTAATCATGAAAATCCGTTAGACTTTCGCAGTTAGGAAAAAAGGAAAAAAATTTAATTTATGGGATCTTTGATTAAAAAAAGACGTAAAAAAATGTCAAAACATAAATACCGTAAACGTCGTAAATCAAATAGACATAAGAAGAAAAGCGTTTAGTTAAATTTCTCTCTCTTCATTTAAGAAATCTTCAATTTGTTGAACAAGATTATCTTCTGAAAAATTATCTTCGATACTAACATCAGCTTCTTCTAATTTAGAAACGTACTCTGCTAAATCTTGAGAGTTTTCCATAGCCTTGTTAATTTTTAGTTCAAACTGTTGTCCTTCACTTTGAATTCCAGAATCATCAATATCAATTTTTAAGATATCGGAAGTTTTATTTAACAGTGCACTCATTCCTTTAGGATAACCACCACTACTTAGGTAATGAGGAACAGCTGCCCAAAGTCCTGCAGTCTCGATACCATTATCTCTGAGTGTTTGCCCAACAACACTAGTGATACCTGTAGGTCCAGAATAATTTGGATTTAAGACATTGTGTCTTGAATGAAATGTTGGATCTCCACTAACACCAAATATTGGTACAGGAAGCGTGTGTGCAACTTGTCCAAAAAAAGCACCTAAAGTTACCGCTTTTTTTACTCCAAGCTCAAGCAGCGTATCCGAAATGTTTCTTGAGTAATCTTTCCACTTCATTGATGGCTCTTCGCCAAAAACTAATATCAAATCACTTTTCAACTTGTAGTCTTCAATTGAGTAAAAAGATGTTTGGGGCCAGTGAAAGTTTCTTTCTCCAAAGTCTTTAACTTCAACAATGGGCCTTCTCATTTGGTAGTTATAATATGAATCTGAGTTTAATTCTGCAAACGGTTCAACATCATACGTACTGCTCAAGTTCTCAACACAACCGGTGGCAGTGTTGCCAGCATCACTCCAACCTTCGAATGCAAGTATTGCAACAGGTTCTGATAAAAGTGGCTTTCTATACCAAACTACATCTTCCATATTTGAAGAATAATGTTGCGATAGATTTATTTAAGATTAATTTTTAGAGTTTTCTTGAAGAGTTTATTACTACCGAAATACTAGAAAGTGCCATTGCTAGTGCTGCCAAATTCGGTGTAATTAGGCCAACAACTGCAATAGGTATCATTAGTGTGTTGTAAATAAAGGCGAGAAAAAGATTTTGATATATTCTATGTTTTGATTTTTTTGAAAGATTAAATACTTCACTCAGAGTTTCTAAACCTCCTTTGTGGATTAATATATCTCCAGAAACTTGTGCAATCTGGCTACTAGAAGAGGTAGTTACTCCAACATCAGCTTGTTTAATTGACGGTGAATCATTAACTCCATCACCAACAAAAATTACCCTCTCGTCTTTTTGGATATCTTTTATAAAATCAAGTTTTTCCTCAGGACTTTTATCAGAATAAAATTCTTTTATATTTTGTTCTTCAGCAAATTTTTCTACATTAACTTTTTTATCACCAGAGAGAATTACGATATTCTTCTCTTCTTTAAGCTCTTTTAAAAAATTGTTAGACACGGATGATTCTTCTTCTAGGTATAAAAAATAATCCACATCATTTATTGAAACTTTAAGTGAAGAGTCATTTTTCTCTTTGTTTTTTTCAATTTTAATAAGTTGCTCTTCAACAATGCCTTCAATTCCAACGCCGGGTTTTTCTTTTATATTTGAAGCAGGAAGAAGTGTTAAATCCTCTAACTCTGCTTGATAAACAATACTTTTTGCAATTGGGTGTTGAGAATAGTTTTCAAGACTTGCAATCAACTGCAAAACAGTACTTCTTGGAATAGTTTCATTAGGCATCTGAATTTCCCTGATTTTAAAGATACCGGAGGAAAGAGTACCCGTTTTGTCGAAAACCATTGTATTTATGTCTCCAAACTTTTGAAGAATATCAAAATTCTTAAAAAGAAAGCCTTTTAGTTTGCTGACTGTTGCAGTTTTAAATAAAACTATTGGGGTTGCTAGTCCCAGTGCACATGGACATGCAATAACTAATACAGCTATTGCATTTTTTAAGGCGTCTATCAAGGCAACATCTTGAATTAGATACTTGAAGGCAAAAGTGCTAAAACTAGTAAATAAAACAACCGGTACAAAATACTGTGTAATTGTGTCGAGTGATTTTTGAATATCTGGCTTAGTTCCCTGAGCATTTCTGATTAAGTCTTCGATAATGTTATAAGTTGATTTTTGGTAAGATTCTTTTACTTCAATCTCTATATTTCCTTGTAAATTAATACTTCCTCCAACAACCTGATCTCCTTTTTCCTTTGTTAAAGGAATAGACTCTCCAGTAAGAAGGCTTTCATCAACAGTAGTTTCACCTTCAACAATCTCACCATCAACGGGAATAATTTCACCGACCATTACATTGAAACGATCTTTTTCTTCGACATCTTTTGTAGGTATTTCAATTCTGTCTTTATCTCTATTTACTATCAAAGTTTTTGGCATACGACTTTTTATTGACTCTGAAGTTTTCACAGACTCTTCTATTACCCTATCTTCTACTGCCTTACCAATAAGTAAAAAAGACACAATAAAAGCTCCAGTATCAAGAAACATTTTATTTTCACTCGATGCAGAACTCACTGAAGAAACCAGCTCAGCCGGTAATAAAGAAATTAACAAAGAGCTCAAACTTCCAAGCGAGATTAAAGTGTCCATATTGAAATCAAGATTTTTAATTTTTTTAAACGCAGATATATGGAAATTTCTTCCAAGAACTAAAATAACAAAAAAACCTATAATGTAGGATATTAAATCTAGACCTGCTTCAAAAAAATACCTAAGAGAAACAGTCATTAATAATGAAGCTATTGGGGTAAAGATTTTAAATTTGATATTTTTTTCAGTGTTATCTTCAGAAGCTTCTTTTGCTTTATAGCCAATCTTATTTACTGATTTAATAATTTCATCAAAATCAAAACTTTCATCATCTGCGATATCTACAATTGCAGATTTTAAAGGAAAGCTCACTGATGCGTCTAATACATGTTCGTTTTTTGTTAGTACACGCTCAACTCTTGCAGCACAAGCCGCACAAGTCATACCATCAATATCTAAATTGACAGATTTAACTTGATTCGACAACTGTATAGCCTTGTTCGTCAAGCATGTTAGAAACCAGAGACAAATCTAGATCTGAGGAAGACTTAACTTCTACTGATTTTTGATCAATATCAACATTGACAGCTTCAACATTTTCGAGACTATTTATAGTTGACTCAATTGTTTCTTTACAGTGTCCACAACTAATTTCAGGTACAGTAAATTTTGTTTCCATAGTTAAATAATAATAATGTTGTGTTTATAAAATAAGCCCCTATTTTCATAGGGGCTTATCGGAAATCTCATGGGGGAGATTTCATTAGGGGGGAGTTTAAAACTTAAGCAGTTTCTTGGAGAATTCTGCCTCTAACTCTAGGATATTTCACTGGAGCGTGATTGAAGCAATGATCTCTTTTGTTATATATACTTAGTTGAGTACTGCAAGATTCATCTTTACATACTCTGCCCTGGTCAAAACTTTTTGATGGCCTTATTCCGCCCTTAATTTGACTAGCTTTTAATCCGTCTGTCATTTTATTCCTTTATATACTTTGTGAATATATTCACAAGCTTAACACTTTTATTTTAGATGGCAACTTTATTTTGACAAGTTTTTTTGGGATAAAAAGGCCTCATCATTCCATTTTCTACCTAAAAAGTCCTGAACCATGTTTTCAGCAGGTACAGTTCCTCCAGGCTTTAGAATTTTATTTTTATAGTCAACACCAACAGAATTAGACAATACCCCTTCATTTTCAAATCTACTAAATAAGTCATCACCGATTATTTCAGCCCACAAATAACCATAATAAGCTGCATCATACCCACCAAGTAAATGTCCAAAAGCTGCTAGATGATTGATATCTTTCGGATATGTTATTGTTGTAACTTTTTGAGCTGCATGTTCTATTTCTAAAAGGCTGTCTTTAAAGTTTTCACCATGTAAATGCTGATCTGCAAGACCAAATGAAACCTGCCTGAGTGTAAGTAAACTAACTCCAATATTTTTTGATTTATTTAATTTTTCACATATTTCTTCAGACAATGATTCACCAGATTCAATATGCGTTGAAATTCTTTTCATACATTCTACTTTCCATACCCAATGCTCCATAATTTGACTTGGTGCTTCGACGAAGTCCCATTCACAGTTTGCACCAACAAATCTCGTATATTTTGATTTTCCAATTCCGTTGTGTAGAACATGGCCAAATTCGTGAAAAAGAGTTTCAACTTCATCGAAAGTCATTAACCCATCTCCTGTGTTCGGGTTTGGGAAATTTGCAACCATTGAGCATATTGGCAACTCTTGTCTGCTAGATCCACCAGAAGATATATCGAATACTGCAGCGTGTGTAAATTTTCCTTCTCTTGGATAAAGGTCTAAATAAAAATATGCTAATTGTTGACCATTTTTTTCCCATAAAGACCAAAGCTCAACATCTTCATGCCATGCAGTTTCATTCGATTCAGGTTTTATATGCAAATCAAATACTTCTTCACAAACTTTAAACATTTCAGTTTTCACATCATGTATGTAAAAGAATTTTTTTAATTCACTATTTTCAATGCTGCTTACTTTACTTCTTTCTTTTGAAATAAAATAGCGTATATCCCAAGGTGTTATATCAGAAATTTCGATGTTATCTATAGCAAGTTCAATTTTTTCTACTTCAGCTGCTTTTTGTAATTTTGGAATCAAGCTCTCATACATTGAAGCTACATTTTTTGGTGACTTTGCCATTCTATTCTGCAATCTATATTCAGCCCAAGTTTTAAATCCAAACAACAAAGCTTTTTCATTTCTTAGTTGAACAGCTTCTTCAAGAATTGGACTATTTTCTTTTACAGCTCGATTGTTAAAAGCTTTCCAAACAATTTCTCTAGTATTTCTCACACTGCAGTTTTCCATAACAGCATTAATGTCTGGATATGCCATTGTTATAACAAAACTATCATTATTTTTCTTCAAGTTTTTAAGTTCGTTTTGACTCAGACCTTTTAGTTCATCTTCCAAAAAAATGACTTCAGTTTTGTCCTTTGCAATATTTTCTGAAAAAGAAATGCTGAGATCTATAAGCTTTTTTTCGATTTCTGTGAGCCTATCCTTTTTTTCACCTGATAGACCATGTCCTGCATCTTTGAAGTCAATTTCTAAATCTCTATAAAATGCTTTCGATTCTTCATCTAAATTTTTATTTTCTATTTCTTTAAACTTTTCGTATAGATCTTGATCTTTAAATATTTCAAGTGCAAGATTTTGTATTTTTGAATCTGCTTCATTTCCAAAATCTCTTATTTTTTCATCTGGATGTACATCTCCCATAAACGCAATGCGTCCAGAAAGATCATAAATTGCACTCTCCAGCTCATTAAAATTCGATAAATCGATATTTTCAGAAGATTTAATATTACTAACGAAATCTTTACATTCTTCGATTGTATTTTTTAAGTCTTCTTCTAATTTTCCTAAAGATATATCTGAATAGTTGTACACTCAACTCCTTTAACTTTTTATATGATAGTATTTAGTTATGGAAATCAAACTTGAATTTTGTGTAGTTTGAAACTACACACCTCGTGCAGTTGGCACGATTGAAGATATCTTAGAAGTTTACGGTAACAAAGTTACAAACATTCAACTAATTCCAAGTGGTGGTGGAGTATTTGAATTTCATTTAAATGAAAAATTATTATTTTCAAAAAAAGAACTTGGAAGACACTCAGAAGATGGAGAAATTCTTAAATTAATTGAAGAAGATCTTGGTTGAATCTACCGTTTGACTTAACTCTATTTGAAGTAATTTTTATTGCAATATTACTTTTTATTGGCTCTGCCGTTCAAGGCGTTTTGGGTTTTGGCTTTGCTGTTATTGCTTCACCAATAATTGTTCAAATTGAGCCTAGTCTGGTGCCTCAACTGCTCGCGTTACTTGGTTTGCCACTTGCTTTAAGAGTTTTTTACCGAGAAAAAGACGAAGTTGATTTATCTAAAGTCAAGCCACTTATTCTAGGTCGATTAATAGGAGGACCAATTGGACTCTTATTATTATTAAACTTATCCGAAAAATATTTATCAATCTCTGTAGGGCTTATTGTTTTTATAGCAGGTGCAGGCTCTTTTTTTGGTTGGGAAATTAACAGAAATACTTTGAATTCCTTTTTTGCAGGTACTTTTTCAGGTATTTTTGGGATGATTGCAGCCATTGGCGGTCCTCCTGTAGCTTTGCTTTATAGGAATACTAAATCTCAGGAATTTAGGCCATCTCTCAATAGTGTATTTAGCATAGGCATTTTGATTACATTGTCTCTTTTAATNNTTAGTGGCAATCTTTATGTTGACCACCTACTTTTATTTATGTTATTTCTTCCAGTTGTTTTGGTAGGCATTAGAGTTTCTAGCTCGCTTTTCTCAAAAGTCTCNGACAGTTTTATTGCCCAGTCAGTAACTTATTTTTCNATTATTTCTGGGCTTTATGTTATTTTGAGAAACATAAATTAGTTTATTTCAACTAGGGGGATTATTAACATATAAGCATATGTTTATGAACGCCATTATTGCCGGCTTGCTCTACTTCTTAAGTTTCCCTCCTTATGATTTTTGGTATTTAATATTTCCTGCACTTTATCTTTTTTATTATTCATTGCTTTCAAGTAAAAAATCTTTTCTGTCAGGGTTTATCTTTGGGTGCGTTGCTTANGGCGTGATTCTATTAGGAATTCAATCAATAGGACTTGAAGCCTGGATACCGTTGACATTTTTAATGGGGTTGATGTATGGAGTATTCTCAAAATTATTTTCTTATCTAAATACAAAATCTGGAAATAATTTCTATGTATTGTTGGCAGCGTTAGCAGTCTTTGATTTGATCAGAGCATATTTTCCTTTTGGAGGATTTCCTTGGGGTTTTCCATCAACAGTTTTACTGATAGGCCCTATAGATAGCCCATTATTTTTTAAAGTACCTTTGACATTCAGAAACTTTGGACCAACGGGATCTTCGCTTTTACTCCAATCTCTTCCTTTAGTAATTGCACTTGGTGTTTTTTCAAAAAGCAAACCAAAAAATTACTTAAAGGATTACAGCATATTTTTATTAATAATTTTCACAATATTCATTTCAAATTATGTTGTTAATGACTATCAATACACTCAGTTAGAAACATCAGAACTTAACATTACAATCGTTCAAGGAAACAGTCCTTGTCCTGGTGCAAAAAACAGATGCAGCAATGAAAGACAAAAAATTTATGATAGCCATTTAGCTCAAACTCAATCTCTCGAAGGGAATTTTGATTTAGTAGTTTGGCCTGAGAGCTCAACAGGATTTAACAATGATCCGGGAGTACACAGTAGAGTTCAAAATGACGTTTCTACTCAAGCTTTGAGATTAGATTCATATTTTTTAATTGGGGGAGACAGACCTGTACAAAAAGAATATTTCGAAAACTATGGAATCTTTATTAACAGAGAGGGAGAGATTGTAGATCAATATCTAAAACAGCATCCAGTACCATTTGGAGAATATATCCCTTTTAGAAAATATTTAGATTGGATTCCCCCACTAGCACTGGTTCCTCGTGACATGATTAGGGGAGATGGTCAAAAAATATTTATGGTTAATGATACAAAAATATCAACTGTTATTTCATTTGAAGGTTCTTTCCAAAGATACATTAGGAACAGTGTCTTGGACGGTGCAGAGTTGGTTGTAATCCTTACTAACCAAGCAAGCTATGGAGAAAGCGGGATGTCGGACCAATTTATATTAATGTCTAGGGCAAATGCAATTTCAAACGATAGACCAATTGTACATGCAGCAATTACAGGTAAATCAGCGTTCATAGATCACAATGGAAAAGTTATTTCTAAAACTGAATTATTTGAAACAACAACATTAAATGAAAAACTTGAGGTAAGACAAACAGAAACTCCATACAGCAAATACGGAAATTATTTAAATTATATTTTTATAATATTTGGAGTTTTTATCTTTGCTAGAAGATTTATTCGTCCAGTTGATTAAATGGTAAGTTTTTCATAGCCACAGCCTCTATTACACCACTTTGGAAAACTCGTAATCCAAATTTTGGAAGAATTGCAAATAAGTGATCAAAAATGTCTGATTGTATTTTTTCATAAGCAACCCACTCTGTTGTATTCGTAAATGTATATATTTCTATAGGCACTCCTTCAGGAGAAGAGGGTAATTGACGAACTAAAAAAGTCATGGTGTCAGTGTTTAAATTTTGACTTTGCTTCAAATAGTTCTCAACATACGCTCTATAAGTTCCGATATTTGTTAATCTCCTAGTTTCTAATTGGTTNGAAGACTCACTGTTTAATTTATTAAATTCTTCTAACTCCTTNTTTTTTTCTGAAATATAGCTCTTAATTGGTGAAAGCTTTTGAAGTTCGACTGTTTCTTCTGCTGTTAAAAACTTGATACTAGAAATATCTATTAATATTGATCTTTTTATCCTCCTCCCTCCATACTCAGACATTGCCCTCCAGTTTTTCACAGAAGTATTAACAATTTTTGATGTAGGTATTGTTGTAATTGTTTTGTCCCAATTTTG
>JGI26064J46334_1000368_pt1 | contig 10112 bp, 9 predicted proteins | sample MarorgKNORR_S2LV_FD_46334 | JGI IMG/M metagenome (IMG submission 46334) | reverse complement strand
TGGGACTGCGGCGGTCTTTATCGGCTGGACGACTTCCCCGCCAAGCGGATCGGCACCTGGAACGGCCATTTCCGCGACGGGGTGCGGCGCTTCTGGAAAGGGGACGACCACAGCACCTGGAGCCTGGCCCAGCGGTTCAAGGGCAGCCCCGATCTCTATGACGGCAAGCCCGTGGCCCTGGGGCGTTCGGTGAACTTCATCACCGCCCACGACGGCTTCACCCTGGCGGATCTGGTGAGCTACAACCGCAAGCACAACCTGGCCAACGGCGAAGACAACCGCGACGGCGAGAACCACAACAACAGCTGGAACCACGGCATCGAAGGCCCTAGCAGCAATCCCCTGGTGCAGACCCTGCGGCGCCGGCAGCAACGCAACCTGCTCAGCTCACTGCTGCTGGCCCGCGGCGTGCCGATGCTGCTGATGGGCGATGAAGTGGGCCGCAGCCAGGGAGGCAACAACAACAGCTGGTGCCAGAACAGTCCGCTGGGGTGGATGGTCTGGGATGAAGACCACTGCGACCTGGAACTCAAGCTGTTTCTGCAGCGGCTGCTGCGGCTGCGCCAGGCCCTGCCGCAGCTGTTCAATCCGCTGGTGCCGCCACGGGAAAGCAACCTCAAATCAGCACCACAGCCATCCGAACAGCGGAGCGATCTCTGGCGGCAATGGCACGGCGTGAGCCTGGCCAAACCCGACTGGGCGGCCTGGAGCCGCACCACGGCCACCAGCCTCCACAGCGGCAGCCGCGGTGCTCTGCTCTGGATGGGCTTCAACGCCTACAAGGAAAGTCTCAGCTTTGAATTGCCGATTCCGGCATCCCCCTGGAAGCGGGTGATCGACACCTCGTTGCCCAGCCCCCAGGATTTTCCTGCTGAGCCGGTGAACTTCAGCGGCGTGGAGATACCTCTGCAAAGTCGGAGCTTCGTGCTGCTGCTTGCCGAAGAGGAAATCTCAGGCCTTCGGTTGTAATCAGAGCGGGTGACGGGAATCGAACCCGTGTCATCAGCTTGGAAGGCTGAGGTCTTACCATTACACAACACCCGCGTAGTACAAACGAACCACTGCCCCAGGGGCTGGTGGTGTCGTGAGCACGCATTCATTATGGCAATCCGCCTGACCCCAGCCTCCGCGTGACATCGACCGACGCATCCCTGCAGGGATCCCGCCGCAGGCTGATGCTCGCCTACGGCCTCGGCGACGCCGGCACCGGGCTTGCCGCCACCCAGCTGGGCTTCTATCTCTTTCCCTTTTTCATCTGCGCCGCAGGCCTGCCGGCCTTCATCGCCGGCTCCCTGCTCACGGTGAGCAAGGTGTGGGACGCGCTGAATGATCCGTTGATCGGCTGGCTCAGCGACCACACCCACAGCCGCTGGGGCCCGCGGTTGCCCTGGATGCTGACCGCAGCCCTGCCCCTGGGCATCAGCCTGACGGCGATGTGGTGGGNGCCCCCGGGCGACACGGTGCAGCGCACCACGTACTACGCCGTGATGGCGGTGTTGCTGATGACCGCCTACACCAGCGTCAACCTGCCCTACGCCGCCCTCAGCACCGAACTCACGCCGAACACCGCCATTCGCACCCGCCTCAATGCGGCGCGGTTCACCGGCTCGATCCTGGCGGGCTTGAGCGGCCTGATCGTGGCTTCGGTGGTGCTCACCGATGGCGGCGGGGGCTACCTGGCCATGGGCCGGATCACCGGCAGCATCGCTGCCACCACCACGCTGCTCTGCTGCTGGGGGCTGGCCCCCTACGCCAAGCGGGCCCAACGCCCGGTGCCCAATAACGAGCCGCCGATGCAGCAGCTCAAACGGGTGCTGGCCAACCCCCGCTTCCGCCAGGTGCTGGGGCTTTACCTCCTGCTCTGGTTTGGCCTGCAACTGATGCAGGTGGTGGCCCTGATCTGGCTGGTGCAGGTGGTGCACGTGCCCGCCAACCTCTCCACCTGGATCCTGTTGCCCTTCCAGATCGCCGCCCTGCTGGGGCTTCAGCTCTGGAGCAACATGAGCAACCGCATCGGCCGCGTCGCCACCCTTCGCTGGGGCGCGGGGCTTTGGATCAGCGCCTGCCTGCTCTCGATGCTGTTCCCTCCCCTGGCGGCGGATCCCGGCCTGCTGCAACTGCTGCCGCTGGTGGGGCTGATTGCCCTGGTGGGGGTGGGAGCGGCGACGGCCTATCTGATTCCCTGGTCGCTGCTGCCGGATGCGATCGACGCTGACCCAAGCAAACCCGCCGGGCTTTACACCGCCTGGATGGTGTTCGGCCAGAAGCTGATCATCGGCCTGACCATGTCGGTGTTCGGCAGCCTGCTCTCGCTCACCGGCTACATCTCCGCCAAGGGAGGCAACTGCAGTGGAGCGCTGAGTTTCATCGAACAGCCGGATTCAGCCCTGCTGGCGATTCGGCTCTGCATGGGCCTGATTCCCTCGATCCTTGTGCTGCTTGGCCTTGTGGTGATGCGAGGCTGGCCCGACCGTGGAGCCCACCTGCAGAAGGCCGCCGGATGAACACGCCCCGTTCGATCAAACGCCTGGGCGCCAGCCTGCTGATCGGAGGCCAGGCCGTGGCCGCCACCCTGCGCGGCCGGATTGATCGGGGCGAGCTGCTTGAGCAACTGCTGGACGCTGGCCCAGGCAGCGTGCTGATTGTGTTGATCATCTCGGTGGCCGCCGGCTCGGTGTTCAACATTCAGGTGGCCGCAGAACTCACCCGCCAGGGGGCGGGATCAACGGTGGGCGGCATCCTGGCGATCGGCCTGGCACGGGAGATCGCCCCCCTGCTCACCTCCTGCCTGCTGGCCGGCAAGGTGGCCACCGCCTACGCCGCCCAGCTGGGCACGATGAAGGTGACCGAACAGATCGACGCGATCACGATGCTGCGCACCGATCCGGTGGAGTACCTGGTGGTGCCCCGGATGATCGCGATGGTGGTGATGGCTCCGGTGCAGTGCTTCTTCTTCTTCCTGGTGGCGGTGTGGTCGGGCCAACTCACCAGCACAGCCCTATACAACATTCCTCCGGCGGTGTTCTGGACTTCGGTACGCACCTGGATGGCCCCGCTGGACCTGCCGTTCATGCTGGTGAAGGCCGTGGTCTTCGGCACGATCATCGCCACGGTGGCATGCGGCTGGGGCCTGACCACCCGTGGCGGCCCCAAGGAAGTGGGCACCAGCACCACCGGAGCGGTGGTGATGATCCTGATCCTGGTGGCCTTGATGGATGTCGTTCTCACCCAGGTTCTATTCGGAGCATGAGTTCAACCCCCGCCCCCGTCACCCTCAAGCCGGATGTGCGGCTGCCGCTGCTGGTGGTGGCCCTCGGCCTGGCGCTGCTGCCGTTGCCTTTCTCCCCCTGGCCCACCTTTGTGGTGGCGCTGTTCGGCCTGTTTCTGCTCATCCAGAGCGCCAGCCTGCGGCTGGAATTCAAGGAAGACGCTTTGATCGTGTGGCAGAACGGCCGCGAGCTGCGGCGTTTCCCCTACGACCAATGGCTGAGCTGGCGGCTGTTCGCCCCCTGGCTGCCGGGCCTCTTTTATTTCCGCGAAACCCAAAGCATTCACTTTCTGCCAATCTTGTTCAGCCCCAAGGAGCTGCGAGAACAGCTGGAACTGCGGGTGGGAGCGCTGGAAGTGCCGAACGGCGACCCGGAAGACAGCACGTTCAATAGCGCGAAATAGCACGATTTCGATGCGATTTCGTGCATATATCCATTCAATTCCGTGCAACCCTGTCGCAGTTGTGATGCCACCTGTTTTTCTGCGGTCTGGTCGGCTGGAATGGAGGGATGGAGAGCACGGCAGCTGACGCAATGCCCGACGACACCGACCTGACCCCCCAGGCGCCTGAACCGGAACAGGCCCCGGCAGAGTCCAGCGGCGAAACCACCACTGACCCTGCCAGCACCACCGGTGCCGAGCCCTCCGCCGCAGAAGCCAATCCCGTGATGGAGCTGGCCCTCAAGGATCTGCAGGAGCGCCGCAATGCCCTGCAGGCGGAGATCACCGCCCTCAGCTCCCGCAAGCAGCAACTCGAGGCCGAACTGAAGGCCAACTTCGCCGGCCAGTCCGACGCCATCGCCCGCCGCGTGAAGGGCTTCCAGGAGTACCTGGGCGGCGCCCTGCAGGACCTGGTGCAGAGCGTGGAAAACCTGGAGCTGGTGGTGCAGCCGATGGTGGTGCAGCCCTCCCCCCTCGATCAGGCGGCAGACAACGCAGCAGCGCCAGAGAAGGCTGGCGAGAGCACTCCGCCGCCAGCGGTGGCCGACACCTTCCGCCCCGATGAAGAGCTGATCCGCCAGACCCTGGAGCGCTTCCTCAAACAGCCCGACGTCTACGCCGACCCCTGGAACCTGCGGCGCAGCATCGACGCCCGCGACACGGCCCTGCTGGAGGACTGGTTCTTCAATCAAGGCGGACGTGGCGCCCAACCCAGCCGCGGCACCCGGCCGCGCAACATCCTGGCGAGCGCGGCTCTGATCGCGGTGATCGGTGAGCTGTACGGCGATCAGTTCCAGTGCCTGGTGCTGGCCGGCGGCCCCGAACGGCTCGGTGAATGGCGGCGCGGCCTGCAGGATGCCCTTGGCCTGGGCCGGGAAGACTTCGGCCCCAGCAGCGGCATCGTGCTGTTCGAGCGCCCGGAAGCCCTGGTGGAGCGGGCCGACCGGCTGGAGGAACGGGGCGAAGTGCCCTTGATCCTGATCGATGCGGCCGAGCGCAGCGTCGACATCCCTGTGCTTCAGTTCCCCCTCTGGTTGGCCTTCGCGGCCGGACCGGGTGAACGCCTCGACGACGACGATCTGCTGTGATCCAAACAGCCCTCACCGCCCTGCTGCTGCTGGCCATCGGCTACCTGCTGGGAGCCATCCCCAGCGGTTACCTCGCCGGCCGCTGGCTCAAGGGCATCGATCTGCGCGACTGCGGCTCCGGCAGCACCGGCGCCACCAACGTACTTCGCAACGTGGGCAAGGGCCCAGCCCTGGTGGTGTTCCTGATTGATGTGGGCAAAGGCGCCCTGGCGGTGCTGCTGGCGAAAAGCGTCGNCCTCAACGACTGGCTGCAGGTGCTGACGGGCCTGGCGGCCTTGGCCGGGCACATCTGGCCGNTGTGGCTGGGCTGGANGGGCGGCAAAGCGGTGGCCACTGGCCTTGGCATATTTCTGGGCCTGGCCTGGCCGGTGGGACTGGCCTGCTTTGGCCTGTTCATGGCCGTGATCTCGATCTTCCGGATCGTGTCGCTCTCCAGCGTGGTGGCCGCCATCGGACTGCCACTGTTGATGCTGCTCTCCGGTGGCAGCAGCGCCTACGTAGTGGTGTCGTTGGTGGCCAGCCTGATGGTGCTCTGGCGCCATCGCAGCAACATCGAACGGCTGCTGGCGGGCACCGAACCCAAGATTGGCGCGAAAGCCAAGGGCTGAGCTGGCTCCTTGAGCACAACCAGCTCACACAACAGATTGGAGCGCGCCGATCAAAGATCTCCGCAACAGGCTGCAAAAGCAGCGCTGGGGTCCTCGGCCTTGCTGATCGGCCGGCCGATCACCAGCTGACTGGCACCAGCGGCAATCGCCTCAGCCGGCCCCATCACCCGGGCTTGATCACCAACGGCTGCTCCTCTGGGGCGGATGCCTGGGGTGACCAGCGCGAACGGTTGAGGGTGTTGCGCCCGCAATGCCGCGGCCTCCAGGGGTGAGCACACACAACCACCAATGCCGGCGGTCGCCGACAGCTGCGCCAACGCCGGCACCCGTTCGGCGATGCCCTGGGCAATGGCGAGTTCCCGTTGCAGCCGTTGCTCCTCCCAGCTGGTGAGCACCGTCACTGCCAGCAACGTGGGCGCGGGTTGTCCAGCAGCCTGGGCTCCTTCCTCTGCCGCAACCTGGACTGCCTTGAGCGCTTCGCTGCCCGCGCAGGCATGCACCGTGATCAGTTCGGCCCCCAGCGCCGCCGCCCGCCGGCAGGCACCGGCCATCGTGGCCGGGATGTCGTGGAATTTGAGGTCAAGAAACACGCGCAGCCCCTGCTCGCGCAGCTGGGCCACCACTTCTGGGCCCGCCTGCACGAACAGCTCCAGACCCACCTTCACCCAGCGCAGCCCGTCCACGTGGGCAGCAAAGCCCAGCGCCTGATTCGGCGCCATGCCATCGAGGGCCACGATGATCCGATCGGCGGGGTCAGCGGAGAGCGTCGGAGCCAAGGCAAGCGATTGATCCGGAGACCATCCTGTCGCCTCGGCCAGCGCATCTCAACAGATGTTCAGGCTGAGGGCGAAAGCCTGATACCAGTTGCTTGCTCAATGAAGCTCAGATAGTCGCGCTGCGATTCAGGCTTTCGCATGAATTCGATGCCACCACCAGCGAGACCGGCAGTTAACGCCCCAAAGAGATGAAAAACACGACAGGCCTTGATGCGCTCATGATTCAAAGGCCTGATGGCTTGATAAGCCTGAAGAACCCCATCCATGATCTGTTCCCACAAATGAGATGACATCCCCCATCCAATCTGGGGAATAAAAACAGATAATCATTCATTGTGTGGGCAAGATCAACAGCGGGGTTAGAAATACAAAAAGACCAATCCAGAACCCCGGACAAAGAACCATTTTTAAACATCAGATTACCGCCGTGATAGTCACCATGAATCACAGCAAGATTCTCAGCATCAAGGGGTAAATGATCCCGCAGCCAAGCCATCAGATCAGCAGCCCAGGGGGTCTTCTCTTCAAAAAAACCCAATGCCTTTTGACGAACAAAAGAGTCCAAAAATCGCTCATCCGGAACACCAGCCCGTCTGAACGACTCAACAATGGGCCTCACATCCAGCTCATGAATGGTGGCCATCGACTCACCCACGGCCTTGGCGTGAAGCTCAGGAGCCAACCCAAACACCGTTTGACCGGGCACCAGCTCCATCACCGCAAAAATACCTCCCAAGACTGATTTGTCTGCACAAACGTGATGAATCATGGGGGCATTGAGGCCCTGCTGATTCAGGATCTGATGCACAACCTGATGATGCAAAAGCTCCGCCACCTCACGGGCTGGACGCAGAATGCGAAGAACCCCTTGGCTCCTGGTCAATCAGCTTGTAGCGATACACCCGGGTATTAGCACCACCGGTCAGCCGCGAGGGTTCAACCTCATAGTTGACACGGTCTGACGATTTCGATTGCAGATAGGCCAAAAAATCGGCCGTGATTTGCTGATCGGATCTGAATTCAGGTTCAAGGACTTGCGCTGGCATTGTTCTTCGCTCGGATGAACGCACCATCGCGCCAGTTCTCTCTTGGCGGATCCCCCAAAAGGGGGATATCCGGCGGCTCAGGCCACCAAGCGCCGGAAGGTCTTCTTGCCCAGCTGCAGCACCTTGCCCTCCAGCTCCGCCGCTGAGGTGAACTCCTGGTTGGGATCAGTGATCTTCTCCCCCTCCAGCCGCGCCGCGCCGCCCTTGATCTGGCGGCGGGCCTCGCTGCTGCTGGCGCAGATGCCCACAGCGCTAAACAAGTAAAAGGCCTTGGCCGGGAAGTTCACCTCCGCCAGGGAGGCCTCGGGCACATCAGCGCCGGCATCACCGCTGCCGCCCACCAGGGTGGCGGCATCGCTCTGGGCCTTCTGGGCTGCTTCAATGCCGTGGCGGCTGGCGGTCACCGCCAGGGCCATCGCCTTCTGCTTCTCGCGGGGGTTATCCGGCAACGACGCCAGATCCAGATCGGTCAGCATCGTGACGTAGTCGTCGATCGCCGCATCGCCGACCTTCTCCAGCTTGGAATACATCGACAGGGGATCCTCCTCCAGCCCCACCACGTTGCCGAGGCTCTTGCTCATCTTCTGAACCCCATCTAGACCCACCAAAATCGGCAGCAGCAGGCCGAACTGGGTGCCCTTGTTGAAGTGGCGCTGCAGGTCGCGGCCCATGGCCACGTTGAACTTCTGGTCGGTGCCGCCCAGCTCCACATCCGCNTTCACCGCCACCGAGTCNTAGCCCTGCAGCAACGGGTAGAGGAATTCATGCAGCGCAATCGGGGTTCCACTGCCGTAGCGCTTGGAGAAGTCGTCCTTGGCCAGCATCTGGCCCACGGTGCCGGTGCCGAGCAGGCCGATCACCGCCGGCAGATCCATGCCCTCCAGCCACTCGGAGTTGTATCGCACCTCCANGCGGCCAGGGGTTTCGAAATCGAGCAGCGCCGTTTCCTTGGGCTGGTCCTGCCCCAACTGGCGCAGATAGGTGGAGGCGTTGGCGGCCACCTGCTCCTTGCTTAGCTGCACCCGCGTGGCGCTCTTGCCGGTGGGATCGCCGATCCGCGCCGTGAAATCCCCGATGATCAGCACTGCTGTGTGGCCCCCGTCCTGGAAAGCCCGCAACTTGCGGAACAGGATGCTGTGACCAAGGTGGATGTTGCTGCCGGTGGGGTCAATGCCCAGCTTCACCCGCAGCGGCCGGCCTTCCTTTTCGGCCTGGGCCAACCGGGCCGCCAGGGCCTGATCCGCATCACTGGGATCGCCGGCAGGGAACAGGTCGGCCATGCCCCGAGACAACCAATCCGGCAACGACGGGATGGAGTCCGGCATAGGGAGGCGCAATGAGCAAGCGCTGGCGATCGTACGAGTCTTGGCTCAGGTCGAGCTGGTTCAGCTGGTGGGGGGCTGCTCGATCTGCGCCTTCATCCGCTCGAGGGTGGAGTTCATCTGATCGAACATTTGCTCGGGGCTGATGCCGAACTGGCTGAGCTGGGTGCGCAGCTGCTCCACTGTGAGCTTGGCCTGGAAATCCTCCGAGAGTTCAAAGCGCTTCATGAACACCCGGTAACGGCCCATCAGCTCTTCCATCGTCTCGATGAACTTCTTCTTGCCCTCCCGGTCGAACTTGCCGTACTCACTGCCCAGCTGCATCAGCTGCTGGTAATCGCTGAACAGGCGCTTGGCTTCGTCCTGAACGATGTCGGAATCGAAGAAGGCCATCGTCGGCATCACGCACTGGTTCGGCAAAGTCTGCCAAGGATTCACCAGTGGCAACGGGGGTGATCGCCGCACCTTGGCTTGGCATCAGCAACGGCGTTTTGTACGGTCTTGCTGACCCGCACCACCCGCTGGTGGCATCCGAATTCATGGTGAGTTTCGGGCCGCCTCCAGGATGTGGACTTCACCGCTCAGCTCAGCGCGATGCGTGAGCTTCCCCAGCGCCACCGGCCCCTGTTGGAAGGGCGCCGCATCGTGGTGGCCTCCGCCGATCGCGTGTTGATCAGCGGCCTGGTGCACAGCCTCAACGGCATCGGCTCCCTGGTGGGGGCCGCAAGCACCGAAGCGGAAGCCCTCGCCTGTCTCAGCCACACAGCCGCTGATCTGCTGATCTGCAGCGACCAGCTCGAGCGCGGCAACGGCCCCTCGCTGGTGGCGGCTGCCAAGGCCCAGCAGCCCTCCCTGCGCTGCCTGATGCTGATTCAGCGCCCGTTGCTCAGCACGATTCACGCCGCGGCCAAGGCGCAATGCGAAGGGCTCTGCAGCCATGAGCGGATCGGCAATGGCGGCCTGCTCAGCGTGCTGCGCGCCATGGAGAGCGATGGCAGCCACATGGATTCAGTGATTGCCGGAGTGGCTAACCACGACCGTGGCTCCAGAGACGCCGCCCATCCCCTCAGCGACGTGCTGAGCCTGCGGGAAGAAGACGTGCTGCGCGGGCTCTGCAAAGGCCTCAGCAATCAGGAGATTGCCGATCAGCTGCATCTCTCGATTGAAACCACCAAGCACTGCGTCACCGGGCTGCTGCGCAAACTCGATGCCAAAAGCCGCACCCAGGCGGTGCTGATCGCCTTTCAGCGCAACCTGGTGGATCCACCGCTGCCGATTCCGCGCTGGACCCCCTAGCCCTGAAGGAGCATCCTGAGGGGACTCCAACGGTGCAGACGCCATGGTCAAACGCGCCGCCCTTACAGCCCTGGTGGTTCTCAGCGTCAGCAGCCTCGTTCAACGAGCAGGCTTCGCCGCCAGCGAGCGCACCACAGCTTTGGTAACCATCGCTGAGGCCAATGCCCGCTGCCTGGTCGAAACCAAGCAAATGAAGGCCGCCAAGGCCCAAGACATCGCCACCCGGTTTCTAATCAGCAAAGGAGTGAGNGACNCCGACCGGAAC
>JGI26064J46334_1000367_pt1 | contig 10171 bp, 8 predicted proteins | sample MarorgKNORR_S2LV_FD_46334 | JGI IMG/M metagenome (IMG submission 46334) | reverse complement strand
TCTTACTGGAAGAAGTTTATATCCAATTGTAAAAATATATATTAGTCCAACAAGGAATTTAATTATTCCAAACTTTGCAAATTCTAACATACCTAAAGAAACTTGTCCATTTGAAGAATCAACCAAAATTGAGTTAACAATCAAATTAGTTGATGTACCGACAAGAGTTAAAGTACCTCCTAGAATAGCTGCATAGCTCAAAGGAATAAGAACTTTTGAAGGACTTATATTATATTTATCTGCAAGTCTTATAGTTACTGGCATAAAAATCGCAACAATGGCAGTATTATTTACTACAGCTGAAGCAACACCAATTGCAAAAAGGTACGCTATCATTCCTATTACTCTTGATCTATCAATTAAAGAATTGATATTAATTATCAAATATTCAAGAACATGAGATTTTTGTAGAGCATGACTCATCACAAATAAACAAGCAATTGTAATTACTGCAGGATTAGAAAATCCAGCAAGACTTTCTGCTGGACTAACTAGACCCAGAATAAGCAACAGCCCTAAAACAAGCAAAGCTGTTACATCGATTGGAAATAATTCTGTAACAAAAAGCACTAAAGCTATCAGAATTATAGCACCTAGAAATAAAATTTCCATAAGTACCGTGGAAAGGACTCGAACCTTCACATCTTACGATACTGGTTCCTAAGACCAGCGCGTCTACCAATTCCGCCACCACGGCATATTTATCGAAATATAAATATAAATAGTAAAAAAAGTTTATTTAATGATTGATAGCTAAATCAAGCTCTGAAATTAAATCATCAACATCTTCTATACCAATAGAAATCCTCAAAAGATTCTTTGTGATTCCTAATTTTTCTTTTTCTTTTTTTGGAACAGAAGCATGGGTCATTGAATAAGGACAAGAAATTAAAGTTTTTACTCCTCCCAAACTTTCAGCTAAAGTGATAAAGCTTAATTTCTTTGCAAATTTATTAATATCAATTGTGCTATCAAGCTCAAATGAAATCATTCCACCAAAAACTGATTTTCCTTCTGGATTTTTCTGTTGTTTTTTTGCAATCTCATGCTGCGGATGGTCTTTAAGTCCTGGATAAATTACTCTTGTGACTTTTTTATGACTTTTTAACCAATTTGCTATCTTCATTGCGTTACTAAAGTGCTTATCAACTCTTAAAGACAATGTTTTTACGGAACGAAGCAGTAACCAGGCGTCAAATGGGCTTGGTAATGCTCCTGAAGTATTTTGAATTAAAGTAATCTTGTCTGCAGACTTTTTATCATTTACCATCAAAGCACCACTTAAAACATCTGAATGCCCTCCAATATATTTGGTTGTACTGTGCATTACAATATCAGCACCAAGATTGAGCGGCTTTTGACCGTAGGGACTCATAAAGGTATTATCAACACTTACTAAAATATTTTTGGATCTACATAATTTACTTATAGATGAGATATCTGCAATTTCTAAAAGAGGATTACTCGGAGTTTCTAAATGAACTAATTTTGTATTACTCTTAATTGAGTCTTTTACAACCTTTAAGTTTGTTGTATCAATAAAATCAAAGTCAACTCCATTATCATTCAATACTTTAGTAACTAATCTAAAAACACCTCCATAAACATTTTGCGAAATTAGAACATGATCTCCAGGTTTAAACATTAGAAATATCGCTGACATTGCAGCCATTCCAGAAGCAAATGCAAATGAAAATTTTGCGTCTTCAAGCATTGCAAAATTTTCTTCTAAAGCATCAATTGTTGGTCCTCCGGTCCTTGAATAAACAAATTTCTCTGAACTACTAAAAGTTGGCTGTCTAAAAGTTGAAGTTAAATGAAGAGGAGTAACAGCTGCTCCGGTTTCATCAATCCTATTTCCTATATGAATTGATTTTGTTGAAAACTTGGCATTTTTTTTATTTTTAGACACGAGTATAGCCTTTCATTAAATATTGATCAATTTTTTTAAATTTTACTTTAATTTTTTCTCCCGATGGAGAAATAAGTTCAACTTTATCATTTCTTCCCAATTTAGATTCACCATTATCTGAATTGTCTTCTTTGGAAGATAATTTTGGAGAAATTACATTTGTACTATCATTAGCTACTTCATCATGCTTCAATTGAATATTTTTTTGCAAAGGAGTTTGCTGTGTCTGAACTTGATCACTTACTTGTGCATGAAAAACTCTTTGAATTACTGTACTTCTTAGACTTATCATTAATTCTTGGAAAAAATTATAAGATTCAGATTTATATTCAATTAATGGATTTTTCTGACCATATGCTCTTAATCCAATCCCTCCCTTAATTGATCCATTCCAAGTAAATGATTTCTCCATTTTTCATCTATAGTCTTTAGGACAATAAATTTCTCTACTTTTCTTAATAGATCTGAGGGTATAATATCTTCTTTGAGCTTGTAATATTTAATTGCCTCTTCATTAATATAGTCAATTAACTCATCTAAAGACTGTAAAGAATCAATTGCATTAATATCAATATTTACAAGCAAATTACTGCTAAGTTTTTGATTAATACCTTGCCAGTCCCATTCCTTCAATAGCTTAAAATCTAAATCTCCAATTGTATCAAAAATAAAGTCTTCGATAAATTCATTAATTGTATCCTTTATTGAATCAGACAAAAGTGCTTTATTTCTTAAGTCATAAATAATTTCTCTTTGTTGATTTAGCACATCGTCATATTCTAATAGATGTTTTCTCATTGCAAAATTTCTTTCCTCAACCTTTTTCTGAGCATTACTTACTCCTCTGTTAAGCATACCTGCACTCAATTCTTGATCTTCATCCATAGATAATCTATCCATATATGTTGCAAGACGATCCATATTAAATAATCTCATTAAGTCATCTTCTAGTGAAATATAAAATCTTGAAGAACCATTATCTCCTTGCCTACCTGATCTACCCATCAACTGTAAATCAATTCTTCTGGATTCATGTCTCGCAGTTCCAATAATATGTAAACCACCTAACTCTTCTACGCCAGGGCCTAGCTTAATATCTGTTCCTCTACCAGCCATATTTGTTGCAATAGTAATTGATTTCTTTAATCCAGCTTGTGCTACAATNTGCGCCTCGCTTTGATGCTGTTTAGCATTTAAAACATTGTGAGGAATTCCTTTTTGTTTCAACATTTTTGANAATAATTCAGACACTTCTACTGAAATTGTTCCAATTAGCACGGGCTGCCCTTTAGAATAATATTCATTCACCTCTTTTATCACTGCCTTATATTTTGACTGCATTGATTTATAAATCGCATCGTTAAAATCATTTCTTTTGACAGGTCTATGAGTAGGAATAACTGTTACACCAAGATTATAAATCTTCTCAAATTCAGCTGCTTCAGTATCAGCAGTACCAGTCATTCCTGATAATTTATCATACATTCTAAAATAATTCTGAATAGTAATTGATGCCAAAGTTTGAGTTTCTTTTTCAATTTTTACATTCTCTTTAGCTTCCAATGCTTGATGAAGTCCTCCACTAAACCTTCTACCCGGCAAAACCCTTCCTGTAAATTCATCTACGATTAATACTTGACCATTTTGAACAACATATTCAACATCCTTATCAAACAAGGTAAAAGCTTTTAATAACTGACTCAAATAATGAATCTTACTACTTCTTTCTGAGTGAAGTTTATAGACTTTCTCTTTCTGTAATTGCTTCTGTTCATCTGAAATATTCTGCTCATCAATATCAGATAGCAATTCTCCTAGGTCAGGAATTGTAAATGCATCCTTATTATCTGGCGATAATGCCTCTCTCCCTTTATCTGATAGATCTACGCTATTGGACTGCTCATCTATAGAAAATAATAAGTCCTCATCCAGAAGATAGGTTTTCTTTTCAGCAATGTATTCAGATTCTACTGAATTCATCATTTTAATAGTTCCTTGCTCCTGAAATATTTCCTGAAGTTTTTGATATTTAGGTAACCCTCTTTTAGCTTTTAAAAGTAATAATCCTGCCTTCTGTCTTTCTTCATCAGTAATTTTTTCATTATCTAAAAATGTTTGAGCTTCAGATACAAGTGAGCTCACAAGCTGGGTTTGTTGTCCAACAAGAGATTGAACTGGTCTCTTCAAGTCAACATAGGATTGGTTAATTTTTGTTTCTACTGGTCCTGATATAATGAGAGGTGTTCTTGCCTCATCGATCAAGACACTATCTACTTCATCCACAATAGCATAGTTATGTCTTCTTTGAACTAAAAATTCACTATCAATAGTCATATTGTCTCTGAGGTAATCAAATCCAAACTCATTATTAGTTCCATAAGTAATATCACAACCATATGAAGCTTTCCTTTGCTCAGGATTCATGCTATTTAAAATAAATCCAACTGATAATCCTAAAGTTTCAAAAACTTTTCCCATCCATTCAGCATCTCTTTGAGCAAGATAATCATTTACAGTAATTACATGTACACCTCTTCCGGAGAGNGCATTAAGATAAATTGGAAATGTAGCAACTAAAGTCTTACCTTCACCGGTTTTCATTTCTGAAATCTTTCCTTGATGTAAAACAATCCCACCTATTATTTGTTCATCATATGGAATCATTTCCCACTTAATTTTTTGACCAACAACGTCCCATTCCTTATTGTATAAAAGTCTACAAGCATGTTTAACAAGGGCAAAAGATTCAACTAAATATTCCCCTAATACATTTTCAGCAATTTGGGATCTAATTTTTTTAAGCTCTTTAGAATCATCTATATTTTTAAGTTTTGAACTTTCTTGATCATCAATAGCTTTTTTAATAATTGACTGTAATTCTTTTGTGCGATTCTTTAGGAAGGATATGTCTTTGTCTTCCAATGAATCATAAAATTGATTTACCTCTTTAACGGTTGGTAAAATCTTTTTTATTTCTCTATCAGATTTACTTCCAAATATTTTTGTTAAAATACCCACTTATAATTCCTTATAAATTGAATCTAATACACCATTAACAAATGAAGTACTATCTTCAGAGCTAAATTTTTTAGCATTTTCGATGGCAGAACTTATAGTGATCTTATAAGAAATATCATATGACTTTAAATGAATCATTTCACAAAGAGACATTTTCATTATTAGCCTATCAATAACATTCAATCTATCAACAGTCCAATTATCAAGATTAGATTCAATTTGTTTATCTAATTCTTCTGAAAAATNAATTGTTGAATGAAAAAGTTCCTNAANAAACTTCTTTGTTAACTTATCGAACTCGTATCTTATAAAAATATCATGTAAAACTTTTTTTGGCTCTTCATCTGAAACATGTTTTGCATAAAGTGCCTGAAGTACTGCNTCTCTAGCTAATTTACGTTGTTGTTTATCATTTTTTGACATCGAATTATTGCTGATGATTCCATTTGATGTAATCNTGAATTCTTCTTTCAGCTAAAAGATTTGCTGCTTCAAGAGTTGAAATATTATTATTGGCAGCATAATCAAAAATTCTTGTGAGAATATAATAAATACCTTCAACTTGATATTTTGCTTTTTCCTTATTGTAGCCCTTAAGTTCATTTGCAACATTCATTAACCCGCCAGCATTAATTACATAATCTGGGACATACATTATTTCTTTCTCTTGTAGTAACTTAGCATCTCTATCTTCTTTTTCTAACTGATTGTTTGCAGCCCCAGCTATAACACTACATTTTAAATTTTCAATACTAGAAGGATTAAGCACTGCTCCCATGGCACATGGTGAAAAAACATCTAAATCCATCGACATAAGTTCATCTGCATTAACAGGTATTACACCAAACTCATTTTTAACTCTATCTAGAGATTCTTCATTAACATCATATCCATAAATCTGCGCTCCTTCTTTCTGCAAATGAGAGCAAAGATAATATCCTACTTTACCAAAACCCTGTATACCTATCTTTAAGCCTTTAACTGATTGAATATTTAATTTTTTTATTAATGCAGCTTTCATTCCAACAAAAACTCCTAAAGCAGTCAGGATAGATGGATCACCGCTTCCGCCCATTGCTCTTGTAATTCCTGTAACATGTTCAGTTTCCATTCTGATGAACTCCATGTCATGTACAGACATTCCTACATCTTCAGCAGTTATATATTTACCACCAAGACTTTGGACAAATTTTCCAAATGATCTTAAAAGCACTTCAGATTTATCTTTATTTGGATCTCCAATTATAACAGCTTTTCCACCACCTATATTCAAATTTGAAATTGAAGCTTTATATGTCATACCTCTAGATAATCTCAAAACATCAACAAGCGCATCTTCTTCACTTTTGTAAGGATACATTCTACAACCGCCAAGGGCAGGTCCAAGAACNGTATTATGAACTGCAATTATTGCTTTCAATCCAGAAGATGGATCATTNCAATAAACAACTTGTTCATGATTTTTATCAGATATTTTCTCAAAAATTTTTGTCATAATAATTTCCTATTTATTCTTTGATTTGGAATAAGCATCAATAATATCTTTTACAAGGTGATGTCTTGCAATATCATGTTCATTTAATTTTACAATTCCAATATCATTAATATTTTTTAATATTTTTAAAACATCTATCAATCCGGAACTAGACTTTGAAGGTAAATCAATTTGTGATTCATCCCCAGTTATAATNGCTCGTGATTCAATACCAAGTCTTGTTAAAAACATTTTCATTTGAATTGATGAAGCATTTTGAGCTTCATCTAAAATCATTGCTGAACGATTTATAGTTCTACCTCTCATATATGCCAGTGGAATAATCTCAATTATGCCCCTATCTAAAAAATTTTGAATTTTATTTTTTGGCAATAGTTCATGAAGAGCGTCATATAAAGGTGCTAAATATGGATCAATCTTATCTTTAAGATCACCAGGGAGAAATCCTAAACTCTCTCCTGCTTCAACAGCAGGTCTACAAAAAATTATTTTTTCTATTTCATGTCTCTCTAATAAAGCTAATGCATACGCAACAGCTAAAAATGTCTTACCTGTTCCTGCAGGCCCTACAGATATTATTATATCATTTTTTAAAAAGGATTTTACTAATTCCTTCTGACCATCTGTCCTTGGAAAAACTGGACCTTTCTTACCATAAAATAGAACATTTTCTAAAGTACCATTTTCTTCTGAATTTTTAGATGAATCATTAGTTGATTCATTAATCATTACAAGTTGAGTAATATCCTTAGTTGAAAGTGTATTACCTTTTTTTATTGAGTCAATCATTTGGCTTAATACAGAATCAAAATGATTAATATCTTTTTTTAATCCCTGGCAAAAAATATTGTTGCCTCTAATATTAAGTTTTAAGGGGAATTGACTTTCAAGAAAAAGGATGTTTTTATCACCTACACCGTAGAGACTGGTAAGATCAACTCCCTTAACTTCAAACGTCTTTTTCATCGTTTAACACCTTGATACCAAGTTCGTCTAACTGTTCTTTTGAAACATAATTTGGAGCTTCTTCCATCAATGCAGATGCTGATGTTGTTTTTGGAAATGCAATAACATCTCTGATATTATTAACACCTGCTAGAAGCATAACTAATCTATCTAACCCAAATGCAATACCTCCATGAGGAGGAGTTCCATATTTCAACGCATCTATAAAAAATCCAAATTTCTCTGAAATTTCTTTATCAGATAGATTCATTATCTTAAATATATCTTTTTGCAATTTATGATCATGAATTCTTATTGAACCTCCAGCTACCTCGTACCCATTAATTACTATATCATAACCTTTAGAAGTAATATCTCCAGGGTTTGATAAAACATTTTTTATATCAAAGTCTTTTGGAGCCGTGAATGGATGGTTTACTGAATCAAATCTTTCAGTTTCTTCATTCCAATCAAACAAAGGAAAATCTACAATCCAAACAGGAGAAAAAAGGTTGTTATCTTTAAGGTTTAACATGTCTCCTAACTTACTTCTGACCTTTCCAAGAATTTTAAGTGAATTATTTAGTTTATCTCCAACCATAAAACATATTGAGTTATCTTTGATTTCAAAATTTTTGATTATTTCTTTACGAAGTTCAGAATCAAAAAATTTAGAAATTCCACCTTCAAAATCACCATTATTAACTTTAAACCATGCTAGCCCTTTTGCACCAATTGATTGAGCATAAGCATCCATTTCATCTATAACTTTTCGAGAAAATTTATCTGCNTCTTGAGTATGAATCATTCTTACAGCCTCACAAGAAGAGAATGCTTTAAAATCTGATTTTTCTGAAAAAGGCTTGAAATCATTGATATGCATTTCAAATCTTAAGTCGGGCTTATCCGTACCATATTTTTCAATTGAATCTTTATATGCAAGAATGGGGAAATCATTTAAGTCTACATCAATTATATCTTTAAAAACTTTAACGATTAAATTTTGAACTAAACTNCGGACTTCATCTTCGTCAACGAANCTCATTTCTAGATCAATTTGAGTAAACTCAGGTTGGCGATCAGATCTTAAATCTTCATCTCTAAAACATTTCACAATTTGAAAATAACGATCCAGGGCTGATATCATAAAAAGCTGTTTGTACATTTGTGGGGATTGCGGCAATGCATAGAATTGACCATTATGAACTCTACTGGGAACTAAATAGTCTCTAGCACCTTCAGGAGTCGACTTCATTAATACTGGTGTTTCAATTTCTAAAAAATTATTTTCTGATAAGAAATTTCTTACAACTTGAGCTGTTTTGTGTCTTATAATTAAATTATTTTGAAGNGATGAATTTCTAAGCTCTAAATATCTATATTTTAATCTATGCTCTTCCGATGAAGCTTCCCTATCTTGNATAGATAATGGCAAAGGTTCAGCAGTACTTAATAAATCAATCTTTTCAACTAAAACTTCAATTTCACCTGTTGATAAATCAGGGTTGATTAAATCTTTATCTCTTGCAGAAACTTTACCGGATATATGAATAACATCTTCATTTGACAAGGTTTTACCAATTTCAATTAATTCATCAGAATTAAGAATAGCCTGCGTTTTTCCAAAACGATCACGAATATCTATAAATATAATCTGACCATGGGTTCTTATAGAGTTTACCCATCCTGAAAGTTGAACAGTCTTGTCAATATGATTATTATTCAGTTCACCACAATTATGTGTTCTAATAGTCATTTATAATAATCTAATAATTATTTGTCTAATTCTTCTGCATTTTCAACAAGAAGGAGAACTTTGTCCTCAATATCATCAGTAGAATCAGAATTAATGTCAGCAATACCGTAGGAGCATGAAAATTTAACTTCATTCTTCTCAGTTTTAACTGATATAGTTCCATCAGTTAAATTGATGATTGAATTTGTATGGTTCTTCATTATTCCAAAGTACCCATCTACTCCAGGACATTTCACATAAGAAACATTATCAAAACTGAATGTCTTGATTGGAGTAACAATATCTAGCTTAAAGAGTTTGCTCACTTTTTACCTTTTTCAATTGCTTCGTCAATAGATCCAACATATGAAAATGCATTTTCAGATAAATCGTCAACTTCACCATTTAGTATTGCTTCAAAACCAGCAATTGAATCTTCAAGTTTAACGTATCTACCTTCAATTCCAGTAAATTGTTCAGCAACAAAAAATGGTTGCGACATAAATTTCTGCATTTTTCTGGCTCTTGATACCACTAGCTTATCTTCATCTGATAATTCATCCATACCTAGAATTGCAATAATATCTTGCAAATCTTTGTATTGTTGAAGAGTTTCNTGTACTGATCTAGCAACATTATANTGTCTATCGCCAATAACTCTTGGATCTAAGATTCTTGATGTTGAAGTCAAAGGATCTATAGCTGGATAAATACCAAGTTCAGCAATTTTTCTTTCTAAAACAGAAGTTGCATCTAGGTGTGCAAATGCCGTTGCAGGTGCTGGGTCTGTTAAGTCATCTGCTGGTACATAAATAGCTTGAACAGATGTAATGGAACCTTTCTTTGTTGAAGTAATTCTTTCTTGCAAATCTCCCATTTCAGTGGATAATGTAGGCTGATAACCCACAGCTGATGGCATTCTTCCCAGAAGTGCTGATACTTCTGATCCAGCTTGAGTAAATCTGAAAATATTATCGACAAATAATAATACATCTCTTCCTTCATCATCTCTAAAATACTCTGCCATAGTCAAAGCACTCAAACCAACTCTTAGTCTAGCACCTGG
>JGI26064J46334_1000363_pt1 | contig 10216 bp, 14 predicted proteins | sample MarorgKNORR_S2LV_FD_46334 | JGI IMG/M metagenome (IMG submission 46334) | reverse complement strand
CACTATTGAGGTCATAAATGAGGCGCAAACCATTTTATGGAATGGACCAATTGGTGTTTTTGAAAATTATAAATTTGAAAAGGGAACAAAAGAACTATCCCAAGCAATAGCTAAGTCTAAAGCCTTTTCTCTTGCTGGAGGAGGCGAAACGTTATCTGCTATAAATAAATATATTAATTCAGATGATGTATCATATTGCTCTACTGGTGGAGGTGCTTTTTTAGAATTTATGGAAGGAAAAGTTTTACCATCAATAAAAGCTTTGAATTTAAAAAAGAATGGGAGATAGGTTATGTCACTAAATAATATAGAAGAAATTGCAACATACATTGTTGCTGAAGGTAAAGGCATACTGGCAGCAGATGAGAGCAATCCTACCTGTGGAAAGAGATTTGATTCAATTGGGGTTGAGTCTACTGAAGAAAATAGAAGAGACTACAGAGAAATGCTATTTAGATCAAAGGGTATGAAAGATAATATCGGAGGGGTAATTCTCTTTGATGAAACAATTAGACAATCAGCTGCTGATGGAACTTTATTGAGAGATATAATTTCAAATCAAGGCGCCCTTCCAGGTATAAAAGTAGATAAAGGACTTCAACCAATTGAGGGATGTGATGGAGAAACTGTTACAGTCGGCCTTGAAGGTCTTGATGAAAGATTAAAAGAATATGCTTCAATGGGGGCAAAATTTACTAAATGGAGAGCTGTAATTAATATTGGAGATGGAATCCCAAGTGATAAAAGTATTGATGCTAATATGAAGGCTTTAGCTGATTATGCGAAATGCGCTCAAGATAATGGGATGGTGCCTATTGTTGAGCCTGAGGTAATAATGGATGGAGATCACAGCATAGATGAATGCTATGAAGCTACTGAACGTTCTTTAAACTCTTTATTTAGTCATTTAGAACAAAATGGAGTAGATATTAAAGGCACATTGTTAAAACCAAATATGGTTACATCTGGAAAAGACAGTAGTGAACAGGCTGGGGTTAATGAAGTTGCAAAGAAAACATTAGACTGTCTTATAAAAAATGTTCCAGCGGAACTCCCTGGAGTAACTTTTTTATCTGGAGGTCAATCTGACATTTTAGCAACTGCACATTTAGATGCTATGAACAAGATAGGTGGTTTCTCTTGGAAGTTAAGCTTCTCTTATGGGCGTGCTCTTCAAGCAGCAGCATTAAAAGCGTGGAGCGGAAAAGCTGAAAATATCTTCATTTCTCAAGATGAGCTTTCTCATAGGGCAGAAATGAATAAACTCGCCTCTCTAGGTAAATGGGATGAAGAGCTAGAAGAAAGATAAGATTGTTATCAACCGTTCAAAGAGTCTCAAGAGCCGAAGTAATTATTGAAAGTAAATCCTATTCTTCAATTGGAAGTGGCCTATTAATATTTATCTGCATTGAAGAGAATGATACTTCAAAAATAGTAAAGGAAATGATCAATAAGATCTTGAATTTTAAAATATTAGATGGACCAAGTGGAGTGGCCACTACAGCAATCAAAGACTCTCAAGAAGAGATATTAGTAGTAAGCCAATTCACTCTTGCAGCAATAACTGATAAAGGTAATAAACCAAGTTTTCATAAAGCCGCTAAGCCTGAAAAAGCTAAATTACTGTATGATGAATTTGTAAATGAATTTGCAAGATTACATAAAAGAGTTGAACAAGGAAAGTTTGGTGCTTCTATGGAAATTGCATTGATCAACAAAGGCCCTGTAACTTTTAATTTTAAAATATAAATATCCTATGAAAAACATTTCAATCTTTTGTGGTGCCCACGAGGGTAAAAATCCGAAATATGCTGAAGCAGCTAAATCCATAGCAGGAATAATTTCAAAGAAAGGCATTAATGTTGTATTTGGAGGAGGAGATGTAGGATTAATGAAAGTGATTTCGGATACAGCTCTCGATAATGGTGTAGATGCTTTGGGTATTTCTTTAAGATCACTTTATGAGCTTGAGTTAGTCAATCCAAGACTGAAAGAAGTGGTTGTTGCTGAAACTTTATTAGATCGTAAGGATATCTTTATGGATAGGTCTGATGCATTCATTGTCCTTCCTGGTGGTGTTGGCTCTTTAGATGAACTTGCAGAAGTAATGGCAAGCAATCAACTGGGAATTATAAATAAGCCAATTGGAATACTTAATACTGAAGGTTATTATGATCATCTATTAAGTTGGTTTAAAAAAGCTGTAGAAGAAGGATTTATTTCCTCTGCAAACTTTGATGAGTTACTAATATCCAGCTCACCTGAAGAACTTGTAGATATGGTAGTCAATAATAAAAGACCCTCAGATGACAACTGGACTGAAAGACTTGGCCTTTAATATATGTCTTTTGAAGAAGTAAGAGTAATAACAGTTGTTTATTTAGCTGTTTTTTTACCTCTTTTTATATANTTTACAAATAAATCAAAATTACCAAACTGGATTCCAACATTTTATATAGTTGGTGTTGTGGTTTGTGCGCTAGGCTGGGAGCTTTGGTTTACATATGGATGGGTAGACGGACACTCTGTAGATATAAGAAGGTCAGAAGTGCTAAATACTTGGCTACCAAAAAATTTAAACTGGCTTATGAATTCGATGGGAGATGCAGGGGCTGTCCTCTTGGGTGGTGTTTGGTTAATGTGGTTAACTCATCGCAAAGATGCAACAATCTTCAAGCAATGGAGATGGAGTGCTTTTACTATCTTAATTTTTTGGTGCATTAGTCAAAATATCTTAGTAGAAATGTTTCTTTATCACGATCAATTAGCAGACGGTAAGCCATTATCGTGGGCTCCCATGTCACCCTTAGGCCCATACTTTAATCCAATACTATTTGAATATAATGACCGAACAATTATGCTTCAATCCCAAATGCCTTGGTTGATATTACCCTGGCTTTTTTATAGAACCTTAATTAATTTAAATAAGTAGCTATTTTTCTCTTATAAAAAATATACCAAGTTCAAATAAAATCCACATTGGAATTGCCAAGAATAGCTGTGAAAAAATATCTGGTGGCGTTAATAACATTCCAATAATTAAAAAGAGAACAAGTAAATATGGCCGCGCCTTAACTAAAGATGCTTTAGAAGTAATACCGCTTTTTACTAAAAGAATTGTCGCAATAGGTATCTCAAAAGCAATACCAAATGCAAATATAAGTTTGAATATAAAACTTAGGTATTGATTTATATCTGTCATCACTTGAATTGAATCTGGAGCCATCCCTATGAAAAATTTAAAGATGATTGGGCAAACAACGAAAAAGGCAAAACTTGCACCACTAAAAAATAAAACAATAGTTGAGAGCATTAATGGCCCAGTAAAGCTCTTCTCACCTTGGTAAAGTCCAGGTGATATAAACATCCACATCTGATAAAAGAGCCAAGGCATTGAAAGTAGTAACGCTATATATATAACTAATTTTATTGGCGCCATGAAAGGCGAAGCTACTTCAGTTGCTATCATAGAACTCCCTGAGGGAAGAATGTCTATAAGCGGGTTTGCAACAAAGCTATATATATCAGCAGCAAACGGGATGCCAATTAATGAGAGAGCACCAAAGAAGACAATAACTTTTAGTAATCGTGATCTTAGCTCTAACAGATGATTTGAAACAGTGTCCCTAGTCGTCATTTGATTTTTTAGTTTTTTCTAGCTCTTCCATTCTCAATTCATTAAATACATCTTTTCTTAGTTCATCTGCTCCAATGTCTTCTTCAATGTCTTTTTTAAAGCTACTGAGCTTATTCTCCATTTTTTTATATAGCCTAAGAAATGCTTTTACAACATCAGGTAATCTTTTGGGACCAATAATAATTAGTCCCAATATAAGAATGATTAGAATTTCAAGAAAACCAATTTGAAACAATTTTAGTCTTCTTTTTCTTTAGAATCTTCTTCTTTGATCGCTTTTTTAAAACCCTTAACGCTTGATCCTAGATCAGACCCTAGAGATTTTAATTTACCACTACCGAAGATTAGTAGTACAACAACTAAAATAATTAGTAATTGCCATATGCTTATTCCACCAAAGCCCATAATTTCTCCTATGAAACTATCATCATGATAGCTACGGAAACTATTATAACAATACCAATTACTCTGAGTAGGTATTTTTGGTTAGATAGTTGAAGTTCTAAATTGCTAATCTTTTCGTCATTTGATTTTTTAGTTTTTGAGTAACTTCTTAATTCATCAAGTGCTTCATATACTATTACAGGCACTTCAGAAGCTTTAAATAGTAAATCTTCTTTATTTTCTAATATGTAATCTTTAAGTTTAAGAGGACTAAATTGCTCTGTTAACCAATCATCAAGATAAGGCTCAGCAATACCCCAAAAATCAAGTTCTGGATAAATTTGTCTTCCCATACCCTCTATGTGAATTAATGTTTTTTGCAATAAGACCAATGAGGTTTGAAGAGATAGCCCGTATTGCCTAGTACTTTGAAAAAGATATAAGAGTAATTTACCAAATTCAATTTCGGATAATGGTTTTTCAAAAATTGGCTCGCAACAAGCTCTTAGAGTATTTTCAAGCTCAGTATTATTTGTATCAGAGTTTACCCATCCTGAAGATATAAACAAATTAGCTAAAGATTTATAATTTTGTTTTAAAACAGACTGCAGCATTCTTGCAAGGATGTATCTTTCATCATTAGACAGAGAACCAGTAATTGCACAATCTATAGCAATATATCCAGGATCATCTGGATTTTTTTTTGAAACAAAAATATTTCCTGGATGCATATCTGCATGAAAAAAATTATCACGAAATACTTGATTAAGAAAAATCATAACTCCATTTTCTGCCAACTTTTTCTTATCAATACCATGATCTTCAATCTGTTTAATATCTGTACATGGAATACCATCTATTCTCTCAAGCACCATTACATTCGATGTTGTTAAATCCCAATAAACTTCTGGTATATATAGTTCTTTTGAATTGAGAAAGTTTTTTCTTGTTAAGTTTGTATTAGATGCCTCTAATTTAAGATCAAGCTCTTTAAGGATTGTTGTCTCATAATCTCTTATTACTTCATTGGGTTTTAACCTATAACTATCTTTATAAAGGTAAGAAAAAATTCGAGCTGCGGCTTTTAATAATCGTAAATTCTTTTTAACATTTTTCTCAATATTTGGTCTTAGAACTTTAATTACAACCTCTTCGCCATTTTTTAATACTGCAGAATGTACTTGTGCCAATGATGCTGCCGCTAAAGGTTTATCATCAAAAGAAAGGAATATATTTTCGATACTATCGCCAAGTTCTGATTCAACAATTTTTTTAAATATTGAAACATTAAAAGGTTTACAGCTATCAGTAAGACTTTCGAGTTCTTTAGCGGTTTTATAGTCCAAAACATCTGTTCTTGTTGATAATAATTGTCCAAATTTTGTGAAGATTGGACCAAGTGATTCTAAATAATTAGCGAGTTTTTTTCCATTAGAATTGAAGAATACTCCTGTCTTGATGCCAATTACCGACATCTTGAATAATTCAAATATAACTATTATCAAATTCATGTATTGTTTACAGCCTCAAGCCTATCAAGTCTTATTGCCATTTCTCTTAGACGTTTTCGCATGTTTCTCTGTTCATTATCTTGATAAACCTCAGTTGAACTATAGATTTTATTAACAATAGCATACGTAAATACAGCAGGTAAGTTACCAAAGTATTTATCAATTAAGTAAATTAAATCAATATTAGATTTGAAGATTGCATTTAGCAAAACAATTGCAATTTCTGTGTCCCCGCTTATAAGACTCTTATTAATTTTTCCCGATGTTGCAACCTTAATTAACTCAATAACAGAAGAACTTATTTCAAAATTATAATTATTTTCTTGGAAAGTAATGTCAGAATTATCACCATCGATAGTCACATAAATATTCTTATGACCCTTAATATTCAAACAAAAGCTTACTGGAGATATTTCTTTAAAAGTATTTCTTAAGTTTGGAGAAGCTTCTTCAATATCTGCAAGAAGCTTATTGAAACCAACTTTAATATCAATCATTGGTTCCTATGTGTATTGCAACGATACCATTNAGTAAGTTATAGAACTTACATTCCTTAAAGCCAGAGTCAAATATCATCTGTTTTAGTGATGCTTGATCAGGATGCATCCTTATAGATTCTGCTAGATACTTATAACTTTCGGAGTCATTTGCAAGAAAAGAACCAAGTTTTGGGAGAATATTAAAAGAATACCAATCATATACTTTGGAAAAAATTGAATTTGTTGGTTTAGAAAACTCTAATACTAACAGTTTGCCATTTTTTTTAAGACATCTATTCATTTCTTTGAGGCCATTCTCTTTGTTGGTAAAATTTCTAAGTCCAAAGCCTACAGTTATTACATCAAAAGTATTATCTGCAAAAGGCAACTCTTCCCCACTTAACTGACAAAATGAACAATTTGAATCAAAGCTTTCATTGATAGCTCTATTCCTTCCCTCATCCAACATATCAAAATTAATATCGCTCATATAAATACTAGTTTCCGGATATTCTTTAGATATTAGTTTGGATATATCTCCGGTCCCGCTAGCAATATCAAGAACTATATCTTTCTTTCCAATAGCAGCTAATTCAACCAATATCTTTTTCCATAGTCTATGCATGCCAAATGACATTGCATCATTCATCAGATCATAATTTTTTGATACCGATGTAAATACGTCTCCAACAAATTTACTTTTGTCGGCTTCTTCTACTTCCTTGTATCCAAAATGAGTTTTCTTATTCATTTATATAGAATCTCTAAATTTTATGAAATTATTGTATCTACTTTTGCTTATAACGCCATTAGCCAGTCCTTCAATAACCTTGCATCCCTGATTATTAATATGGTTACAGTCATTAAATTTACAATTTTTGGATAATTCAAATATTTCTTCGAATCCATTAATTATATTTTCTCTAGAATAATCAAGTAATTCAATGTCTCTCATGCCAGGAGAATCAATTACTTTTCCATTATCTGTTAATTCATACAAAGAAGATATTGATGTTGTATGAACTCCTTGATCATTAGATAGTTCATTTGTTTTTAATTCTTTTCCAATAATTTTAGATGTAAGAGTTGATTTGCCTGCTCCAGAGTTCCCAACAAACAGAACACATTTATTTTTTATAAAATTTATCAATTCATCAAGATTTTCATCATATTTTGCCGAAATATTAATAATATTAAAATTAATATCTCTATAGATTTTAATTTTGTTTATGTACTCTTGATCTGACTCCATATCAATTTTATTATTTAAAATAAATGGCTCAATATTTGAGAGTTTTGTCTTTAATATCCATTTATCTATAAATTCTGTTGTTGTTTTTGGATTCGGTGTAACTAGAATTCCAACATGGGTTACGTTTGCAGCAAATAGTTTATTTTTATTGCCATCTCTTCTTGAAAGGACAGAACTTCTTTTATTAACCTTGGTTATTTTACCTAGAGGTTTTTTGCTATCTTGTATTATTTCTAATTGAACAAAATCACCAACAACAATATTTTTAATTGCTATACAGTTAAACTCACCTAAATTTGTTTTAACAAGACAGCTATTAGAATAGAATTCTATTACTTGTCCAGTTTGAACTTTTTCCATAATAAGAACAAAATACACTAAACAATGAATTATAAGAAGAGATGAAGACATTACAATCAAGAGATAATCTGATCTGGATCGACCTTGAGATGACAGGACTNGATCCAGATAAAGAAAAAATAATTGAAATTGCTACTTTGGTNACAGACTCAGATCTAAATATTATTGCTGAAGGACCAAACCTTGTAATATCTCAATCTGTAGATATTTTAGATGCTATGGATGAATGGAATCAGAATCAGCATGGCTCTTCTGGTTTAATTGAACAGGTTAAGAAGAGTGATATATCTGTTCAAGTTGCCGAAATTGAAACTTTAGAATTTATATCAAAATATGTTGGTGAGAAGGTTTCCCCGATGTGTGGTAACACGGTTTCTCATGATAGGCGATTTTTATCTAAGTATATGCCAAGACTTGAAGCTTATTTTAACTATAGACATATCGACGTCTCTTCTTTTAAGGAAGTTGCTGTCAGGTGGATGAATGAAGCTCAGGTTTATGAAAAAAAAGGCTCACATAGAGCTCTTGGTGACATAGTGGAATCAGTAGAAGAGTTAAGATTCTATAAGAAACTTTTTATGCCTGATTAGATTGGACTTATTTTTTTGATGGCTGAATGTTAAGAGGGAAAGGACTTACTTGCCCTTTATTTTCTTTAATTTTTGCTTCTCCTGTTTCATTTACTTCATCAATACGAATAATTGAATTAATAGGTATGTAGCTTCGTTCTACTTTAGAGAATTCGTTTTTTAATTTTTCAGAACTCGGATCGACTACTAGCTGTTTATCTTTATTGAAGATATACTCTTCCACCTCGATAAAACCGTACATATCACTTTGGTATATTTGTTTAGCAAAAACTTCATAAATTTCACCAAGTTGAAGGAAAATTATCTTGTAAACACTTTTTGATTTCATAATACTTAATTATATGGGAACTAAATTAGAGATTTAAAGTTATAGTTAATTAATAAAATGNCAAAAAAATTATTTATAAAAACTCATGGCTGTCAGATGAATGAATATGATTCTGCAAAAATGTTTGATCTNCTAGAAGAAAAAGAAGATTTTGAATTAGCAAAAACAGAGGAAGAAGCTGATTTACTAATATTAAATACATGCTCTATTAGGGAAAAGGCTCAAGAAAGAGTTTTCCATCAAGTTGGAAGATGGAGAAAAATGAAAGAAAAGAATCCTGACCTAAAAATTGCTATAGGGGGATGTGTGGCCTCTCAAGAAGGTGAAAAAATTATAAAGAGAGCTCCTGCAGTAGATATCGTTTTTGGACCACAGACTNTACACAAGCTNCCTGAGCTTTATAACGAAAAGGAAAAAACAAATATTAATCAAGTAGATATATCTTTTCCAAAGTTAGAAAAATTTACACATATCCCAATTAAAGGTACAGGCGAACCATCAGCTTTTGTGTCAATAATTGAAGGCTGCAACAAATATTGCTCTTTTTGTGTTGTTCCAAAAACCAGAGGACATGAGGTTTCAAGAACCATAGAAGAGATCTTAAATGAAATCTCAGCCCTAGCAGATAACGGGACCAGAGAAATTCATCTTCTTGGACAAAATGTGAATAACTTTAAAGGAACATATAAAGGAGAAAAATCATCTTTAGCTAAGCTCATTGAATTAACTGCAAAGATTGAGAATATCGAAAGGATAAGATATACAACCAGCCATCCTCATGAATTTAAAGATGATTTAGTGGAAGTCTATGACAAAGTTCCAGAGTTAGTTAGTCATGTTCACCTACCTGTTCAAAGCGGATCAGATAGGATTTTGAAGCTGATGAGGAGAAGATATAATGTTGAAAAATATCTAATTCTTATTGATAAAATTAAAGCAGTAAGACCTGAAATGAGTTTTTCATCAGATTTTATTGTTGGATTTCCTGGAGAGACCAAAGAGGACTTTGAGGGCACGATGAATTTAATTAATGAAGTGAGATTTGATGAATCATTTAGTTTTATATATAGTGCCCGACCTAATACAACAGCTTCTGATATGGAAGATGATGTTGAAGATGCAGAAAAGAAAGAGAGACTTAATCTATTGCAAAATAGACTCAATCAGCTTTCATTTGGATATAGCAGAAAGAAAGTAGGCACAGTCCAAAACTGTCTTGTTTCAGGAAGATCAAAAAGAGATCCAGGACAGTTGCAAGCTAGAACTATTTGTAACCGAATTGTTAACTTCTCATCCAATGATATTGATTTAGTAGGAAAGATGATTAATATCAATATAAATGAAGCATTGCCTAATTGTTTAAGAGGGAATTTACAGAATTAATGACTAAGAATTCAGCCTTAACAAATCTTGAATTAAATCCATCTGATGCAAACGTAATGATTAGATTTGTTGGGGAACTAAATGAAAATCTAAAGTTTGTAGAAAAAACCTTTGATGTAAAAATTTTTCAAAACGGAAATAGTCTCAAGATACAAGGTGCAGAAAATGATGTTGTTTTATCTACGGATGCTCTTAAGAGGCTTTATGAAGAGGCTAACAATGGCATAGAAATTACAAATGAAACTCTTAATTTATGTATACAAGAAATAGATGATGAAAGCATTAATCAAGA
>JGI26064J46334_1000362_pt1 | contig 10218 bp, 8 predicted proteins | sample MarorgKNORR_S2LV_FD_46334 | JGI IMG/M metagenome (IMG submission 46334) | reverse complement strand
TGGATATTTTTTCACCTCTTCCAACTCTGCCTCGTAATTGATGAAGTTGCGAAAGGCCAAATCTTTCAGCATTTTCAATAATTATTACTGTAGCATCAGGGTCATCTATGCCCACCTCTATTACTGAAGTTGCGACTAAAATATTAACTTTTCCAGATTTAAATTTTTGCATTACAGAATTCTTATCTTCTTGCTGCATTTGACCGTGAACAATTTCAACTGAATAATCACTATAATAATTTCTGAGATCTTTTAGTCTTTCATTTACAGATTGTAGTTGAAGTTTTTCAGATTCATCAACTAAGGGGCAAACCCAATAGATTTTTTCACCTTTATCAATTATTTTGTTAAGACTTTTCTTCAGATCTTCAACTTTAGTTATATTTATTGATTTAGTGTTTATTTCTTTTCTATTTTTTGGCTTTTCCATGATTTTAGAAATATCAGTGTCTCCATAAGCAGCAAGCTCTAATGTTCGTGGAATAGGAGTGGCGGTCATGAGCAATATATCACAATCGTTCCCTGCTTTTTCATTTAGCAAGATTCTTTGATGAACTCCAAATTTATGCTGCTCATCAATCACAACTAAGCCAATATTATCAAAAGAAACTTTTTCTTGAAATAGTGCATGAGTACCAATCAAAATATCAGCGTTAAAATTATGATTTTCCTTTGTTGAAGATGTTATTAAAGAGCATGTTAAGTCCATTGAATTAATGATCTTTGCTATTGTATTGAAATGTTGTTCTGCAAGTATCTCGGTTGGCGCCATCAGTATAGATCTTTTTTCATTTTCTAAACATTGCATCATGGCAAATAATGCTACAATTGTTTTACCGCTCCCAACATCACCCTGTAAAAGTCTAAGCATTTTGTTTGGCTTTGATTGATCATGAGATATCTCGTCTATAGTTTTCAATTGATCATTAGTGAGACTGAAATCAAGATTTTCTTCCAATCGTTTTATAAGTTTATTGTTTCTTTTTATAGGTACGCCTTGAGTATGACTTATTTTATTCTTTATAAGACGTATCGTTAATTGCTGAGCTAATAGTTCATCAAAAACTAATCTTTCTAAAAAAAGAGAATTAACCGAATCTGATGTATTGACTGGGTTATGTATTTTCTTAATGGCTTCATTCCAATTAGGCCAATTATTTCCTTTTATTTTGTCATCAGGTATCCACTCAGGTAGAGGGTCAAGATTAATCAATGCAGAATTTATAGATTTTTGTATAGTTTTTGAGGTTAATCCTGCAGTAAGTGGATAAATACACTCAATTTTTTTAACGTTATCAAGATTTTCTAAGTCTACTACATGTTGCGGGTGCGTTATTTGAAAGTTTTCATTAAATTTTTCAAATTTGCCACTAATTACTTTTTGTCTTCCCACTGGAAATATTTTTTTTAGGTAAGGGCCTCGTAAGTTAAAATATACAATTGAAATTGCCCCAGTATCATCAGTGCAATTAATGCGATAGGGCATCCTTTTATTGAATGATGGTGAATGACTGTCTATCGTGACTATGATTGTTGCAATTTTACCTTCTTCCAGATCTACTATTTTTGGACTGTTTCTTCTGTCAATGTATGTAGATGGCTTATGAAATAAGAGATCTATAACGTATTTGCCACATAACCGTTCGATTACCTTAGCATTTTTTGGTCCAATACCTTTAAGTGATATTATATTTGAAAAAAGCTTGTATAAGATTTTAGGCCTCATATATCTAATGTATCAAATTAATTAAAAAATATGGAAGATTTATCAACATTTCAAAAAAAACTATTATACAAGTCAACTCATCGTGGGTCTAAAGAAATGGATCTAATTTTGGGAAAATTTGCGAATAAGTATCTAACTTTATTCAACGANGATGAATTGAAGATGCTTGAAGCAATACTTGAAATGGATGATAANGATATTTACCAATACGCATTAAATAAACAAGAAATTCCAGATTCTTTAAGCAATAGAGTATTCACACTGCTTAAAGATTACACCTTATTGTAATGCCATCAGAAGCACTAGTTACAGCCTCAACGCTTTCAAACTTAAATATTAATTTTGAAAGTGAATTTGATTACGAATACACTCTTAATTACTTATCATCGAATGGGTATGTTAGGGTAAGTTCAATACGTGAACCAGGGGAGTTTTCTGTAAAGGGTGACGTTATCGATATATTTCCATCAGAATTTGCCAAACCTATAAGAATAAATTTATTTGGTGATAAAATAGAAAAATTTGAAGAATTTGAGTTAAAAACTCAAAAAACCATTCAACAAATTAATAGAGCAATCATTCGACCATTCAATGAATTTGCGTTTAATCAAGGAAAGAGATCAATAAAAGCAGATACGTTTTTATCTGACCTAAGTAGTTTTGAAGAAAATGATCTAATAGTGCATGCTAATCATGGAATTGGTAAATTTCGAGGCTTAAAGAAATTAGAAGTTCTAGGAAATAGTCATGATTGTATTGAATTAAATTATTTTAATGATGATAAACTTTATGTTCCTGTCGAAAATATAGAGCTGCTGAGCAAGTATGGTGGCAACAACGAGTATGTACAAGTTGATAAATTAGGCAATTCTCATTGGCAATTTAGAAAAGCGAGTGCGAAAAATAAAATTAAAGAAATAGCTGAAGAATTAATTATCATTGCAGCAAAAAGATCTTTAAAAAAAGGTAAAAAATATAGAATTCAAGAACCTTACTACTCTAACTTTATTAATGAATTTGAGTTTCAAGACACTGAGGATCAAGTAACCGCTACATCAGATATTTTATCAGACTTAAGTCATGGTGTGCCTATGGATCGATTGATTTGTGGTGATGTTGGCTTTGGTAAAACTGAGGTTGCACTGAGAGGCGCATTCAATGTTGCACTGAATGGAGCTCAAGTTGCAATTATAGTTCCCACGACACTTTTATGTCAGCAGCATTATGAAAACTTTATAAAAAGATTTAAAAATTATCCAATCAAAATAGGTCAATTATCAAGATTAGTTTCAGCCTCAGAAACTAGTTCAACTCTAGAAAAAATAAATAATGGGGAGCTTGATATTGTTGTTGGTACACATGCACTACTAGGTAATAAAATAAAATTTAAAAATCTTGGCATGCTCATTATAGATGAAGAGCAACATTTTGGCGTTTCCCAAAAAGAAAAAATAAAGAACTTACGGTCAGACATTCATGTATTGTCTCTTACTGCAACGCCGATTCCCCGAACACTTCAAATGTCTTTGGTGGGATTAAGAGATTTATCTATTATTTCTACCGCCCCCTTAAATAGACAATCTATAGCGACAGAGGTCATAAATTTTAATGAAAAAGACCTTACAAATGCTATTGAAAAGGAATTAGAAAGAAATGGACAAATTTATTATGTATGTCCGCGCATCAAAGAATTACAAGAAGTGGAGGATTTTTTAAAAAAGGCAATGCCTGAACTAAAATATAAAATAGCTCATGGGCAAATGTCACCAAAAAATCTTAAGAATACTATGATTGATTTCTACAATAATGAATTCCAATTATTGTTATGCACAACTATTGTTGAATCAGGTTTAGATTTACAAAAAACGAATACGATGATCATTCATAATGCCGATAAGTTTGGATTATCGCAACTTTATCAATTGAGGGGAAGGATAGGCCGCTCAAATATCGAGGCTTTTTGTTATTACACCGTTAAAGATATTAATGGCATTACTGAAAATTCATTTAAAAGGCTTTCTTTGCTTAAAAAATTTAATAGTAGGGGTTCTAGCTTTAATTTAGCTAGTCATGATCTTGATATGAGAGGCTCTGGCAATATAATTGGTGATGCACAATCAGGTCATATAAAGGAAATCGGATTAGAGCTATATCATCGTTTATTAAAAGATAAAATCATAGAACTGAAGAATGATAGTGACTTCTATAGATAACGATTGGTCTCCACAACTTAATTTAGGTTTAAGTGTCTTAATCCCTGAAAAATATATACCTAACTTAAATACACGATTATTCTTTTACAGGAAATTAGCATATTTAAATTCCAATAGTGAATTGATTGAAGTTAAAAAAGAAATGGAAGAAAGATTTGGTTTAATGCCAAACGAAGTTAATCACTTATTTAAAATAACTGAATTGAGAATTCTCTGTAAACAATTAAGTGTAGAGAAATTTGATCTTGGGAAAAGAGGTCTCACAATTAAATTTAGAAATAATAAGTTTGATAAAACTGATAAATTGATTGATTTTATAAATCTTAATAAATTTGATATAAAATTAAGAACTGACCAAACACTCGTTTATAACTTTAGTAAAATCAACGATAAACAGAGAATTTACAAAGCTTTTAGCTTTGCAAAAGAATTGGCCTCGCTATAATTAATGGTATGGGTGTACTTAGTGGGTATAGAATAATCGAATTATCAGGAATAGGACCTGGACCGTTATGCGGTATGTTATTTGCGGACCTTGGTGCAGAAGTGATCAGAATAGATCGAAAAAAAACAACATTACCTAATTCAAAACCAAAGTATGATATCACAGGAAGAAATAAGAAATCTTTAAGTCTTAATCTTAAAAATGCAGAATCCCTTATTGTATTTAATAAACTTATAAAAAATGCAGATGCCTTAATAGAAGGCTTCAGGCCTGGAGTTACAGAAAAGCTGGGAGTTGGCCCCGATGATTGTATGAAAATAAACCCTAAATTGGTTTATGGCAGAATAACTGGCTGGGGACAAACAGGACCCTTATCAAAAGTTGCTGGACACGACATAAATTACATAGCACTAGCTGGCGCGTTGCATTCAATAGGAGTTATTGAAAAACCAACAGTGCCATTAAATCTTATTGGTGATTATGGTGGAGGTACAATGTTTCTAGCATTTGGTGTTTGTGCTGCTTTATTGTCAGCTTCAAAAACAGGTAAAGGCCAGGTAGTTGACGCAGCTATGATAGATGGCGTTTCAACTCTCACGTCAATTTTTTACAGCTTATCACAATCAGGACTATGGGATGTTAACAAGAGGGGAATGAATTTACTTGATGGGGGTGCTCCATTTTATCAAGTCTATGAAACAAAAGATCATAAATTTATATCTCTAGGCTCACTAGAGCCACAGTTTTATCAATTATTAATTGAAAAACTAGATCTTCAGAGTGAATTTAGTAACCAATTAGACATGAACGAATGGCCAAAATTAAAAGATAAATTAGAATCTATATTTAAATCTAAAAATATAAGTGAATGGAATAAATTATTTGAAGGCACTGATGTGTGTTATTCACCTGTATTGTCGATAAATGAAGCTAAAGATCACCCGCATATGATAGACAGAAATAATTTTATTGATGTAGATGGAGTTATTCAACCAGCGCCTGCGCCTAGATTTAGTTCTGATGATAAAGCTGAAATTAAAAAAGCACCTGAAATTGGGCAAGATAATAATGATATTATGAAGGAAATTGGTTACAGTGATGAAGAAATTAAAAAGTTTTATGAAAATGAGGTTATTTAGCTATGCCAAGTTTTGATGTAGTAAGTAGATTAGAGATGCAAGAAATTGACAATGCAGTATCTAACGCAATGAAAGAAATAACTCAAAGATATGATTTTAAGGGTTCTATATCGAAATTAGAGAGATCTGATAATGTTGTCACTCTCTTAACAGAGGATGATATGAAGGCAAAACAAGTAATAGAAATACTAACATCACACTTAATAAAAAGAAAAATAGACCCAAAAGCTGTAAAGTTAAAATCCTCTGAAAATGCCTCAGGCAATACTATCAGACAGAAGTATGATTTGCTGGAAGGCATTGATCAGGAAATGGGGAAGAAAATTACTAAAATGATAAAAGATACAAAATTAAAGGTGCAAGCAAAAATTCAGGGTAATGAGCTAAGAATAAGCGGTGCTAAAAAAGATAATTTGCAAGATGTGATGACTAAGATTAATGAATTGAAATTAGAATTGCCATTACAATTTGTTAATTTTAGAGATTAGTTATCTTATTGGTTGATCTGTTGTGATATTCTGATCTCTAATTTTTTCTCTGTATAAAATAAATATTCCAGCTGAAACAATTATAGCAATCCCGGTCCAGGTTTTAAGATCCACTGTTTCACTCCATATAAACCAACCNAATATAACAGCCCATATAAGAAATATATATTCAAATGGGGCTATAATGTAAGGCCGTCCATGTCTATATGCATTAAAGAGAAAAACAAATCCGAATATCACAGATACACCTACAACAAATATCATGAATAAGGACTTCGGATCATTAAAAAACCAGTCTCTAAAAAGAAAATTTAAAACTTCACTATTCGAATTACCAAAGTCTAAAAATATTCCTGAAAACGTAATTATTGGACAAATTATTATAGTAGCGATGTATACATGTAATGTTTGAGTATAAACATTATCTTTTTCAGAAGTGTATTTGATAATAATCATGTTTGCAGAGTAGCCTGCTGCACAGAGAATAGGATAGATCATGTAAATATTGAATGAGTTGATATCTGGTGAGACAATGAACAATACGCCAATAAAGCCATAAACAATGATTGCCCATCTTATTAAACCTATTTTTTCTTTCAAAAATATTCCTGAAAATATCGTAATGAAAAATGGCGCNGTAAAAAATAAGGCGGTTGCTTCAGCAAATGTTAAATAATGAAGACCAATATAATAAAAAACAAAAGCTAAAATAAACATTACCGTTCTGAAAATTGATAATTTAGGAAACTCCGTTTTTAATATAATTTCTTTTTTAGTAATTTTTAAAAAGAGCGTGAGAAGTATTAATGCAACAACGCTACGAGCAAACATTACCTGTAGAATTGAAATATCGACAGCTAGTAATCTTATGACAGTATCTTGCAATGCAAATGCTGTCATACCCAGCATGATATATGTTATTGCAAGAAAATTATTTTCCTTCATTTAGCACGTTTTTTTATTTGAATAATAGCTTACTATGCACTAGTTAACCATTATTGATGAGTATAAAAAAAATTTAATTTGCAATGAAATACATAGATTCTGAATATGATTATATCATCGTTGGCGCTGGTTCAGCTGGTTGTGTATTAGCAAACAGATTATCTGAAAATCCAAAAAACCGTGTTCTTCTACTTGAAGCGGGTAGGGAAGATAAATCAATAACTTTGAAAATGCCTGCAGCTGTTTTATTAAATCTTAAAAGCACTAAGCATAATTGGGCATTTAAAGGCGAACCTGAACCTGAGCTTGCGGGTCGACAGCTGCAACATGATCGCGGCAAAACCCTTGGGGGTTCATCTTCAATAAACGGCATGGTATTTATTAGAGGAAATTCACTGGACTACGAAGGCTGGAGACAAATGGGTTGTGAAGGTTGGGGATATGCAGATGTCTTGCCTTATTTTAAAAAAATGGAGTCTTATAGTGGTGGAGGTGATGATTTCAGAGGCGATTCAGGTCCATTAAAGGTTCATAGAAGCATACCCAAAGATCCCCTTTCTCTCGCATTTATAAATGCAGGAAAAGAAGCAGGGTACAAAGAAACAGACGATATCAGTGGATATTGCCAAGAAGGTTTTGGTATTTTTGACCGAACAGTGTTCAAAGGAGAAAGATGGAGTACAACACGTGGCTATCTTGATCCAGTGCGAGATAGAGACAACTTAACTATTTTAACGAAAGTACTTGTATGTAAATTAATTCTTGAAAATAACAGGGCAACAGGAGTTTCTTTTATAGATAACAGAGATAAAGTATTTAATGTTAAATCTAAAAAAGAAGTCATCCTAAGTGCTGGTGCAGTAGGAACACCACACATACTTATGCTTTCAGGAATTGGCCCAAAGGATCATTTAAATTCAATGGGTATTAATCTTAAAGCTGACTTACCAGGTGTTGGCCAGAATCTTCAAGATCATCCTGATTTCATGATCAAATATAAATGCTTAAAGCCAGTTACGCTTTGGCCAAAGACAAAAAGACTAAGCAGTATTGGCGCTGGCATTCAATGGCTATTAACTAAAGAGGGTATGTGTGCATCTAATCATTTTGATGCAGTAGCGTGCGTTAGGTCAGGGCCAGGCATTGAGTATCCGGACTTACAATTGTGTATTTCACCAATTGCGATGGATGATAATACTTGGCAACCTTTACAAGAGCATGCGTTTCAGGTTCATGTTGGCTTAATGAGAACACACAGCCGTGGAAAGATTGAATTACGCTCAAGCAACCCCACTGATCCGCCTCGAATATTAGTTAATTATCTAAAAGATAAACGCGATAGGGAATTAATGCGTAAAGGTATCCATTTGGTTCGCGAATTATTGGATCAGCCTTCATTTTCCGACTTAAAGGGCGAGGAGATTTTTCCTGGTAATGATTGTAAGTCAGACTCTGACCTAGATGAAAAAATGAATTCGCATACTACAAGCCAATGGCATTTAGCATGTACGGCAAGGATGGGCCTAAAATCAGATAAATACTCAGTAGTTGATAATTCAGGTAATGTTCACGGTTTTACTGGTTTACGAGTTGTTGACGCTTCTATTATGCCTTTTGCTCCAAACGGCAATACAAACGCACCTACAATAATGATTGCTGAAAAAATTAGTGACAAAATATTAGGAGTTGATGCTTTAAATCGAATAGAGTTGCAAACTTGGCAGAGTCCAAATTATCAGACTGACCAACGATAAAATGATTATTCTTTTATAATTTTCATTCGCTTAGCAATCATTCTATCTGCTACACGCTTTGGGAAAAGCTGGAGCATAATATTCTGCATCCTAGTTGGATCAATTCGGTATCGTGTCTTATTATTTATATTTTCTATAACAGATAATGCTCGTTCAGCTATGACACTTGCTTCTACACCAGCTTTTTCCATATTTTCTGACATTCTCATTAATTTAGATACTGACTCTCTATAGTCTGAGTTGTCGTATCGTTTAGCTTCATTTTTTTGCATTAATTTTTTCCAGATTGGTGTTTTAACTGGTCCTGGTGCAATAACAACAACATCAATTCCATACATCAATAATTCACGTCTAATGCCCTCTGAAAACCCTTCTAAGCCAAACTTGCTCATATTATATGCAGACATGAAAGGCATTCCTATTTCACCTGAAACAGAACTTATATTTATTATCTTACCAGGGTCTCCTTTACGGTTTTTATCTGCTCCCAATAAATCTAAATAAGCCTGACAGCAATGAAATACTCCCAAGACATTAACATCAAATTGATACTTAAACTGTTCAGCTGAAAGGCTCTGAATAGTTCCCATTACACCAAGACCAGCATTGTTTATTAGGCCAGATAATTTCTGATCACCAATTTGATTTTCTACAACCTTGACAGATTCCTTCACAGCAGTCTCATCTGTAACATCAAATATAAGAGGAACAAAATTGCTACCAAGTTCATTAGAAACTCGATTTGCATCGTTATCATTTCGAACGGACCCGAATACCTTATAGCCTTTTTCTATAAAGTGTTTTGAACATGCATATCCAATTCCAGTTGAGGTACCAGTAATAACAATAGATTTCATAATAATAATACCAAGCAGTTAATAATGGCGGAGAGGGTGGGATTCGAACCCACGGAGGAATTGCTCCCTCGTCAGTTTTCAAGACTGATGCTTTCGACCACTCAGCCACCTCTCCAGGCAATTTTAATTTATTAGAATTAAAATATATAACAATCTTTAATTCAGAAACTCAAATTTTGATATCGTATAGATTGTTAGAACTGATATTGATAAACAAAGAGCCATCCCCCAAATAATATCAAATACAATTATCTGTGTGTTAAGCGTGTTAAATACAGCTTTTACAGTAAGCGCGTAAGTCGCGTAAGTAACGAGGCCATAAATAATAGAAGGCATTATAATTGATGAAATGCCATTATCTTTGTTTGGCGCTATGACAAAATAAACTAAACCAAATACAAAAATAAAATAAAAAATCAATGCAACTGGTATGTTGAAATCTAATTTGACATCTTTAGGTAAGTTTTTTTCATAAACTTTTCTTACAAAAAAACTAATACCTATTAAATCAATAATAATAAAATATATAAATGTTGTAATGTATAGCTTAATCATCATAGTTATCATTAATGAATAATAACAAAATAATCAATGCATTATTGAGTGCGCTTGGAGCTTTAATTTTTATCAGTTTTTTAGCTTTTCTAGACA
>JGI26064J46334_1000359_pt1 | contig 10254 bp, 12 predicted proteins | sample MarorgKNORR_S2LV_FD_46334 | JGI IMG/M metagenome (IMG submission 46334) | reverse complement strand
TGCGACCCACCACTTATGAATGATTATCTAGATACATTAAAGCAATCTTTTTCAAAAGATTCTTTTTTAGCAAGTCTTTTTTTCTTCTTTATTCTTTCCTCTTGGTACACATTAAGACCTCTTCGGAATGAGCTAGCCGTTCAGGATATTGATAATATATCTCTGCTTTTGGCTATGGTCGGAATTGGAATGTTATTTGCTAACTTCATTTACTCATGGGTAGCTTCAAAAACAAATCTTAAGCAGCTAATTATTTTTTGCTATCTTTTCCTTGCCAGTAACTTAGTAGTTTTTATAAATCTTGATTTTTCCTCAAGTGCATGGATAGGAAGATCATTCTATGTTTGGTGCAATATATATAGCTTTTTTGTTGTAGCAATTTTTTGGGTGGTGGCTATAAATCTATTTCAACAAAACAAGGCAAAGAAATACTTTGGATTTATTTCATTTGGTGGCACATTAGGAGCAGCTTTTGGTTCAAGGCTATCAAAATATATTGCTAACAATTTTTCAATTACTCCTATTGATGGCGGCCCCGAAGAGGTAAATATTTCAATATTTGCTTTTTTTACTTTGGGCCTCCTAATAATTGGTTTATTAATCGGTCTGTATTGCATTAGCAGAGTCAAAAGTGAACATATTTCACTTGGGGGATCTGCCAATGATGCATTCAAGAATCTTTTTGATTCTAGTGATATTAGGCAGCTCGCTATATATATGTTCTTATTTACTTCACTAATGACTATGCATTGGATAACTTCAGCAATAATATTTGATAAATCAATAGAGAGCTCAATTGAGAGAGTAGCACTTTTTGCTGATATTGAGCTGGCAGTTAGTTTGATTGCCGGGCTCATACAAATATTTCTCACTTCGTTTATAGTTAAAAAGCTTGGCATTAAATTTATTTTATTTTCATATGGTGTAATTTTTTCAATTGTATTTGTTGTTTATGCATTTGCACCTTTGCTTATTTCAGCAATTTTAATAACTGTTTTTCTAAGAGTATTCGAGTATTCAATAAATAAACCGAGTAGGGAGATTGTATTTAGCCATTTATCCAAAAATAAGAGATACAAGTCTTCAGTTCTTGTTGATACTTTTTTTGCTCGTTTAGGAGATTTTAGCGGAAGTATTTTCCTAGGTTTATTTAAGGGAACTCAAGTGGCTTTTAGCATTGCACCAATTATGGCAATCCCATTTGCTGTTACGATTTCAGTAATTGGATCAAGAATCTCTAAAATCTTAAAAGATTAGATTCTTTTATTTAGCTTTTCTCTCAAATTATTAATTTTAGTCATTATAATTTCGAAAGTTTGGAAATTGCCTTGAGATAATTTAAGAGCAAACTGAAGTTCATTAAGAGCTCTTTCATTCTGACCAAGCAAGATAAAGTATTCTGCTCTGCTTTGGTGGTAACCAGCTACGTTGAGATTATCTTTCTGGATTTCTGAAAGTAAAAACCATAGGCTTGGATCTGAATTTCTTCTAAGAAGAGTATCTCTTAGGATTTCCTCTGCAGCTATAGTTTTTTCAAGGCCTCTTAATACTCTTGCTTTTTCAATTGTCAGTGGAAAATTTTTAGGTGAAATTTCTAATTGCTCATTAACCAAAAGAAGAGCTTCCTCATACTTTTTTGATTCTCTTAAGATTTCAACTTTTGTTGTATTCAAGATGAGGTTTTTAGGATACATTTCTAAAAGTTCATTTATTTGAATAAGACTTTCTTCAAATCTTCCATTTAAAGACAAAGCCCTTGAGAAGCCATATATGTTTTGTATATTTCTATTTGTATTAATCTTATTTTCAAATATTCGGATTGCATTTATTGGCAGCACTTCGTAATCAGCCTCAAGCCTACCTTTAATTAATCTGTAATTAATACTATTTCTTATACCTCCGATATCTCCAAGCTGATCTGCTGCATTAAATGCATCGCTTACTCTGGTGGAAGAAATTGGATGGGTTAAAAGAAATTCAGGTATATTATCTCCATAGAATCTCCTCAACGCAGCCATATTTTCAAACATTTCACCCATTGCTTTTGGATCATATCCAGATGCAACACAATTTTCGAAACCGAATCTATCTGCTTCTCTCTCAAATGCTCTGCTATATCTTAATGATTGCTGTTGAAGTAAAGCTGGCCCAGCAATAAATGCTCCTGGATTATTTGTAGCAATTGCGACTGCAATTGATGAAACCAGTATTAAAGCTGAAGCAAGGTTCCTATCTTGAGATCTCAAAACATTTCTTTGAAAGTGTCTTTGGCTGAGATGAGCTAATTCATGACACAACACAGATGCAAATTGAGACTCATTATCAGCATTTAAAAAGAGACCACCATTTATTCCAACAATGCCTCCAGGAGCTGCAAAAGCATTTAAAGAAGGATCATCAATTAAAATAACTGTAAAATCTCTTTCAGCAACTAGACTTGTTTCAGATAATCTATAAAGAAGAAGCTCTGAATATTCCTGGATAATTGGATCTACTATTAAAGCTGCTTGAGAATAGACTTGCTGCAAAAATTGTTCACTTAGAAGCTCAACCTCTGCTTCAGAAATAGCTCCAGATACTCTATCCCCTAGCTCCGGAAGCTCTATATCAACTTGTGCATATGCAAAGTTTGTTATTAAAAATAGTGTTATTAATATTTTTGGCATATCGATTTAATTTTAGACACAAATCTAACAATAAAGTTTATTTTGCATTAACATAAAGTTTAGTAAAAGGAAAAATCAACAATTTATTATGTTTGATCAAATAAATACGCTTTTAAATAAGATCTTTAGTAATGAGGAATCTATAATCTTTTCCTTACTAATATTCGCTTTTTTATTGGTTTTATATATTTTTGGAGGGTTATTAACTCCATTCATTGTTAGCTTGATATTTGCATATTTATTGATTGGGCTAACTAAAAACTTTATAAAATATGGCTTAAGTGAGTTTACGTCTCTTGTTATTTCATATGTCATTTTCTTATTTACAGGCCTAGGATTTTTAATTTGGTTGATACCATTAATCTTTCAACAAACTCAAGCTTTTTTCCTTGAAGTCCCAATTTGGCTTAATAATTTTAGAAGTTATGTTGAAAGCTTAGTTCAATCAAATCAGGAATTAATCTCATCCAATCAGATTTCATCATTTTTTACTGAGCTTGTAGGGAGGCTTTCATCCCTTTCGCAAGGAGTACTTGATGCATCAATTTCAGGCATTCAAGACACTGTCGTCTTTTCAATATATTTAATTATGATACCTGTCTTGGTATTTTTCTTTTTATTTGACAAGGAAAGAATTATCAAAGGTTTTTTGATGCTTTTACCAAAAAAAAGAGAAATGCTTTCAGAGGTATGGATCGAAATGGATGATCAGTTAAGTAATTATGTTTGGGGTAAAGGAATAGAAATTCTTATTGTTGGTTTTGCAGCGGCTCTTATATTCGGAATAATGGGCCTTAATTACACTGCATTATTATCAATTATTGTTGGATTTTCTGTTCTTATCCCTTATGTAGGAGCATTTCTTGCAACAATTCCAGTTATTGTTGTTGCTCTTTTGCAATTTGGCATCGGATTTGACTTCTATATGATTGTTGGGCTTTATCTCCTTCTTCAAGCCCTTGATGGAAATCTTCTAGTTCCAATTCTATTCTCTGATGCCGTTAAACTTCATCCAGTAGTGATTATGCTTGCAGTTTTTATATTTGGTGGCATTTTTGGTTTTTGGGGTGCATTTTTCTCAATACCTTTGGCTACTTTTATAAAAGCCGTATGGAACTCATGGCCAAGTTCTGCTGCAAATAATGAATATTAGGAGTTTCTTAATAATTTTTGCCATGTCATCTTTACTTCATTCTGAAGAAAACTTTGGAATAGTAGTTCATGGAGGAGCAGGAGTTATGTCTGGCCTTTCTGAGGAAAGGCAACAGCAAATACATAAAAAGATTCAAGAAACAGTATCTGAAGCTTATGAAATACTTGAAAACGGTGGTTCAAGCTTTGATGCTGTAGAGCTAGCTGTTTCCATGTTGGAAGATTCACCTCTTTTTAATGCTGGAAGAGGGTCTGTGTATAACTCAGATGAAGTTCAAGAAATGGATGCTTCAATTATGGACGGTAAAAATAGATTAAGTGGAGCTGTAGCATCAGTTTCAACAGTCAAGAATCCAATTAAGTTNGCAAGNAAAGTTGCTGAAGAAACAAAACATGTNCTTCTTGTAGGAGAGGGNGCAGAAAGGTTTGCAAGAGATATAGGTGTCGATATTGTTGATAGAAATTATTTTTATCACGAAGAAAGACTTAAAAGGCTTCTTAACTCTAAGAACAAGATTTCAAAATTAAATGAAAATGCAGACAAAATAGGAACTGTTGGTGCTGTTGCGCTAGATAAAAATGGCAACATCTCAGCTGCAACTTCTACAGGAGGCATGACAAACAAAATGCCAGGAAGAGTTGGAGATTCTCCTATTATTGGGTCAGGTACTTGGGCTCAAAATGGTGTTTGCGGAGTTTCATCAACTGGCCATGGAGAATTTTTTATCAAGTATCAAGTTGCACGCGAGGTTTGTGTTCGCATTGAATATTTAAATGAAGAATTAAGCGATGCAGCTGAATCAATCATTAATGAGCTAAATGATTTAGAGGCTTCAGGCGGCTTAATCTCTATTGATCATAAAGGAAATATTTCAGCTCCTTTTAATACGAAGGGAATGATCAGGGGGAGTCAAACTAATAAAACTGATTTAATATCTAAAATATATTAGATTTCTTTAAGTGCCTCTAACACTTCCAGAACATGGCCTTTCACCTTAACTGATCTCCATTCTTTTACAACAAAGCCTTTTGAATTAATGAGAAATGTACTCCTATCAACACCAATATATTTTTTTCCATACATTGATTTTTCTCTCATGACATCAAAAGATTTACACATTGCTTCGTCAGGATCAGACAACAACTGAAATGGAAAACTCTGTTTCTCTTTAAAATTCTCATGAGATTTTATTGAATCTCTTGAAACACCAAGTATTTCGGCATTAAGTTTTGAGAAATCCTTATGATTATCTCTAAAATCCTGACCCTCTAGAGTACATCCAGGAGTATTATCTTTAGGATAGAAAAATATTATTAAGTTTTTACCTTCAAAATTTTTATTTGATAATGTAATCCCTCCTGTTGCATCTCCTAAAAAATGAGGACATTTTTTCCCTTCTAAACTCATAACTGCTCCTTTTACAAAATATAAAAAATTAACTAAGTTTATCTAAAATTTATTTAAATTACTCTCTATCAATGTAAAATTATGCAATGAATAAATTAAACTATGTCATTTTTGTATTTTTATTATCGAGCTGCGCCTCACTAACTGGCCCTGAGGGAGCTTTTCCCGATACTAAATATGATTTTTTAGATGAAGAATTAACAGAAGATGTTATTACCACTGATAATCTTGAATTAAATACAAAAGAAGATCATTACCCAATTGATATTGCTTCAAAAGATACTGTCTTCCAAGAAGTTCCAAAGCCAAGACAAATTTTTTCAGCAGGTGGAGCTAGCGAAGTTCAGTTAAGAAGATTAGGTGAATTACTATGGATTTATGTTGAGACTTTACCCTCAACAACATGGCCAATAACGAGAAGCTATTGGGAGACTTCTGAGTTTCAGCTTCTAGATGCCAATCCAGAGGCAGGTGAAATGCTAATTGATTATAATGATGAAATTAATTTCAAGATAACTATTGAGCATGGAATTAAGGAATCCTCATCAGAGATATTTTTATCCGGGGTTCAAAAAGATGATGAAACTTTAGTTGAGCTTGACCAAGAGGAGATTCAACCTTATTTGGAGGATATAGTTAGTTATATAGCAGACTCTGTAGGAACTTTTTCAGGAACATCTCTTGCTGCTCAATCACTAAATGATAGAAAAAAATCAAGGATTTTCTCAGAAAATGAAAGAACTGTGATTGAGTTAGATTTAAATTTCGAAAGAGCATGGTCTACTGTAAGCAGAGCAATAAATGCCTCTCAAATTATTTCTAATGATAGAAATAGGGAAGAAGGCATATTTTACGTAAGCTTGTCTGCAGAAGATGAATCAAGCGAATCAAGATTTAATCCCTTTTCTTTTTTGAGAAGAAACCCATCAGAGCAAATTGCTGACCCAGAATATATAATTCTAGTCTCTCGCTCAGGTTCAAAGACTCTCATCAAGGCTGAAGCCATGACTGGCAATATTCAAGAAGCAGAGGATTTGCTTTCTATATTGAATGAATCACTAAGTTAAGGATTTAAATGGAAAAAGTAAAAGAAATTGCAACTGGTAAAGCTAAATCAATGTTTACCACTAGTAATCCTGATGAATTAATAATGGAGTTTAGGGATGATGCTTCCGCATTTGATGGAAAGAAAAGAGCTTCATTAGCTGGAAAAGGAGCAGTAAACAATCAATTCAATGCATTTATCATGAATTATCTTGGGGGCAATGGAATAGAACATCATTTAATTGATCTTATGGATAATACTCATTCTCTTGTGCATAGCTTAGATATGTTTCCTATCGAGTGCGTAATTAGAAATAGGGCGACTGGATCAATATGCAGAAGACTGGGAACGGAAGATGGTTTGATCCTTGAGAAACCTCTTTTTGAATTCTTTTTAAAAGATGATGATTTAGGTGACCCATTAATTAATAGGAACCATATAGTTTCCTTTGGCTGGGCAAAAGATGACGAGTTAGATGAAATGATTAATGCTTCTCATAAGGTTAATGAACTATTAACAAAACTTTTTGCTGATTCAGGAATGATATTGGTTGATTTTAAGCTTGAATTTGGTACTTCTAATGGAAAGATCTTGCTGGGCGATGAATTTACTCCAGATGGATGCAGATTATGGGATGATCAAACTTTAGAAAAACTAGATAAAGATAGATTTAGACAAGACTTAGGAGATGTTATCGAGTCTTATCATATGGTTGCACATAGATTAGGGATGCAAATAAAAGTTGACTAAATTAGTCAAGATTCTATAATACTTCCAAACAATATTTAATATTAGGAAGTATTAAAAATTTATGAAATTTACTACTAAGAGTAGGTATGCTCTAAACGCTCTTATTGAGCTACATTTAATGGAGATTGATGGGCCAGTGAAGGTATCTAAAATTGCAGACATGCAGTCGATTGAAATTTCTTATTTAGAGCAGCTTTTTAGAAAGTTGCGCATTGCCGGTTTGATAGAGTCAACTCGTGGAAGGAATGGAGGTTATTTCTTTGCTAAAGATCCTAGCAAGATTTCTGTTAAAGATATTATGATTGCAGTAGAAGAAGACCTTGATGCAACCAGCTGCTCTGGTGCAAGTGATTGCAGTGATGGTAAAAAATGTAGAACTCATACCTTGTGGGCAAGCTTAAACACAGTTGTAGTTAATTATTTAGAAAAAATTACACTTGATACACTTGTTGAAAGCCGTGATGATCACTATATAAATGTTGTAAATTTACGATAAAGGAAGAAATGAACAAAAGTAAACCAATTTATCTCGATTATGCATCTACAACTCCTGTTGATGATAGGGTTGCTGAAATGATGTTGGAGTATATGACATTCAAAAATAACTTCGGCAATGCTGCTTCAAGGTCTCATGCATTTGGTTGGCAGGCTGATGAGGCTGTTGAGCTAGCAAGATCGCATGTAGCAAACCTTGTTAATTGTGATCCTAGAGAAATTGTTTGGACTTCTGGAGCTACGGAAGCAGATAATTTGGCCATAAAAGGAATTGCAAACTTTTACAAAACAAAAGGAAAGCATATTGTTACTTCCAAAATAGAACACAAAGCAGTTCTTGATCCATGCAGACAGCTTGAGAGACATGGTTTTGATGTAACATATCTAGAACCCAATGAGGGAGGAGTTATCACTCCAAAAGCTATAAAAGATGCCATCAGGGAAGACACTATTCTCGTTTCCATAATGCATATAAACAATGAGTTAGGAACAATTAATGATATTGCCTCAATTGGTCAGCTTACAAGAGATAACGGAATATTTTTCCATGTTGATGCTGCTCAGAGTACTGGCAAAGTCAATATCGATTTATCAACTTTAAAAGTTGATTTGATGTCATTCTCAGCTCATAAGACATATGGACCAAAGGGTGTTGGAGCCTTATTTGTAAGAAGAAAACCGAGAGTAAGGATTGAAGCTCAGATCCATGGAGGAGGTCATGAAAGAGGTATGAGGTCTGGCACGCTAGCAACACATCAAATTGTTGGAATGGGAGAAGCTTTTAGGCTTGCAAAAGAAGAAATGAAAAATGATTCTAAGAAAGTATCTGAATTTCATGAATACTTCTTAGACGAAGTTAAGAAGATCGACGAAATATACATTAATGGAGACCTTCAAAATAAAGTGCCTAATATTTTAAATATAAGTTTTAATTTTATTGAAGGTGAATCTTTAATCATGGGATTAAAAGATATTGCTGTTTCATCTGGTTCAGCATGTACTTCTGCAAGTCTGGAGCCATCATATGTTTTAAGAGCATTGGGCAGAAAAGATGAGCTAGCCCATAGCTCAATTAGATTTTCATTTGGAAGATTTACTACAAAGGAAGATGTAGAAAATACCCTTAAGCTTCTTTCAAATGTAGTAGATAGATTAAGAGAGCTATCTCCTCTATGGGAGATGCATCTCGATGGAATTGATTTGGATACTGTCGAATGGCAGGCTCACTAATTGGAGAAAAATAATGGCATACAGTAAAAAAGTTGTTGATAAGTTTGAAAATACTTTAAAAAACCCTGAAAAATTTAATGTCGGAAGATTTGATCCGCAAGATGGAGACGTTGGAACTGGGATGGTTGGAGCTCCTGCATGTGGAGACGTAATGAAATTGCAGATAAAGTGCAAACAAGAAGGAAATAAACATATCATTGAAGATGTAAAATTTAAAACTTATGGTTGTGGTTCTGCTATAGCATCATCAGCGGAACTCGTTGAGATGCTAATTGGTAAAACTCTTGATGAAGCAAAAGAAATAAAAAATAAAGATTTAGTTGAAGTTTTAGAATTACCTCCAATCAAGATTCATTGCTCGGTCTTAGCGAAGATTCTATTAGGCAAGCAATTGAGGATTATGAATCTAAACAATAATGCAAAGTTTCAATCCCTCAAGTATTTCATTTACTAGCGCTGCAATTAGCCATTTTAAAAGTTCTTTAAATGGAAAGCCGGATAACTTTGGAATAAGGATTGGTGTTAGGGAGGCAGGATGCTCAGGGTTTGAATATTTCTTTGAATATACTAATGAAGAAAAAGAGGGCGATATTTTATTTGATGAATCAACCTTTAAAATCCATGTTGATAATGAAAGTTTTGAATTTTTGAAGGGAAGCGAAGTTGATTTCGTATCAACAGGACTTAATCAAGGTATTATTTTTAATAACCCTAATGCAAAAGTTACATGTGGCTGTGGCGAAAGCTTTAGTATTTGATATGCCAAAGGTAAAGATCTTACCTCATCCAGAAATTTGCCCAGAGGGTGCAGAATTTGAGCTTAATAATGATGAATCTCTTTGTGAAGGTGCTCTCAGAAATGGCCTAAAGATAGAACATGCTTGTGAGTTGTCATGTGCTTGTACGACTTGTCACTGCATTGTTAGAGAGGGGTTTGAATCACTGGGAGAGCCATCAGAGACAGAGGAAGATATGCTAGATAAAGCATGGGGGCTGGAGCCTCAATCACGATTAAGCTGCCAGATTTATCCTGGTAAAAAGGATCTTGTTGTTGAGCTGCCTAAATATACAGTTAATCAAGTATCTGAAGAAATATGAAAGATCTTTATTGGCAAGACATTATTGATATAGCTATTGAGCTAAGTGAAAATTTTGAAGAAATAGATCCTCAGTGGATTAGTTTTCCTGATTTGCATCAAAAAATATGTGATTTAAATTCCTTTAAAGATGATCCCAGCAAATCAAACGAAAAGATTCTTGAAGCAATTCAGATGGCGTGGATAGAAGAAACTCAATAAATTCCCTATAATACCGTTTTTTTGGAGAAGATTATGGCCATTCAGCGAACACTATCAATAATTAAACCAGATGCCGTTGCTAAAAATGTTATTGGTGAAATTATATCTAGATTTGAAAAAAATAATCTAAAAATTATTGCTGCCAAATTAATTACTTTGTCAGCTTCTGATGCTGGTGGTTTTTATGCTGAGCATAAGGGTAAGCCTTTT
>JGI26064J46334_1000354_pt1 | contig 10283 bp, 5 predicted proteins | sample MarorgKNORR_S2LV_FD_46334 | JGI IMG/M metagenome (IMG submission 46334) | reverse complement strand
AAACTTTGACCAGCAGATCCTTCAAGATTAATAGTAACTGGTTTACTTAAGCCGGCTTCTCCATAATTATCAGCAATGTATCCTGAAATTAATGCACCAAAAGATCTATCTGTATTTGATATTTTTGTATCTAATGTAATTGATGTGTTTTCATCTATTGCTTTTTTTGATTGCTTTAAAATTTTTCTTGCTAAGCTTCCTTTATCCCATGGCTGATTCTTTTTTTCAGTACAGAAAAATGGTTCAGAAATGGATTCATCTTTATATAAAAGATCGCTTAAATCTATTGATTTATATTGTTTATCTAGACCCTTAATCATTTCAAGATATTGAGTTTGCCCAATAATATCTTCTAATTTAGTGACGCCCATATTGCTTAAATGATGTCTTACATCTTCAGCAATATACTGGAAATAATTCATTACACGTTCTTTTTCACCAACAAAATGATGATTAATTAAGTCATCTCTTTGTGTAGCAACTCCTGTAGCACAATTATTTAGATGACAAATTCTTAAATATTTACATCCCATGGCAATCATTGGACCTGTTCCAAAACCAAAAGATTCGGCTCCAAGAATAGCTGCTTTAATAACATCAAGACCTGTTTTCATTCCACCGTCCGCTTGAAGTCGAACTTTGTGTCTTAACCCACTATCCCTCAGACTTTGATGAGCTTCAGCTAGACCAAGCTCCCATGGAGACCCAGCATATCTTATTGATGTTAATGGACTGGCGCCAGTTCCACCGTCATGCCCAGATATGGTTATTAAATCTGCGTAAGCCTTAGCAACTCCAGAGGCAATGGTTCCAACCCCCGGTTCAGAAACTAACTTAACAGACACTAATGCCTTCGGATTAACTTCTTTAAGGTCGTAAATTAACTGAGCTAAGTCTTCGATAGAATATATATCATGATGGGGAGGTGGTGAAATGAGAGTTACGCCTGGAGTGGAGTATCTTAGTTTTGCAATCAGTTTATTTACTTTACCTCCAGGTAGTTGGCCGCCCTCACCTGGTTTGGCCCCTTGTGCAATTTTAATTTGAAGAACTTCTGCATTTACCAAATAATGAGGAGTAACACCAAATCTTCCTGAGGCAATTTGTTTGATTTTCGACATCTTTGATGTTCCATATCTCTCTACAGCTTCGCCTCCTTCGCCTGAGTTTGAGCGACCACCAAGGGTGTTCATTGCTTCAGCTAGTGTTTCGTGGGCTTTAGGTGATAATGCACCTAAACTCATACCAGCAGAGTCAAATCTATTTAAAATTTTCTTTTGAGTTTCAACTTTCTTTATGTCAATTTTTGATTTATGGGTGTTGATTTCTAAAAGATCTCTTAACATTGCGGGAGGTCTTTTATCAACTAAATTTGCATAGTCTTGATATACTTCATATGAGCCAGATGCAACAGCTTCTTGGAGTTTTTTAACTATTTCAGGATTATAGGTATGGTATTCTCCACCATGGATGTATTTTAAAAGCCCGCCAACACTTATATCGGCTAAGTTAGATCTTGCATATTCATTTAACGATCTAAGTTCGTGATCTAAATTTTGTAACGTCTTACCTTTTACCCTACTTTCTGTATTGGTGAAACATAAATTAACAACATCTTCATCCAAACCAACTATTTCAAATAGTTGCGATCCTCTATAGCTGGATATAGTTGATATACCCATTTTTGAAATAATTTTTAATAGTCCTTTATTAACTCCCTTGCGATATCGAGAGCAATTTTCATGAGCGTCACCTTTTAGTTCGTTTCTATGAGTAAGATCAAGTATTGTTTGATATGCCAAAGTTGGATAAACAGCTGTTGCTCCAAAACCAATTAAACATGCTATTTGGTGAGTGTCTCTAGCAGAAGAAGCTGTAACTATAATATTTGCATCTGATCTTAAGCCAAGTTTAACTAAGTGTTGATGAACTGCACCAACAGCCAATAAGGCATTTATTGGTAAAAAACCTTTATCTGGCAAATCTTCAATTAAATGAATTATTGAAGATCCAGATTTAACAGCTTTTTCAACATCCTTTTGTAATTTTTTAATTGCAGATTTAAGGCTTGTACTTTCAGCAAAAACTAAATTGATTTCAGCTGAATTGAAATAAGGATTAGTTATAATTGAATTAAGTTTTCTATAAGACAATACTGGCGATGTTGTCACAAGTCTTTTTGCATGCTCTGGTGTCTCTTCATAAATATTTAATTCAGGCCCGTAACAAGTTTCCAAGGTCATGACTGCTGCTTCTCTTAAAGAATCAATCGGAGGATTAGTAACTTGAGCAAATTGCTGTCTAAAAAAATCATACAGTTGTCTATGCATTTTGCTCATTACTGCAAGAGCAGTATCATCACCCATGGAACCAGTACCTTCTTGAGAATCGATAGCTAGTGGTTTTATCACCGATGTTCGTTCTTCTTTAAACAATAAAAATAATTTTGTAGATTGAAGAAATTTAGATGATTCAAATTTTTTCAGGCCAGGACCTTCATAAGAATCTAATCTAGATTCTATGTAAATGGCATTATCTTTTAACCATTTTCTATAAGGATATTTTTGTTTTAACTCTTCATCAATAGAGCACTCATCAAATATTTTCCCTTTAGAGGTATCTATCGCAAGCATTCCACCTGGTGCAACTCTTCCTTTTTGAACAATATTAGATTCATCAACAGGATTTACACCAGTTTCAGATGCAATTGTTATTATGTTATCTTTATCTAGCTGAAATCTTGCTGGCCTGAGTCCGTTTCTGTCAAGAACACATAATGCCCACTTTCCATCAGCCATCACAATTCCTGCTGGTCCGTCCCACGGCTCCATATGCATAGAGTTATATTCATGNAATCCTCTAACATCAGGATCCAAAGTTTGAATATTTTGCCATGCAGGAGGAAGCACCATTCTGATTGCTCTAAAAATATCTACACCACCTTTTACTAACAGCTCAATCATATTATCTAGCGATGAGGAATCAGAACCAGTTTCGTTTACAAGCTGCTTGAATTTTTGGATTTTTGGTATTAATGGTGTTTTGAATTTTGAGGATCTAGCTTTTACCCAATTTCTATTTCCTCTAATGGCATTTATTTCACCATTATGTGCTAATAATCTAAACGGTTGAGCTAAATGCCATCTTGGACTTGTATTAGTTGAAAACCTTTGATGAAAAACACACGTTGAAGCCCGAAAGCTTTCTTGATTAAGATCAACATAAAATTCTTTAATAGCATTTGGCAACATTAAACCTTTATAAACTATTGTTTTTGATGACATGCTGCATATGTATAATTTTTCGTCATCCATATATATTTCTTCAAGATATTTTCTTGCCTGGATTAAACCTGTCTCAAATACATCTTGATTAAAGTCTTTTTCAGTCGGTTTAATAAACAATTGAAAAATATTTGGCATGCAGCTGTATGCAATTTCACCTAAGATTTTCTCATTTACTGGAACTTTACGATAAGCAGCAAGAACTAAGTTTTCTGACTTAAGAATTTGTTTAATCTTAGGCAATAGATTTGAAATATCTTGATAATAAAAAATTTGGCTGATGGCAAAATGCCCACCAATATCAATATTTTTTTCTTTTAAAACGCTATCAGAAAAGAATTTATGATCAATATCAAAAAGAAGGCCGCATCCATCACCAGTTTTACCATCAGCGCCCACTCCACCCCTATGAGTCATGCTAACTAAAGCATTGATGGAATTAGTAATAACTTTATGAGATTTTACCCCGTTAATATTTGCAATTAAGCCAAATCCACAGTTATCTTTAAATTCTTCTTTTTTTATTAATCCGGGCATGTTTTTTAGTGTGTTCTATAAATTATATCAGAAAATTATTTCATTTAATTATAAAAAGTGTCATACTTCGTCATACACAGCACACAATTTAATATGAATAACAAAAATAAGCAATATAAGATTGAGAAAGGAGTTTTACTATTCACTCAACCAAGATCTCCATATTTTTATGGCAAGTTAAGAGTGAATGGTAAATACATCACAAAATCATTTGCTCCTGTCGAAGATTATGATGCTGCACTAGAAATGCTTTATAAGTGGAGAGAAGAAATATTTGGAGAAAATAAAAATAAATTCAATATTGGTTCTTCCTCCAATACCACAAACTTCAGGGATGAATATTTATCTCACGAAAAGCTTGATAACGATTTCCAGTTTCTTGACGTTGGGAGATATGATCCTGCGAAAAAAACAGCTGAGGAAAGAAAGATTAGCTTTGTTGAAATTTATGGTGAGTATAATCAAGTTCAGGCCTCAAATCAGGCACACAGATGTTTAGATTGTGGTAATCCATATTGTGAATGGAAGTGCCCTGTTCATAATTTTATCCCTGACTGGTTAAAACTCGTTAATGAAGGAAATATTATTGAAGCAGCAGAGCTATGCCATTCAACTAATAGTTTGCCTGAGGTTTGTGGGAGAGTATGTCCACAAGATAGATTATGTGAGGGTGCATGTACATTAAATGATGGTTTTGGGGCAGTTACAATTGGATCAACAGAAAAATATATTACTGAAAAAGCATTTGAAATGGGATGGAAACCAGATATGTCTCATAGAAAATGGACTGATAAGAAAGTTGCAATAATTGGAGCTGGTCCTGCAGGAATTGCATGTGCAGATGTTTTAACAAGATCAGGCGTTCACAGTCATGTTTATGATAAAAATGAAGAGATTGGCGGCCTGCTTACATTTGGTATTCCTGAATTTAAATTAGAAAAATCTGTAGTTAAAAGAAGAAGGAAAATTCTTGAAGAAATGGGTGTGAAATTCAACCTCGGCAAAGAAATAGGAAACGATATTCCTTTCAAAAAAATTTACGATAGTTACGATGCAGTATTTTTGGCTATGGGTACTTATACCTCTCTTCAAGGTGGTTTTAATGGAGAAAAATTACCTCAGGTGTACAAAGCAATTGATTATTTAATTTCAAATACAAAAAATTTACTCGGATTGAAACAAAAAAAAGAAGATTACATCAATTTGAAAGGAAAAAACGTTATTGTTCTTGGTGGAGGTGATACAGCTATGGACTGCAATAGAACTGCAATAAGGCAGGGAGCTAGCTCTGTTAAATGTTTATATAGAAGAGATGAGTCGAACATGCCTGGTTCTAGGAGAGAAGTTCAGAATGCTAAAGAGGAAGGCGTTGAGTTTGAGTTTAATATTCAACCAATTGACATAGTCGGTGATGATAAAGTTGAGGGTGTCAAAATTGTAAAGACACAATTAGGTGAGCCTGATCAAAATGGTAGAAGAGTACCAATACCAATACCAGGCTCAGAAACTATATATGAAGCTGATGCAGTTATAGTTGCATTCGGGTTTAGAGCAAGCCCTTCAGATTGGTTTGGTGACTTTGATATCAATACACAAAAAAATGGACTTGTCATCGCTGAAGAACATCAAGAATACAAATTTCAAACATCAAATAAAAAGATTTTCTCTGGTGGAGATATGGTAAGAGGATCTGATTTAGTAGTCACAGCTATCTGGGAAGGACGTGAGGCAGCAAAAAGTATAATAGAATATGTTTCATGAAAACTTCAGATTCAATATTTTTGAGAGCTCTCAATAAAGAATCTCTAAAAATACCTCCAATTTGGTACATGAGGCAGGCAGGCAGATATATGCCTGAATACAGAGCTGTTAGAAGAAAATTCAAAAATTTCTTAGACATGTGTAAAAATCCAGAGGTATGTTGTGAACTCGCACTTCAACCAATAAATGCATTCAATTTAGATGCATCAATTCTATTCTCTGACATATTAACAATACCAGATGCTTTTGGTTTAGGAGTAGAATTTTTAGAAGGCGAAGGACCGGTATTTAATAATCCAATTAAAACATCAAAAGATATAACCAATCTTCCTGAGTTTAATCCTGAAGATTTATCCTATGTTTACAAAGCTGTATTTAATATTAAAAGCGCTCTTCCATCAAATATTCCTCTTATAGGATTTTGCGGTAGTCCATGGACTTTGGCAGCATATTCAATAGAAGGTAAATCCTCTAAAGACTTTAATTACACTAAAAATTTTATACAGCAAAACAAAGATAGCGCTCATCTTTTTTTAGAAAAGTTAACAAATGCATGTTTTCAATACTTAAAAAAACAAGTTCATGCAGGAGCAGATGCAATACAAATATTTGATTCATGGGCTAATCTATTAAATGAGAAAGAATACGATCATTACTCCATGTGCTATATCAAAAAACTTATTGCACTNTTGAAAGAGGATGAAGAAACATCAAAGATACCAATTATTTTATTTGCAAGAGATCCAAGTTTTAGCACAAACAAAATGACNGAATCAAANTCAGACTGTCTTAGTCTTTTNTGGAACATTGATAAGATAGATAAATCATATCTGCAAGGCAAAGTTGCACTTCAAGGCAACCTAAACCCAAAAATTCTTCTTGAAGATGATAATCTTATCAAGGCAGAGTTAAATAAAGTACTTAATATATTCTCTAATTATCCAGGCTATATATTTAATTTGGGGCATGGAATCACACCAGATATAGATCCAGATAAAATTAAATTCCTTACAGAGCTAATAAGGTCTCAATAAAATTTACTTTTTTTCAGGCCAAAGTCTTATCAAACCCTCTTGAGCACAAGAAGCAACTAGCTCACCTGACTTAGAAAATATAGAACCTCTTGAAAAGCCTCTTGCATTTCTAGTGATAGGACTATCTATTGAATATAAAAACCAATCATTTAAATCAAGTTTTTTATGGAACCATATTGCATGATCCAAACTAGCATTTTGAAGATTTTTGGTTAAAAAATTCACGCCAACAGAATTATTGGCTGCTGCTATTAAGCCCATGTCTGATATATATAAAAGAAATGCTTGNTGGATAACCTGATCATCTGGAATTATGCCTTTTGGTTTAATCCAAGTATTTTTATATGGCGGCATTCTCTTTGGTTCAAAGTAATCTTGAATTTCAACCGGCCTCATTTCAATTTCTCTTTGCTTTAAAAACATAGGCATATCTTTGCTATCAATATTAAGCTTTTTAAGTATTATTTCTCTAATTTCTATTTCGTCCTTAAGCTCTTCTGGAGAAGGAACATCTGGAATTGAAATTTCATGCTCTAAACCGTCCTCGTCTTTTTGGAATGAGATAGAGCAACTGAATATAGCTTCTCCATCTTGCAAGGCTTTTACATTTCTTGTAGTAAAACTCTTGCCGTTCCTTATTCTGTCCACAGTAAATATGATTGGTTTATCCATATTACCAGGTCTTAGAAAATAAGAATGAAAAGAGTGAGCATAATGTTCTACATCAATTGTTTTATAGGCAGCAATCAATGTTTGAGCCATTACCTGTCCACCAAATACTCTTCCCCACCCAACATTCTTGCCAGTCCAGCTATAAATATCTCTATCTACTTTATTTAATCTAAAGAGGCTTAAAGATTTTTCTAAGGAGTTTTTTTCTTCGGTCATTATATGTTTTTAGCAATAAATTATTTTAAGCTGAGCTCTAATTATAGTGGTTTATCTTACATGGTATGTAAAAAAACTAGAACTTTCATATTTCAAAAAGTATGATGTCATACCTAACTCACTTAATATTAAATAATGACTGTTAATAAAAGCATTGAATTGGCTCTAAAACCAAACGAAAAAATAGAGGTATCTGACATTTTCAAAATTGATACAAAGATGTCAGTTAAGCGATTTAAAGAAAAAACAGAATGGGTTCCAGAAATTGATGAAGGTTACATTTTTGACAAAGAAACAACATTATCAATTTTAGCAGGCTTTAGTCATAACAGAAGAGTAATGATTCAAGGCTTTCATGGAACAGGTAAATCTACTCATATAGAACAAATTGCTGCACGCTTGAACTGGCCTTGTGTAAGAATTAATTTAGATAGTCATATAAGCAGAATAGATTTGCTTGGCAAGGATGCAATAAAACTTAAGGACGGAAAGCAAATAACTGAATTTCAAGAGGGCTTGCTCCCATGGTCTATACAAAATCCAGTTGCGCTTGTTTTTGATGAATATGATGCAGGAAGACCAGATGTAATGTTTGTAATACAAAGAATTCTTGAAGTAGAAGGTAAGTTAACATTACTTGATCAAAATAAAGTAATTGAGCCTCACCCCTCTTTTAGATTATTTGCTACAACTAATACTGTAGGTCTTGGAGATGTGACTGGCTTGTACCACGGAACACAACAAATTAATCAGGGTCAAATGGATAGATGGCATATCCTATCCACCTTAAATTATCTTGATGTTAATCAAGAACTTAAAGTAGTTTTATCTAAAGTTAGAGATATAAAAACAACTAAACATCAGGAGGTCATTAGAAATATGATTAAACTTGCAAATCTAACAAGAAATGGTTTTGCTAATGGAGATATCAACACTAATGTCACCTAGAACAGTTATATCGTGGGCTCAGAACTATAAAATTTTTAAGGATATAAGAGACTCCTTTAAATTGACGTTCTTAAATAAATGCGATGATTTAGAAAAACCAATTGTTAATGAGTATTTCCAAAGATGTTTTGATATTGATATTAACGAAAACTCTTAAAATTCTATGAGTTGGGTAAAACACAGGGATAAGTTACATGAAGCAGCGCTTTCATCCATAAAGTCAATTTCAAAAATTAAGACTCTTACCTCTAAAAATGGTATTCCACAAAGACCTCCTTCCTTTAATCAAGCAATATTAACTTCAACACCACGCTCTACAAAAGATTTACCATCATGGAGAGGAGAAGCTGATTTTCAAGCTTTTTGGTATTTATTTCATAAAACCAAGCCTGATGTTGATCTTAGTATGCCTGCACGAATTGTTTTTAATGAGCTTGAGATGTCACGTGTTGAAATTTTGGGATCTAGCTATTACAAAGGTTCTCAAACTAATATTACTGAATATCTTAAAACGATAAATATTGATGATAAAAAATCGCCACATTATTTAGCTTTATGCTCAAATCTTTGGCTTAAGGATGCTTGTGGCATACATTTATCTGCATCATTGAAGAAGCTTTTAAAAGAATTTAATGAAGAATATGTTGTAAACAATGCGTTAGATAATGTTAAAAATTACTTAATTTCTTCATTAAACGATCAAGATAAATTTCAAAAAGCTTCCTTGGATTTTTTGAGAAAAATAAAACTTCTTAAATCTATTAAAGATAACAATATTGAGGAGGAGGAAGCAATAGAGTCACCAGGAAGCACAGATGATATTGAAGATGAAACTGAGAGCTCTAATAACAATGAATTGGGAGATGGTGAAGCATCACTAGATGATTTAAACATGGATTACGAAAATATCGAGCAGACCTCAGAAATGACAGATGGTACTGCTGTTGATGAAGAAATTGATGTGCTGGCTTACCCAAATAATGACTATGTCCTTGCTAATAAAAATTATTCTATATTCACCAAAGAATATGATGAAATAATTGAAGCAAGAGATCTCACAGCTCCTGATGAGGCCATTAGACTTAGAACACAATTAGATAACCTCATAAAACCATATCAAACTACTATAGGAAGGCTAGCAAATAAACTACAAAGATTATTGTTAGCTCAACAAAATACGAGCTGGAATTATAATCTTGAGGAAGGAATGCTCGATACTGCAAGGCTTCATAGAGTAATAGCAAAACCAGGATATCCGTTAAGTTTTAAACAAGAAACTGAAAATAATTTTAAAGACACTATTGTTAGTCTGTTAATAGATAATTCAGGCTCCATGAGAGGTAGATCAATAAGCCTAGCAGCAATTTGTGCAGACATAATTGGTAGTACTTTAGAGCGATGCCAAATTAAAACAGAAATTTTAGGCTTTACTACAAAAAACTGGAAAGGTGGAAATTCAAAACAAAAATGGGTAACTCAAGGTAGTCAAATGAATCCTGGTAGACTAAATGACATTCGACATATTATCTACAAAAGTGCAGATAATAGCTGGAGAAGATCCAGAAAACACTTTGGCGCTATGCTTAGAGAAGGCCTTTTAAAAGAAAATATTGATGGTGAAGCATTGATTTGGTCTCATGAAAGACTAATTTCAAGAAATGAGGACAGAAAAATCCTTATTGTTATATCAGATGGAGCCCCAGTTGACGATAGTACCCTATCTGCAAATAATGAGGAATATCTAGATAACCACCTTAAAAAAGTTATTTTTGAAATCGAAAATGATAGTCCAATTGAATTACAAGCAATCGGAATTGGGCATGATGTGACT
>JGI26064J46334_1000349_pt1 | contig 10319 bp, 11 predicted proteins | sample MarorgKNORR_S2LV_FD_46334 | JGI IMG/M metagenome (IMG submission 46334) | reverse complement strand
GCCGGGATAGCTCAGTTGGTAGAGCAGGCGACTGAAAATCGCCGTGTCCCCAGTTCAAATCTGGGTCCTGGCACCTTTAAAACCCCTCTACGAAGGGGTTTTATATTTTTTATAAATGTAGAAACTTAATTTTTATTTTATTTCTAGAATTTGAAATTTTTTAGTTTTCCACTCTGCAGACTTGACCAATCACACCCAAAATTAGTTCATCTCCATTTGGATCTTGCCAATCAGCGAAATCATTGAAATTACTATTTACTTCATCTATAGATACATCAACGTCTCTGAATGATTTTTCAAAACAATTTATATCCATTGTATAAAGAATATCCTTTGTAATTTCACTTTTTGTTTTGGGAATAAATTTACTCAATATTCTTACAGAACCGTCTTCATTCCTTTTTATACTTTGCCTATCCCATAACTGTTCTCCATATTCACTTTTAGGAACTCCAACCCATTCATGAGGTAAAGCATCTGATTTTTTTATGGAAATACAAAAAGAAACGATAATCGAAAGGACTAAATAAATGATATTTCTAAAAAATATCGAATTAACCTTATTCTTAGAATCAATCATGACTACTTATGGAATACAAAAATCTTTTAAAGAGAGGAAATATAAGATTAAAAATTTGTAAAAATTTTTATTGATTAGTATTTCTATTATAGATAGAATCAAATATTAAAATTAAGAATTTACTTCCAATAAATTTATTAGAAAAATAATGAATAAAATACAGAAATTTTTCTCAGTAGTTTTTTTTATAGCAATATTTGTTGTATTGATTTATTTAATCCAAAATTATGGGATTGAACCTCTAAGGAACAAAATAGAAAGTATGGGGATTTGGGCTCCTTTTGGAATATTCATACTTAGAGGAGTAAGTATTATTTTACCTGCCCTTCCAAGTTCAGCTTATTCTCTGCTAGCTGGTTCATTACTAGGATTTCAAAAAGGTTACATGACAATAATCTTTTCTGATATCGTTTTTTGCCAAGCTGCTTTCTTTATTGCAAGAAATTATGGTCGGGTTCCTGTACGTAATTTAGTAGGCCCGAAAGCAATGCAAAAGATTGAAAGTTTTAATCAAAACCAGCTAGAAGAAAATTTCTTTCTTATGACAGGTCTACTAATGACTGGCCTTTTTGATTTTCTAAGCTACGCAATTGGTATTGGAGGAACTCGCTGGAAAATATTTACTCCTGCATTATTAATAAGTCTTCTAATCAGTGACTCTATACTAGTAGCAGTAGGAGCTGGAGTTAGCCAGGGAGCAGGATTATTTCTAGGGATTGCTCTATTGGGAATGTTTGCTTTAGCGACTATTTCAGGATTGGCAAAAAATAAAATGCCTAAATAACAAAACAGTTGATAATTCTTTAATCAAAGAAGAAAGATATGACATTTTCGCAAACAATAACTATATAAATAATGATTCATGCAAGAATAGAAATCGATTAATTTTTAAAGTTATTAGATGACTCCATTTAGACCAACNTCATATGATCGCCCTGGAGAACAAATATCAACTACTCCTTCTGGATTAANAGTNACTTCTGCAAAGAGATTAATGGTGGATTCAATGGTAAGAATGATACAAAAAGCAGAAAATCATTCCGTAGAAGATAAACTTGACGAAGAATCTAACAATAATTAATCAATTCATTGATAAAAGTATAGGAGAGTGGAAATCTATTAGAAGTACTCACACTTTAGCTTTTCAGGAATTTGAAAACTCAACTAGTAAAATATATATAAAACATATCAACAAAAAAAATAAAAAAGTCGTTGAAATTTTTAAAAATTATAAATTTAGTTTAAACCTAGAGAGCATCGCCATTTCTATAAACTGGCAAGCTATTAGTGATTGGGACAATAATGATATCCGTGAGGGAGATGAAACTATTCTGATTTTTTTACCCAAAGATGAAAATTCAGGAATTGTTTTAAGAAATAAAGGTTATACAGAATCCTTTATTTCATCATCCAATTATTTTGTTGATGAACAAAATAATTTACANATTAAAACTATTTATAAATCNACAGTTTCNGAAGAAAGAATTTCCTTTTTATCCACTCATGTAAGATCCAGATTTTCTACNATTAGAAATCTGGAAAATAACTCAGTTATACAGACNTCCCATACTTCAGAGATAAGGAATTTAGCTAGTTTAAAAGATTAATTATCCTTTCAAATTGAAACTCTGTTTCAGATATTAATTTAGGAAGAAAGCCTTTGTTTCCACGCATATTATTAACTGTTGAATTCAAATCAGAGATAGTTGCATCTCGCATTAATTCAAAAACCCTTCTTGCATTTCTTAAAGGTACCCCAAGAGCAAGATAAGTATTTTTAAGATCCTTCAAACAACTTTTTTCTAAAACTGATTCGTCATTAGAAATTAAAAGATAAGCAACAATCCTTAGGATTATTTCTCCATCTCTTAAACAAACGGACATCTTGTTAGTTGTATTTAAAGATATTTTTGAATTAAGTGAATCTTGATTTTCGCAAATCATTGCTGTTACAGCGTCTGCTGCNATTGCATGTGAATTATTNGTTATTGAGNTTATTGCATCTAATCTTGAGTTTGCANTATTAATAAATTCTTTTATATTGCTTAAATCATTTAATTTCTTATCGGCTGACAATAGTTGATTATTCTTTGAAACTGACATTCCTGNAGTAAAAANTTAAAGACCGATNTTAAGAATAATACAAAGCTAGTAAAAACAATACAATTTCAAACTTAACGCAACGCTTCTTAATTAATAACTTCATTCCAAAGTGATAGTTGAAATAATTCAAATAAAAAATTTTTTTTCCGCTAATATAAAACTANATTTTTAATAAAGTTTTGGATCAACAGGATTTAAAATTATCAAAGAAACTTATTTCCTCATATAAAAAGAGATTGGAAAAAGAAATTCTAGACAGAAGTATGAAATTAAAGATGCCTCAAAATAAATTTGAAGAAATAATTAATAACAATAATGAACTTATAAATTTAAAAAAAGCGTTAGAAGATCTAGAAACGGAATCTGAATCTCATAGTAAAGTCTGATTTTTGAAAAACCCTTCCAAAAGTGCCTCAAACCAACAATTTCCTTTTTAAGTCCCTAAACAATCAACAACTTCAAGCAGTAAAACATGTTTATGGACCACTATTAGTTGTAGCNGGTGCAGGTAGCGGAAAAACTAAGGCTCTTACTCACAGAATTGCAAACCTTATTGAGGGTAACTCTATAGATCCCTATAACATTCTCGCAGTCACTTTCACTAACAAAGCTGCTAAAGAAATGAAAGCAAGATTAGAGGTTCTTCTAGCCCAAGAATTAGCTTTTAATCAATTTGGTCAGCCTTGGACAACTCTCAAAGAAATTGATCAAAATCAATTAAGAACAAACGTTCACCAAGAGAGGCTTCAGAACCTTTGGATCGGTACTTTCCATTCTTTATTTTCAAGACTTCTGAGATACGATATTGAAAAATATACTGATCCAGAAGGCCTAAAATGGACAAGGCAATTTTCAATTTACGATGAAACAGATTCTCAAACATTAGTAAAAGAAATTATCAGTCAAGATATGAATCTTGACCCAAAAAGATATGATCCCAAAAAGATTAAAAGATTAATAAGTAATGCTAAAAATCAATGCTTAACTTCTAATGATCTTTTAGAAAAAGCAGATAATAATTTTGATAAAACAGTTGCAGAAGCCTACAAGAGATATAGGATTTCGCTCTCAAAAAATAATTCTTTAGACTTTGATGATCTTCTACTTTTGCCTGTTTTCTTATTGAGGCAAAATGATATAGTCAGAGATTACTGGCACAAAAGATTTAAACATATTTTAGTTGACGAATATCAAGATACAAATAGAACACAATATGAACTTATAAAATTAATTACGGCTGGAAATACTGAACCAAAAAAATTCTTCAATTGGGAAGATCGGTCAATTTTTGTAGTTGGGGATGCTGATCAAAGTATTTATAGTTTCAGAGCAGCTGACTTCAGAATTTTAATTGGTTTTCAAGAAGATTTTAAAACTTCAATCAACGACGATACAAAATCATCTTTAATTAAATTAGAAGAAAATTATAGGTCATCTTCCAATATCCTTGATGCTGCAAACTCACTAATTGAAAACAACTCTGAAAGAATTGACAAAGTTTTAAAGGCTACTAAAGAAAAAGGGGAACTTTTAACGTTACTCAGCTGTGATGATGAAATTTCCGAGGCAGAAGCAATTACCAATAAAATAAAATCACTCAATAACTATAATCAAAACCCAATTTGGAAAAATTTTGCAATTTTATATCGAACCAGAGCTCAGTCGAGAGTATTAGAAGAATCTCTTGTAAGGTGGCGCATTCCTTATACAATTTTTGGAGGATTGCGTTTTTATGATAGAAGAGAAATTAAAGATGCAATAGCATATTTGAAAGTTCTGGTTAATTCTTCAGATAACGTTAGTCTTTTACGAATCATAAATGTTCCTAGAAGAGGGATTGGTAAGACTACTATTCAAAAACTTAATGAACTATCTAATAGGTTAAATATCCCATTATGGGAGGTTCTTAATGATAAGCAAAGTCTTGAAGAAACAATAGGCCGATCATCAAAAGGAATTAATAAATTTACTGAAATTATGAATGATCTACTGTGTTACCTAGAAAATTCAGGTCCCGCTCAACTACTACAACTTATATTAGAAAAAAGTGGTTATTTAAGTGACTTGCTCTCTAGTGGGACTGAAGAATCTGAAGATAGAAGAAATAACTTACAAGAACTAATTAATGCAGCTACTCAATATGAAGAAGAAACAGAAAGTGGAGATGTAGAGGGATTTCTTTCTACAGCAGCCTTAACAACTGATAATGATACGAAGAAAAATAATCCTAACTCTGTAACTCTCATGACTCTGCATAATAGTAAAGGTTTAGAATTTCAAAATGTTTTTATCACTGGGCTAGAACAAGGTCTCTTCCCTAGCCATAGATCAATAGATACTCCCTCACTTCTTGAAGAGGAAAGAAGATTATGCTATGTAGGTATTACTAGAGCTAAAGAAAGAGTTTTCTTAAGTCATGCCAGAGAAAGAAGATTATGGGGTGGAATGCGTGAAGCAACAATTCCTTCAATATTTCTTTCAGAAATACCTGAAGATTTAATGGATGGCGAATTACCACAAACTGGTGGTGCTTCAATTAGAAGAGATTGGCATCTTGATCGTTTAACTAGAGTTGATCGAAACAATCCAAATGAATTTGTTAACAAACCAATAAATGCAGTAAGGAAATTATATTCAGGTCCCAGTAAAGGGAAAAGCTGGATAGTTGGAGATAAGCTAATTCACTCAAAGTTTGGGAAAGGTGAAATCATACATATTTTTGGGAGTGGGGAAAAAATATCTTTAGCAGTAAAATTTGGTGATAAAGGAAGTAAAATTCTAGATCCCAGATTAGCTCCAATTCGTTATGTAAGTTAAAACTCATGAACGATATCTCTGATTACATCCAAGGGGAATTAATCAAAACTCCATTTAATCTATATAACCTAATTGCTAAATACATAGAATCTAATAACAATACTAAAGTAGCTTTTGTTGGCGGTTATTTAAGAGATTTATTAATTAGTAAATTCCACAAAAAATCGTTTTCTAAACCTGTAGATATTGATCTTGTTATTGAAGGATCCTCTATTTCTCTTGCAAAATTTATAAAAAAAAATATTGTAAATGTAGATTTATGTTTAATCAAGGAATTTAATTTATACAACACTGTAGAAATAAATATTAATGACTATAAAATTGATATTGCTTCTGCAAGAAAAGAAATTTATTCTGCTCCAGGCTTAAATCCCACAGTAAATAAAAGTACTATTGAGGAGGATCTTAAGAGGAGAGATTTCACTATAAATTCAATAGCCTTCGAGGTCTCGACAAGGAAAATCTATGATCTTTATGGAGGAATTTCTGATATAAAAAGTAAAAGATTGAACTTACTTCACAGTAATAGTATTTCAGATGATCCAAGTAGATTAATTAGATGTGCAAAATATGCTTCAAGGTTAGATTTCAATATTTCAAATAATTCCCTCAAACAATCTCAAGAAACAGTTAGACAATGGCCATGGAAAAGTTCAGAAACTCATCAGAAAATGATTTACCCTCCTGCACTAGGCATACGAATAAGGATGGAACTAGCTGAAATATGCAAACACGATAATTTGACTAATGTGATTTCGATAATTCATAAATGGGAAATTATCTCAATCTTAAATGAAAATATTAAAGTCGATAAAAGATTTTTAAGAGGACTAAATTGGATTAAGAAGTTAAAGGGAAATCATATGCTTTACTTATTAAAAGATTCAGAAGATTTAGAAAAAGCATGTCAAAGATTTTTGGTAAATAATAGTGAGATAAAAATATTAGAAGATTATATAAATATCAAAAAGATATTAAATACAAACCAAAAAAATTTCAATCATTTTTCTCCATCAAGTTGGACAGAATTTATTGAGGACAGAAACCTTAATGATGAGACAGTCAAATTATTAATTTGTGATGGAGGACCATACTGGCGTAAATTGTTTAAGTGGTTATTTATTTACAAATTCATAAAATCAAAAAAAGATGGAGAAACATTAAAAAAAGAAGGATGGGACCCAGGGAAGGAGATGGGAAAGGAAATCAAAAGATTAAGATATTTGGAAATTGACAAATTAAATAGAAATTAATTACATTTTTACAACCTCTCCAACCTTGTACCATTTATCCTTTAGAACATTTTCATATTTACGATTGCAACTAATCAACAAGGGTCCACATGTTTGAGGATCTAATAGTAATGATATTCTCTCGTTAAAAGTCTCTTGATCTAATGAATTTTCGTTTAAAAAATTAATTATTCTTTTTTGCTTATTTACTTTATAAATTTTGTCAAAAATTTCTTTATTAGATTCAAAGAAAGTACTTTTAACATCTTTTCTTATTAAATCAAATACTCCAGGATAAGCTTTAAATGCAAATAAATCTAATAAAACTTTTAGTGGCTCAAGATTATTGCTTTGCCTATATAAATTAGATGATTCAACCATTTCTTTAAGATGTCCAATAAATCCATATCCAGTAATGTCAGTCGCAGCATTGACTAATGATTCTTTAAATTGATTTTGAAAAAGATAAATTTCATCAATCAAATATTGCTGACTCTTTACTAAATTATTAATTACTTCAGAAGAACTACCTAGCATATTAATATTTTGCATTTGACCGGCAAAGTAAATCCCAACGCCCAGAGGTCTAGACATCATGAGAATATCTCCAATATTCATTCCAGATTTAAGCCATGGTTTTGCTCCATTTTTTAAAATACCTTGAACTGTTAAAGAAATATCTATTCCTAATGAATAAGGTTTATTTACTAAACTTCTTGCCTCGAAAGTATGGCCTCCAAGTAATTCACCTCCATGATCCTCAACTGTTGATTTAATACCTTGAAGTGATTGAGAAAAGAGGTAACTCTGAAATTCCCTTTCAACTTTTGGTAATGAAATTAAAGCCTGCGCGGATGAAAGTTTTGCTCCGCATGCCCACAAATCTGAGCAAGCATGCAAAGTAGTAATTTTTGCATTAAGCCAAGGATCACTTACCAAAGCAGGAAATCCATCTACACTTTGCAAGATAATATCTTGACCATTTTGATATATCTCAACTGAATCTTCAGGTGATGAGGCAAAAGAATTTAAATTAGAATTTATTAATGATTTATTCAAAACAAACTGAGGAATTTTAGCTGCACATCCTCTGCAATCATTCAATGAAATATTTTTTTCACTACTTTTCATAATTAGCCTTTTTGATCTGAACTTTTTAATAAAGTTGAGATCAATTTTATGCTTTAAAATCCAAAAAATAAAAGAAGGGCCGAAAACAAAATTGCGATAAATAGCAAAAGCCTTTGGATGATGGCTTGGAAATATATTTACTATTTGCAATCCGATCTTTTGAGGAAACCACTTTTTTAATGATCTCCCTTCTATATCTTTTTTTAGATTTTGTACTAATGTATTTACAACTTTTACTGCAAAAACTCCCGATGCTGGTCTTTTTGCTGAACCTACAACTGCGCAATCACCGACAGCAAAGATTCCAGAGAAACTTTTTATCTGTAAATTCTGATTTGTAATTATTCTGCCATAAGAATCCGAATCTAATAATTTTTTTTGTGCCCATAACGGAGATGTATTTCCAGTACATAAAAGAATCTTGCCATAATCAAAATTAAGTTTTTCAACTAAATCAATATTGGAATTCCGTAAACTTTTTAGAATTGTATTATTAATTTTTCTTGAATCACATAATAGTTTTAAAGGTCTATCTCCCCATCTTTTTCTCAAAGCATATGATACTTCAATTGCAGCAAGGCCACTCCCAACAATTACAAATGGAAGTTCATTAACTGAATCAAAAATGTCCTCTTTTAGTATTGAGTCATAAGCCCTTAAAAAAGGTTTAATTGAAAAAGCATTTCGATTTTTAACTAGTGATTCAAATTCTTTTGGAATTATTGTTTGACTTCCATAATTAAGCACCAACTTCGAATAATTAACTGAAGGTCTATTACTTAAAACAATTTTCTTTAAATTGAAATCAATATCCTTTACTTCTTCTTCTATAAAAGATACTTTTGCATTTTTTGCTAAAGATTTTATATCAATTAAACTCTCTTCTAAAGTGATTGATTTTGAAATCACCGATGGGAATATAGCCGAATAAACCAAATGAGAATCTCTAGATATAATTGAAACAGGAATTTCTGGCATTAATTTCGGAAACATTAACCATTTCTTCAATAAAGAAACATTTGAGTGTCCTCCTCCAATTAGTACCAGATGATTAAAAGTCATTTACATCACTATGAATAAAGAACATTTATTACCAATTGAAAAATCAAGATTAGGAGTGATTGGTGGAAGTGGATTTTATTCAATGGATCAAATAGAGTACTTAAGAGAACTAGAAATCAATACTCCCTATGGTAAACCTTCTGATTCAATAAAAGTATATAATCTTGGAAACCTAGAGATAGCATTTATTCCTAGACATGGCAGAACACATAGTTTAAATCCTTCTGAAATCCCTTACAAAGCTAATATTTGGGCTCTAAGATCAATAGGAGTAAGATGGATTATTGCTCCATCAGCAGTTGGTTCATTACAAGAACAGATAAGGCCACTTGATATAGTGGTTCCAGATCAATTTATAGACCGGACAAAAAATAGACCTGCAACCTTCTTTAACGAGGGAGCTGTTGCTCACGTAACTATGGGAGATCCCTTCTGCACAAATTTATCACGTATATTAAGTGAAATCGGAGAAAAAAATATTCCTGGCGGTAGACAATTGCATAGAGGGGGTACCTATCTAGCAATGGAAGGTCCCGCTTTCTCAACTAGAGCAGAATCTAATTTATATAGGAGTTGGGGATGTTCAATAATTGGAATGACGAACCACACAGAAGCAAGATTAGCTAAAGAAGCTGAAATAGCTTACTCCTCCTTATCTATGGTTACTGATTATGATTGCTGGCATCAAACTCATCAAGAAGTTTCTGTAGAGATGGTTTTGGATAATCTTAGATCAAATACTGAAGTGGCTAATAAAATAATATTTGAAGTAGCTAAATTAATTGAAAAAGAAAGACCAAAAAGTAAGTCTCATTTTTCATTAAAAGATGGATTGATAACCCAAAAAGAAAATATCCCAAGCTCCACAAAAGAGAAACTAAGGATATTTACTGATTCTTATTAGGCTTATTTGATATAAGTGATTATCAGGTCAAGGTAAGGATTTGTTAGCCTCCAGCTCCAACGCCTTGGTATGAACCATAGAAGAATATACCTAAAACGAAGATAACTGCAATTCCACCTGCTGTAGCAACAAGCCATAGAGGAAGAGTTCCTTCAGTCCATCTTCTTTCCCATGCAACTGCTGGTCTACCGTCGGGAAGTCTATCTGGAATTCTTCCATCAGGTCCTTTTAATTTACTCATAATTTTAATTTAATTGAAAAAGTAACTGGAAAATAAAATTCCCAATACAAAGACTGATAATAAGCCTAAATAAAGGCTTGTACGATTAAGTTCAACTGGAACTTTGTTAGGATTTTCGTTTACTTGCATGATAGTTAAATTTATCGGGCTACAAATTGCATAGCAGCAATAGCACCCAAAAAGAATACTGATGGAATTGCTAGAGCATGAACTGCTAACCAACGAACAGTAAAAATTGGATAAACGCGG
>JGI26064J46334_1000347_pt1 | contig 10371 bp, 9 predicted proteins | sample MarorgKNORR_S2LV_FD_46334 | JGI IMG/M metagenome (IMG submission 46334) | reverse complement strand
ATGCTTTACAAGCAATTGAGATGGGTTCTTTAATCAAAAATTTAAATTAGTTTCAAAAAAAGTAAGGTTTTGTTCATTTCATTCCTTTTTTAAGATAAAATGAACTAGTTATGCGGATGTAGCTCAGTGGTAGAGCATCTCCTTGCCAAGGAGAATGTCGAGAGTTCGAATCTCTTCATCCGCTTTTTAAGCTGTATTAATTGGTTGGCTATTATTCTGCTAAATCAGATTATTTGAATGATTACTTTTTTAAAATAAAAATTTGAAATATAATTAATAGATAAATATAAATTTTTAAATGCCACTTACTGTTTCTATTGAGGATTTAAGAGGATTATTTACTAAACCCTATGGGGAAGATGCACCAACAAAAGCAAAGTGGGCAGAGTTTTATAATGAGAATGTTACCTTCATTGATCCAACACAGGAAACGAAAGGATTAGATTCTTATGTAGAGGCCCAAGAAAAGCTGGTTAAAAGATGCGATGATGTTTATTTGGAAACTCATGCAATATCAATCAGTGGAAACTATGGATTTGTAGAATGGACTATGGGTTTAAAAATTATGGGTAAAGAATTTATATATCCTGGCACGACACGTTTGATATTTTCTGACAATGGCTTAATCCAAGAACACAGAGATTATTTTGATTTTTGTGGTCCTACTTTTGGCCCCGTTCCTATTTTGGGTCCGTTTATAAGGTGGCTTTATGCAAGATTTATATCTTAAAGATCAAAGACGTTAGTAAAATTTTAAAAATTTTGAATAGTATTTTTCAAGCAAATAAATATCAAATATTAAGATTTTTTATCTCAGGTTTAATTGCAACATTTATAAATTTCTTAGTATTTAATTCATTTTATTTAATTTTTAAAAACATAATATTTGCTTCCTTATTGGGTTACTCGACAGGACTTTTATCATCATTTGTTTTTGCAAAGATTTGGGTTTTTAGAGATAATTCACAAAAAAAAATAATTAAATCTTTTTTTATTTTTTGTTTAATTTATTTTTTAGGAGGTTTAGAAATGTCTCTAGTAATTATTTTTTTGAGTCGATTAATTGATAATTATAAGATTGCTTGGTTGATAGGAGCATTTATTGGCGCCTTAAATAATTATTTAGGTTCGAAATATTTTTTATTTAAGAAGTAATTTATATTTCGTGTACTAAAAGATTTTGTGAAGTAACTTCTTTGAAATCAACTTGCGAATAAAACATTTTTTTGCTCGTAGTCATTAAATATATTTTCTTGGTATGTTTTATTTTCTTTGATTCTAAAAGATTTTTCACAATCATCTTGCCGTAACCTTTCCCTTGATGATCTTGATCAATTACTATATCCCATAAAACGCCTCTATAAATACCATCTGACAAGGCTCTCCCAAAACCAACTGGTTCATTATTAGACCAAATACTTACAACAACATCGCTATTAGCAAGACATTTTTTGAGGTCTTTAATTGTTCTATCCTTAGCCCAAAATGCATTACGATGTAGAAATTGTTGAAGTTTAAATAATCCTTTCGTGGGTTTGAGATTAGGACCTAATCCAAATAATCTTAATCCAAGAGCACCTTTTGAATGTTTAATTAAAAATACTGGTTTCATAAGTTTGGAAATTCTAGAATTTTGAGAGAAATGTAATAACTTCTTTGGTAACTTTGATTTAACACCTTAATCGATTTCTTTTTAAAAAAATAAAGAGATATAGGATTTGCTCATTTAGTTGTAACGCACTAATTTATAATGATTGTAATAGGATAAATTTTTTAGAGGAAAAACAATTATGCTCAAACTTTTGTTGGGAGACCCGAATACACGAAAGTTAAAGAGATATCAACCAATAGTTGAAGAAATAAACTTATTAGAAGAAGACGTATCCATATTAACTGATGATGAATTGCGGAATGAAACTCATAATCTTAAATCAAAAATTTCATCAGAGTTAAATATTAAAAAACAAAAGGAACTATTAGAAGAAACATTACCAAAAGCTTTTGCAATCGTCAGAGAAGCAAGTAAAAGAGTTTTAGAAATGCGTCATTTTGATGTGCAATTAATTGGTGGGATGGTTCTCCATGAAGGACAAATTGCTGAGATGAAAACTGGAGAAGGTAAAACTCTCGTTGCAACGCTACCTTGTTATCTCAATGCTTTAACTGGTAAAGGTGTACATGTTGTTACTGTGAACGATTACTTAGCTCGAAGAGATGCTGAGTGGATGGGACAAGTGCATCGTTTTTTGGGCTTATCAGTTGGTCTAATTCAGCAAGATATGAGTCCTTCTGAAAGGAAAAAAAACTATGCATGTGACATAACCTATGCCACTAATTCTGAATTAGGCTTTGATTATTTGAGAGATAACATGGCTACTGAAATCGAAGAAGTAGTTCAAAGAAAATTCAATTATTGCGTTATAGATGAAGTAGATTCAATTTTAATTGATGAAGCAAGAACTCCTCTAATAATTTCTGGTCAAATTGAAAGGCCACAAGAAAAATATCAAAAAGCGGCAGAATTATCATTGTCTCTAATTAAGGCGAAAGAGTTGAGTAAAGATGGTATTGATCCAGAGGGTGATTATGAAGTTGACGAAAAACAACGTAGTTGTATATTAACTGATCAAGGATTTGCTAAATGTGAAGAGGCCTTGAAGGTTAATGATTTATACGATCCTAAAGACCCGTGGGCTCATTACATTACTAATGCTTTAAAAGCTAAAGAATTATTCGTTAAAGATGTAAATTACATCATTAAAAAAGATGAAGCAGTAATAGTTGATGAATTTACTGGAAGGGTTATGCCTGGAAGAAGATGGAGTGATGGACAACATCAGGCAATCGAAGCAAAAGAAGGTCTAAAAATTCAACCTGAGACCCAAACATTAGCATCTATAACGTATCAGAACTTTTTCCTTTTATATCCAGGATTGGCTGGCATGACAGGAACTGCCAAGACCGAAGAGGTGGAATTTGAAAAAACTTATAAATTAGAGTCAACAGTTGTTCCAACTAATCAGATAAGGAAGAGACAAGATTGGGCTGATCAAGTTTTTAAAACAGAGCTCGGAAAATGGAAAGCGGTCGCTAATGAGACAGCAGAAATACATAGGAACGGTAGACCTGTTTTAGTAGGTACAACAAGTGTCGAAAAAAGTGAGTTATTAAGTACACTTCTTTTCGAGCAGCAAATCCCACATAATTTGCTAAATGCAAAACCAGAGAATGTAGAACGCGAGGCAGAAATCGTAGCTCAGGCTGGAAGATCAGGTGCCGTCACTATCGCAACAAATATGGCGGGAAGAGGGACTGATATTATTCTTGGTGGTAATAGCGACTATATGGCAAGGCTAAAATTAAAAGAGACTTTAATGCCCTTACTCGTTAAGCCAGATAATGAGCATAAACCGCCAATACCTCAACAAAGAAATTCAAAATCTGGGGGAGGATTTTCTGCAAATGTTGACTCAATTGCAAATAAAAATACTAAAAGTGGTGTAGACAGTCTTTTCCCATGTCAGTTAGGCGAAGATATTAAAAGAAAACTATCTTTATTATCCAATGAACTTGTAAAAAATTGGGGAGATAGAAGCTTAACTATTCTGGAATTAGACGATAAAATCGCTACTGCTGCTGAAAAAGCTCCAACTGAAGATAAACTAATACAATCTTTGAGAGAATCTTTATCAGAGGTGAAAAATGAATATGAAAAGGTATTAATTCATGAAGAAGAAAATGTTAGGAATGCTGGAGGTCTTCATGTCATTGGAACTGAAAGGCATGAGTCAAGAAGAGTTGATAATCAACTTAGAGGAAGAGCAGGTAGACAAGGAGATCTTGGAAGTACCAGATTCTTTTTATCTTTGGAAGATAATCTATTAAGGATATTTGGAGGAGATAGGGTAGCAAACTTAATGAACGCTTTTAGGGTAGATGAAGATATGCCTATTGAGTCAGGAATGCTTACTAGATCTTTAGAAAGTGCACAGAAGAAAGTTGAGACTTATTATTATGACATCAGAAAACAAGTTTTTGAATATGATGAGGTAATGAATAATCAAAGAAAAGCGGTTTATAATGAGAGATTAAGAGTTCTAAAAGGGAATGATTTGAAGAAACAAGTCATAGGGTATGGAGAAAGAACAATGGAAGAAATTGTAGAAGCTTATATCAATCCTGATTTACCTCCAGAAGAATGGGACATTGATCAATTGATTTCTAAAGTAAAAGAATTCATTTATTTATTAAATGATCTTAAATCAGAAGATGTTAGTGTCTTATCTATTGAAGAATTAAAAAATTATCTTCAAGAGCAATTACGTATTGCATATGATTTGAAGGAGGCTCAAATAGAGAAATTTCGTCCAGGTTTAATGAGGGAAGCTGAAAGGTTTTTTATACTTCAACAAATTGATAATTTATGGAGAGAACATCTTCAATCGATGGATTCTTTAAGAGAATCTGTAGGATTAAGAGGTTATGGTCAAAAGGACCCCTTGATTGAATATAAAAATGAAGGTTATGATATGTTTCTTGAAATGATGACTAATATGAGAAGAAATGTCATTTATTCAATGTTTATGTTTCAACCTAAAAGTGAAAAAGAAACTAATAATTAATTCGCAATTAGTTATCTCCTAAGAATTCTATTATTTCTTTGTCTTTTAGATTTTGTGCATTGCCAACTTTAGAAATATCATTAGATTCTGAATTTACCAAACATTGAAGGGTATTTTGTAGTTTAAGGATTTGGTTTTCAAGCTGATCTATTCTATCCATTAAATTTTTAATTACATTAGCTTCAGCGTCTGGTAAAGCAGAGTGTGCTAAGGGATTAACTTTTACACCACTTTGATGAACTACTCTTCCTGGTATTCCAACAACAGTACTATTTTCTTCGACATTACGAACAACGACTGAACCTGCGCCAATTCTAGTATTTTGCCCAATTATTATTGAGCCTAGAACTTTTGCTCCTGCCCCAACTACAACATTCTCCATTAATGTTGGATGCCTTTTGCCATGACTTTTACCAGTTCCTCCTAATGTAACTCCTTGATAAAGTAAGCAGTTATTACCAATTTCAGCTGTTTCGCCGATGACAACACCCATGCCATGATCTATAAAAACTTTTTTCCCGATTTTGGCACCTGGATGTATTTCTATTCCTGTTAATAATCTATTTAAATGACTTAATAATCTCGGAATTAAGGGTAACTTTAATAACCATAATTTATGGGTAAACCTATGAACGATAATTGATTGGAAACCAGGATAGCAAAGAAAAATTTCTAAAATTCCTCTNGCTGCAGGATCTCTCTCTCTTATTATTTCAATATCTGACTTGAAAGTTCTTAGCATGATGAATTAATTAATTACTCCTATCTCGGTTTTTAAATGATTTATAGTTTTTATGCTTAAATAATTTTTTGCACATATAATTTGTGGTACTCTCATCAATTGAGAACGATTTTTTAACAGAGTATTTTCAATAACAGATAAACTAGGTCCATCGCAAACTATATGATTGGAAGCTTTTAAAAGGGCTAATAATCTACTACTGTTATCTGAGATGGTAGTCATGATTACTATATCACTTCCTCTCATGCTATGTATGATGATTTCTGCAGCTCTTAATAGGCCAGGACTGATGCTTACAATACCTACACAACTACCAGGTTTTAATTCTTTGATTATTTTTAATTCTTTCTGAAAGTCGCTCAAATCAACAGCAATAGCTCTAACCCTATATTGTTTTGCTAATTTTTCTAAGGGTTGTAAAAAATATCTACTTGTGACAATTGTCCCATTATTGGAGTTGCAAAGAACTTTTTCTAATTCTTCCATAGGGACAACTTCTACTGGGACGTTGATGTTTGGAGAGAGGTCTTCTGCAATTAACATAGAAGCACCTATATCTTCCCGAGGGGTACTAACTATTATTCTTGATCCACATTTAATACGCCAATCAATTTCATTAGTCAACAGATTTCTTGTTTCTTGAAGAGTGCATCCAAGTTTGATTAATTTGTCTACTGCTTTTTTTGTCTCTAGATCAGGAGTTGTATTTAAATTATTTTTTGAATTAAAAGATTTTTTAAGATCTCCTTTTTTAAGATTATCTCTCACATAAATCCCTGATCCTGCTATCGCTTCAACCACTCCGTCCGTTTCGAGTTGTCTATAAACTTTACTTATAGTATTGCGATGCAATCCTGTTTGCATAGCTAATTGTCTAGTACTAGGCAAGCGATGACCTGGAGGATAATATCTAGCTGCAATTGCAAAGCAAATTTGATTATATAACTGTGTAGATGCCGGAATATCAATTTCTTGTTGAATATGAAATCTCACTTTAGAAAAAACCTAATTAATTTCTTTAATGTTCATAAGTGATATTTTAACATCCATCAAAATTTTTGAATGAATTTCGTATTGTTAGATTGCCTAAATTTACCCTTCTTCTTTTTTTATTAAAGGTGTTTTTCTGGGACTTAAAAACATAATCATATTTCTACCTTCCCTTTTTGGCCTTTGTTGAACTTCTGACTGTTCTTCTAAATCATTAGCCATTTTTAAAAGGAGTGTTTCTGCTAAATTTGAGTGCTGAATTTCTCTACCTCTAAAAAAAACTGTACATTTAACTTTATCGCCTGATTTTAAAAATCTCACAGCTTGACCTATTCTTACGTCATAATCATGTTTATCAATTTTGTATCTCATTTTCACCTCTTTAACTTCAGTTTGGTGAGATTTTTTCTTTGTTTCTTTTGCTTTTTTCTCTTGTTCAAATTTATATTTTCCGTAATCCATTATCCTACAAACAGGCGGATTAGCTTTCTCGCTTACTAAAACCAAGTCAAGTCCTCTTTGATCAGCAATTTCTAGCGCTTTTATTCTATCAATAACTCCTAGTTGTTTCCCATCTGAATCAACAACTCTTAGTTGAGGGTATTTTATTCTTTCGTTAATATTTGGGAGCTCTCTAACAGGAGCGCGGCGATCAAAGCGTGGACGTGGTGGCATTCAGTTTTTTAAAATGATTGTTTTGATGATGAAAAGATCTACTTATTTTATAAAGTTAGCGTAATGCATACTTTATATTGATTATTGCATCTTTTAGTAGGTTTTTGTTATTAAGCCATATTGGATTGTTTTTATTACGGAACCATGTTTTTTGTCTCTTAGCAAATTGGATTGTTTTTGTTGTAGTTATTTCAATAGCTTTTTCAATTTTTAAATTTTCCTTTATTACATCCTTGGCTTCCCTATATCCAATTGTTTCTAGTAAAGGTAAATTTGATCCATATTGATTAATAATCTTTTTGGTCTCATCTATAATTCCAAATTCAAACATATTTTTTGTTCTTTTGAAAATACGTTCTTTTAAATCTTCTCTATATAGACCTAATTCTAATATTTTCCATGGGGGAGGGTTCTGGAATTTTTGAGAGGATATTGGTTTGCCTGTTACATAAAAGACTTCTAAAGCTCTTATCGTTCTAACTTGATCAGCGTAATTGATTTTTTTTGTTAAGACAGGATCACAAATTTTTAAAAGTTCCCAACATTTTTCTTGCCCTAGTTTTTCGAATTGTGATCTTAAAGCTTTTTGAGGGGGCACATCCGGAGCAAAGAATCCCTTTATTATTGAATTCATATATAGCCCGCTTCCGCCTATTAGAAAAGGAATTCTTTTTTGATTTAGTTCTCGATTTATTGATTTGGTAGCAATTTCTTGAAATTGTTTTGCATTTACTTGGCTAGAGGGTTCTTCAAGATCTATTAAAAAATGCTTTATTGTTTTTTGTTGTTCTTTAGTTGGCTTTGCTGTACCTATGTCCATAAATCGATAAAGTTGTCTTGAGTCGACATTATGTATATTGAGATTAAAATATTTAGCAATTTCGATTCCTAGCTCAGTTTTGCCACTCGCTGTAGGCCCGATTAAAACTATTACTAATGGTTTTGGTTGGAACATATGTGATTTTTTGGAAAAAATATTCGATTCATATGATTAAAGTGATTAAATTTTGCATTTACTTCAAGCCTTTCTCTTATACCGATGGTAAATTTAATGAAACACCTTTTAAAAATAACATTTTAAAAGTTTTATTTTATTTTTTATATTAAATGAGTGAGGAAAAAAGATCTAATAAAATCTCCAATGACTATGGTGCTGATCAGATACAGGTTTTAGAGGGTTTAGAACCTGTTCGTAAACGACCAGGAATGTATATTGGTTCTACTGGTCCAAGAGGGCTTCATCATCTTGTATATGAAGTCGTAGATAATTCTGTAGATGAAGCCCTAGCTGGTCATTGTGATCATATTGAGATAGTTCTTAAAGAAGATGGATCAGCTTTGATTTCAGATAATGGCAGGGGTATTCCTACAGATATACATCCAAGAACAGGTAAAAGTGCTCTGGAAACTGTTCTTACTGTTCTTCATGCAGGGGGGAAATTTGGAAGTGGTGGATATAAGGTTTCTGGTGGATTACATGGTGTCGGAATATCTGTTGTTAATGCTCTAAGTGAGTGGGTGCAATGTTACTGTTTTAAGAGATGGTAATGAGTTTAATCAAAGATTTGAGAAAGGAATTGCAAAAGGTGAATTAAAATCCCAAAAACAACAAAATAAACCATTAAGAAAAGGTACAACAATTTGTTTTAAGCCAGATACATCGATATTTACTGATGGTATTGAATTTGATTATGCTCTTTTATCCTCAAGATTAAGAGAATTGGCTTATCTTAATGGCGGCGTCAAAATTATATTTAGAGATGAGAGGCAAAATTTATCNGATGGTTCTTTCAAAGAAGAAATTTACTTATATGATGGCGGCATTANAGAATATGTTGANTATATAAATAAAGAAAAGGAATCTATTCATTCTGAGGTTATTTATGTCGATTCACAAAAAGATAATGTTTACGTGGAGGCAGCTTTGCAATGGTGCTCGGATGTTTATTCAGATAATATATTGGGATTTGCAAATAATATCAGAACAATAGATGGCGGCACACATATAGATGGCTTAAAAACTGTATTGACTAGAACTTTTAATGCTATCGCGAAAAAAAGAGGTAAAAGAAAAGAAGTTGATAAAAATTTGTCAGGAGAAAATATTAGAGAAGGTTTGACAGTCGTATTATCTGTAAAAGTTCCAGAACCGGAATTTGAAGGTCAAACAAAGACAAAATTGGGAAATACTGAAGTGAGAGGGATTGTTGATTCGCTCATAGGAGAATCATTAATAAAGTATATGGAATTTAATCCTAATGTTTTTGATTTAATTCTAGAAAAAGCAATTCAATCTTTTAATGCGGCAGAAGCAGCCAAACGAGCGAGGGATTTAGTAAGGAGAAAAAGTGTTCTTGAGAGTTCAACTTTGCCTGGCAAATTGGCAGATTGCAGTTCAAGAGATCCCTCAGGTGCAGAGATTTATATAGTTGAGGGTGATTCCGCTGGAGGTTCAGCTAAACAAGGAAGAGATAGGAGATTCCAGGCGATTTTACCTTTGAGAGGAAAAATATTAAATATTGAAAAAACAGATGATGCAAAAATATATAAAAATACAGAAATTCAATCACTAATCACTGCTTTGGGATTGGGTATAAAGGGTGAAGAGTTTAATGTAAATTCTCTAAGGTATCATAGGGTTGTAATTATGACTGATGCAGACGTAGATGGGGCACATATTAGAACATTACTATTAACTTTTTTTTATAGATATCAAAGGGATCTCGTTGAAAAAGGTTTTATATACATTGCATGTCCCCCTTTATATAAAGTTGAAAGAGGAAAAAATCATAAATATTGCTATAACGAAAATCAATTGAAGCAAACTATAGAAGATTTTGGAGAAAAAGCTAACTATAATATTCAAAGATTTAAAGGTTTAGGTGAAATGATGCCTAAACAATTATGGGATACAACAATGAATCCTCAGACACGAATGATGAAAAGAGTAGAAATTGAAGATGCTCTAGAAGCAGATAGAATATTCAATATTTTGATGGGAGATAAAGTGGCACCAAGAAGAGAGTTTATTGAAACTCATAGTGCGAATTTAGATATGGCGACATTAGATATATGATGAAAAATGTGATAAAAAATATTTGTTTAATCGGATTCGCTCTGATTGGCCCAATTACATTACCTGCAGGAGGAATACAAAGGGATTTAAATGAATATAATATTCTTAATAATTCCAAAGAAATCATATTAAATTCAAATTGTTCACTTTATACTTTTCCAAAAATTAACGCTAAAAAATTGTTGGTTCTTGATACCGGTTCTTCATTATCAGTTTTACAAAAATGGGTAGTCAAAGAAAATGATACTTGGGCACGAGTAGAATTG
>JGI26064J46334_1000345_pt1 | contig 10387 bp, 13 predicted proteins | sample MarorgKNORR_S2LV_FD_46334 | JGI IMG/M metagenome (IMG submission 46334) | reverse complement strand
TTAATAGTTGATGGATATGCTTCACCACACGGATTTGCCTTAAAGCCTTCACACGCAAAAATGTTACAAGAAGCTGATATTGTATTCTGGGTAGGGGAAGATTTAGAAAATTTCTTAGAAAAACCATTAGGTTCAATAGCTAAAAAGGCTGAGAAGATTGAGTTGTTAGAAATTAAAGGATTAACAAAATTAAAATTCAGAGAAAGAAATATATTTGAAGAACATGATGATCATGGACACGATGATCATGCTAAAAAAGAAGANGATCATGATGATCACGATCATGATAAAGANGGTCACAAAGAGGACGATCATGATAAAGAAGGTCATGATGAACACGGACATGACGATGATCACAAAAAAGAAGGTCATGATGAACACGGACATGAAGGGCACGCTCATGGTGAATACGACCCACATATTTGGTTAGATCCAATGAATGCAAAAGTAATTTTAAGTGAAATGGCAGAACATTTGATTGAGAATGATCCAAAAAATGAGGCCAAATATAAAGCAAATTTAAAAAAGGCACATAAAGACTTAGATAAACTAACTAAGAAAGTTAAATCGAATTAAACAAAGATTTTAAATCAATAGTTTTTCATGATGCGTATCAATACTTTGAAGAAAGATTTGGTATTAATATTCTTGGTGCATTTACTGTAAACACAGACGTGATGCCTGGTGCTGAACAGTTAGCTGAAATTAGAGAAGTAATTGAGCATGATAAAGTAAGTTGTATATTCTCAGAGCCTCAATTTAATCCTGATATTATAAAAGCTGTAGCAAAAGATACTAATGTTGCAACAGGGGTCATAGATCCATTAGGAGCAACTCTTAACCCTGGTAAAGATTTATATTTTGATTTAATNAGCAACATGTCAAAATCTTTCAAAGGCTGTTAATTAGAAATTGATCTTTANNCATAAATAATATCTAATAAAGGGATGAGNACAGTTTCCCTTTCACTAGATGAAATTTTTGATTTAGCTAAAAAAACATTATTAGCNAATGGCTGNGATGATGAAACAGCATCTATATTATCAGATTTAATCAGAAANGCTGAANGNGATGGTTCTTTATCTCATGGTTTATTTAGATTACCAGCNTATGTAAGTGGTTTAAAAAGTGGAAAGATTAATGGCAAAGGGAAACCAGAAATAAAAAAGATTTCAGCATCAGTAATTAAAGTTCAAGGTAATAATTGTTTAGCACCTGTGGTTTTAAATAAAGGCATACCTGAATTAATAAAAGCTGCAAAAGAAAATGGTGTTGCAGTACTTGCAATAAATAATTCTCACCATATGGCTGCGATGTGGCCTGAAACAGAAAAATTAGCAGAAGAAGGTTTAGTTGCTTTTGCTTGTACATCTTATAAGCCCGCTGTAGCTCCTGCTGGAGCAATCAAACCATTATTTGGAACTAACCCAATATCATTTGCTTGGCCAAGACCAGGAAAAACTCCTGTAGTTTATGATATGGCAACAGCATCAATGGCAATGGGTGAAGTTCAAGTGGCTAAAAGAGAAGGGCATAAGGTTCCTCTTGGAACAGGATTAACTAAAGAAGGTAAAGAAACTACTGACCCAGGCGCAATAGCTGATGGTGGTGTGTTATTACCTTTTGGTGGTTATAAAGGTTCAGCAATTGCTATGATGGTTGAATTAATGGCTGGTGCTTTAGTTGGTGATAATTTTAGTTTTGAAACAGCTGCTAAAGATAATAATGATGGTGGCCCACCAAGTGGAGGAGAATTTATTCTTGCTATCTCTCCTGATAAAACTGCAGGAACAAATTGGCAAAAACATGCAGATGAATTCTTTGATAAGATGAAATCAATGGGTGAAGTAAGATTACCTGGGGAAAGACGACATAAAAATAGACTTGATAAAGGTCCTCGTAATATTAATGAGGAATTAGTTAATAAAATAAAATCTTTAAGCTAATTTAATTTCTATGGGTGTGTGATCTGAAGGTTTTTCTCTACCTCTAGGGTCTTTATTAATATTTATAGATTTTATTTGGTCGATTAAAGAGTTTGAAACTAAAAAATGATCTATTCTCATCCCATTATTCTTTTGCCATGCACCTCTCATATAATCCCAAAAAGTATAACCTTCTTTCGTTTCATTAAAATGTCTATAAACATCACTAAAACCTAAATTNAGCATCTCTCTAAATTTTTTNCTTATTTCTAATCTNTACAANGCATCATCCTCAAAACTTTTAACATTATANACATCTTCAGCAGCAGGGATCACATTAAAGTCACCNGCGAGAATAATATTCGAATTTTTTTTAGATAAAGACTTTAATTGTTTAATTAATTGATCCATCCAATTTTTTTTATAGTCATATTTTTCTGTATCAACTGGATTTCCATTAGGAGTATAGATATTAATTAATTGAACAACTTTTTTCTTATATTCAACCTCAGCAGAAATTATTCTAGATTGTTTTAATTTATCTTTAATTAAATCTGTTCTAATATTTTTTAATTTTCCTTTTGAAATAATAGCAACACCATTATAACTTTTTTGTCCAAATACATGACTTTCATAATCCATAGATGAAAAATCATCATAAGGAAAATTTACATCTTCAGTTTTGATCTCCTGCATCATTAAAATATCTGGTTTATACTTTAAAAGATAACTTTTGATATTTTCAATACGAGCTCGCACGGAATTTACATTCCAGGAAGAAATGAGCATTAAAGAGAGAAAGACACACCACAACCGCAAGAAGATTTAGTTTGTGGATTAGTTATTTTAAATTGTTCACCTATTAATTCTGAAACATAATCAACTTCGGATCCTTTTAAAAGATCAGCAGAAGCTTTATCAATTAAAATATTTTCAAAATTTAAATCATCTGCAGCTTTTGATTGATCAAATGTAAATTCATATTGAAATCCTGAACATCCACCACCTTTGATGGCGATTCTAAAAAAAGACCCCTTATCTTTTTTTGACAACAGAGTATTGATCTGTTTTAGCGCTTTATCAGTAAATTTAATTTCTTTTATCATTATTGATCACTGGTATTACTAATATAATACTTATTAATTTATTTTAAAGGATGAAAAAATACTCAAAGATTGGACAATTTAAAAGCAAAGGTAGAATATTTAATGAATCCTCATCTAAATATAGAAGCCCATTTCAAAGAGATAGGGACAGAATAATTCATAGCGCTTCATTTAGAAGGCTTAAACATAAAACACAAGTATTTGTAAATACTGAAGGTGATCACTTTAGAACAAGAATAACTCATTCAATGGAGGTTGCTCAAATAGCAAGATCAATTGCTCGTTATCTCAATCTAAATGAGGATTTGGCTGAATGTCTAAGCCTTGCTCATGATCTAGGACACACACCTTTTGGTCATGCTGGCGAAGACTCTTTAGATGAATGTATGGATAATTATGGAGGTTTTGATCATAATTTACAAACTTTGAGAATAGTAATGTTTTTGGAAAATAAGTATCTAAGATTTAATGGTTTAAACCTTTCAATTGAAACTTTAGAGGGTCTTTTAAAACATAATGGGCCTGTAGATGACATAAGTTTAGTTGATAATCTGATAGGGATTAAAAAATTTAAAAATATGATTAATTTTAACACGTATCCATCTATTGAAGCTCAAATATCAGCAATTTCAGATGATATAGCTTATAATAACCACGATATACAAGATGGAATAAAAGCAAATCTATTTAGTTTAGAAGAGCTAGTTGAAATTAAATTCTTTAGAGATATTCATAAAAAATATAAAAATAAAATTAATAAAAAAAATTATAAAATTGCAACTTATCAAATTATAAGGGACTCAATTGACNTAATGATTAAGGATTTAATAAAGAATACAAAAAAGAATCTAGCAAGAAATAAAATAAACTCTCCAAAGGATATCGTAAAAACTAATTTTTTAATGGTTGATTTCTCAGATAGTATTAAGAATTCAGAAAACGAAATTAGATTTTTTTTAAAAACAAAAATGTATAATAATAAAAATGTATTAACTAAGAATAATAAGGGTAAATCTATAGTTAAAAAATTATTTAATAAGATTAAACAAAATCCAAAAAAATTTATCTCAAAAGAACAACTTTCATTAGATAAGTATAGAGCAATTTCAGATTTTATATCAGGAATGACAGACCGATATGCTATAAACCTTTACAATAATATTAAATGAACATTTTTGAACAATATTTAGATAAAATAAAAAAAATTATATTAGATCAGGCTAAAAATGGAGAATTGGTTTTACCTGAAAGACTAGATGGTATTACAGCTGAGATGCCTCCAGCAAAGTTTAATAGTGACATCTCAACAAATGTCGCAATGTTTTTATCAAAATTAAATAAAAAACCTCCATTAGAATTAGCTAAATTATTGGCAAAACCTATAAAAGAGAATGATGATTTAATTGAAGATGTTTCAGTTGTTAAGCCAGGATTTATAAATATTAAATTTAAGCCAATTTTTTGGACTAACTTTATCCAAAGTATAATTAAAGATTCTGATAATTTTGGAATTAATAGTAATGAAAAAAAGAAAAGTTACTTAGTTGAATTTGTTTCTGCTAATCCAACTGGACCTTTACATGTTGGTCATTGTCGTGGAGCCATATTAGGTGATGTAATTGCAAATATTTTGTTATTTAATAAACACAAAGTTACCAAAGAGTATTATGTCAATGACTATGGTAATCAAATTATAAACTTTACAAAATCTGTTTATTTTAGAATAAGAGAGAACCTTTTTAAGGAACCTTTCCCCTCTGACAATGAAGATCTCTATCCTGGGGATTACTTAATTACTTTCGCTGAGAATATAGTTAATGCAAATAAAAAAATAAATTTTGAGAATTTTGATCAAATAGCTGAAAAACTAACTGAACTATCAATTGAAGAGGCACTTAAATTGATTAAAAAGAATCTTAATATTTTAGGTATTAATCATGACAATTTTGTTAGTGAAAAAAAAATAGTCACTAATCGAGAAGTTGAAAACGTTATTGATTATCTTCAAAAAACTAAATTTGTTTATAAAGGAAAAATCAAAGCGCCTGTGGGTGAAAACAATGATAAATGGGAAGAAAGAGAGCAATTGCTTTTTAGATCAACTGATTTTGGTGATGATAAAGACAGAGCTTTACAAAAGACTGATGGTTCATGGACTTATTTTGCTAGCGATGTTGCATACCATAAAAATAAATTAGATAGAAAATTTGATTTTTTAATTAACATTCTAGGAGCAGATCATGCAGGTTATATAAAAAGAATATCGTCCTCAGTGGATGCATTATCAAATTCAAAAGGGAAATTGATCTGTAAAGTAAGCCAGTTGGTGAAACTTATTAAAGATAAAAAACCCTTTAAAATGTCTAAAAGAAAAGGTGATTATATAACAGTAGATGATTTAATTAATGAAGTTGGAAAAGATGCAACAAGATTCATTATGCTTAATAGAAGTAGTGACGTAGAACTTGATTTTGATTTTGATAATGTAATCGAGAAATCTAAAGATAATCCTCTTTATTATGTTCAGTACTGTTATGCAAGAATAGCTTCAGTTTTCAGACATATTGGTAAAGATTTAAATTCTGAAATCAAAATTAACAACTACGATTTTCAATATACTGATGATGAAATAAATATTTTAAAAAAAATATCTGAATGGCCTAAATGTATCGATATAGCTAGTAATAAACTTGAACCACATAGAATACCGACATACTTATATGACTTGGCATCATTATTTCACTCATACTGGAACTTGGGTAAAGATAATCCTGAAAAAAGATTTATTAATGATCAGAAAAAAATTAATGATGATAAATTAATTTTTCTTAAATCAATTTCTAATGTAGTCAAGTCTGGAATGAATATTGTTGGCGTTTCTACTCCAGAAAAAATGTAATGCTTAAAGAGATTAAATATTTCATATTTATATTCATTATTTGTTTATTTTTATTTTTAACAGGAAGATATTATTTTTCTGATGCTAATAAAAAAAATTCATATCGATCTTTACAAAATATTGATCAAAAAATAAATACTTATTCCAAAAATATACCTATCCTTGAAGATGATACAAAAAATATTATAGAATATGTTGAGCAATCAAGTACAAAAAAAAAGAAAAAATTTAATTTTTGGAAGCTTTTAGAAACAAATGAATAATCGCAGATCTTTTATTGTTGGAATTAAATCAATTAAACTTTCCAAAAAAGAAAAGCATTTTTTAAAAAAATATAAACCTTGGGGTGTCATTTTATTTTCAAGAAATATCAAAGATATAAAACAGACTTTTAAATTAACTTCATCAATTAGAAAAGTTTTTAAAGATAAAAGATATCCAATATTAGTGGATCAAGAGGGTGGGCGTGTTAATAGATTAAAAAATATAATTTCATTTGATAATCTAACTTCAGAATTTTTTGGAAATAAATTTAAAAAAAATTATAGAGAATTTAACTTTTTCTATAAGTTATTTATTGATAAAACATCATATTTATTGAGATTATTAGGCATTAACATCAATACAGTTCCTGTATTAGATTTAAAAGTTAAAGGAGCCAATAAAGTTATTGGAGATAGATCATTTTCAAGGAATCCTAAAATAGTATCTAAAATAGGTGATTATTGTATTAAATACTTTAAAGAAAATAGAATTGGTACTGTAATTAAACATATTCCTGGCCATGGATTAGCCCAAGTGGATAGTCATCTTTCAACACCATTTGTAAGAAAAAAATTAGATTATTTAATAAAAAATGATTTTATTCCTTTTAAGAACAAACAGAGCTTGTTTGCTATGACAGCACATATTGTATTTACTGACATAGACAATAAAAATACAGTAACCCATTCACAAAAATTAATTAAATTAATTAGAAATAGAATAGGTTTTAAAAATATCCTTATTTCAGATGATCTTTCTATGAAAAGTCTAAAGGGACCTATAAAAGAAAATACAATCAAAACGTTTAAAGCAGGTTGTAATATAGTTCTACATTGTAACGGAAACCTTAAAGAAATGACAGTTGTTGGACAAAATTCACCATTAGTTGATCGATTTATAACTAAAAAAACATCAGAATTTTATAAAATTTTAAGCTAATATTCCTCAATGATTGAATCTGATTCTGCACTATTCAAAGTTGATGTTGAAAACTACAACGGCCCTCTAGATGTCTTGCTAGATTTAGCTAAAGCTCAAAAAGTTAATTTAGAAGATATATCTATAACAAAATTAGCGGATCAATTTCACGATTTCATTACAAATGAAAAAAATCTTAACTTAGAAATTGCATCAGAATATTTATTAATGGCAACTTGGCTAGCTTATTTAAAATCAAAACTCCTATTACCTGGTACGCCTGATGAAGAATTCAAAGTTCATGAAGTCGCTGAAAAACTTAAGTTACAATTAAAAAAACTAGAATTAATAAGATTACTTTCTGAACAAATGCTCAAGAGAAAAAGATTAGGCAGAGAAATTAGATCGAGAGGAAGTAGAGCTGGGATAAAACCAATTTATAACAGTGAATATAAACTGAATTTGTTTGAATTATTAAAAACCTACTCAACAATAATAATGACTAAAGACTTTCAAAGAATAAACATCCCAAAGTTACCTGTCTTTACAACAGAAGAAGGAATAAAAACTATAAAAAATTTCTTTGGAAAATTAATGGATTGGAAAAAACTAGATGATTTAATTCCTAAAAATTTGAAAAATGATACAAAATACAAGAGAACAGGTAAAGCTGGAATATTTGCTGGTTCTTTAGAATTAGTTAAAGAAGGAAATTTAAAGATTAAGCAAGAGAATCTATATGACGATATTTATATTAAAGAAAATAAATGATTAAAAAAAAAATAAAAAAAAAAGATAATATTATTAATTTTCCCTCAAAATTAACTTCTATTGAAAAAGAAATTGAAGCTATAGTTTTTGCTGCTGCAGAACCTTTGAATATTGAAACTATTGAAAGTAAAATTTCAAAAAAGGCTGATGTAGAAAAGATATTATTAAAAATTCAGAATGAATATTCAGATCGTGGAATAAACCTAGTTTGTATATCAAAAAAATGGTCCTTTAGAACATCACCAAATTTATCAAATTTAATGGTACAAGAGAAAACTGTTGAAAAAAAATTATCAAGAGCCGCTATAGAAACACTTGCAATTATTGTTTATCACCAACCTGTTACTAGAGCAGAAATTGAAGAAATAAGAGGTGTAGCTTTTGGGACTAACACACTAGAAATTTTGATGGAATTAAACTGGGTTAAGCCAGGTGGTAGAAAAGATGTACCAGGCAAGCCAATACAATATATAACAACAGATGACTTCTTGAGTCATTTTAATCTTCAAAAGCTTTCTGATCTACCAACTGTTGATGAATTAGGAGCAGCAGGCTTAATTGATAGTACTAATATAGATAATGCAATTTTTGGTACTGGAAAATTTTACAAAGAAAAACAGGACGATAAAAAAGAGGACATTTACTCAAATATTGATGAAATGCTTAGTGGCACTCTTGATTCAGATGAAAAGAACTAGTCTTTAATTTTAATTTATCCAAAAAAAAGACACTTTAAATATATAAATAAAAAGGATATAAGATTTGTATGAGCATTGGAATTTGGCAAATAGCTATTGTTGTAATACTTGTGGTATTATTATTTGGTAGAGGAAAAATATCTAGCCTTATGGGTGATGTTGCTAAAGGAATTAAAAGTTTTAAAAAAGGTATGGCATCAGATGTTACTGATGACAATGAACCTAAAAATATTTCCGACGAAAATCAAGATACAAAGAATAAAGAATAAATCACATGCCTACTATTGGTTGGTTTGAGATCTTAATTGTTGTTGCTATTGCTATAATTGTACTTGGGCCTAAGGATTTTCCTATCATGTTAAAGAAAGCTGGATCTTGGATTGGTACTGCAAAAAAATATATAAATAACGTGCAAAGCGAAATTTCAAATATTGATATTGAAGATAATCCAAAAGAAAAAGAAGTAGATAAAAAAGATGAGTCATGATGAAAACGAAAGTGGCTTCGTAAGTCATTTAGCAGAATTAAGAAAAAGATTAATTAATAGTTTTATTTTTCTGATAGTTTTTTTTATAGCCTGTTATTTTTTTGCAGAACACTTATATGGTTTTTTAGTTGAACCATTTGCAAAAGCTGTAAAAGATGATGGGTCTGATAGACGACTCATTTTTACTGCTTTACAAGAAACTTTTTTAACGTATTTAAAAGTTTCTTTTTTCACAGCTTTTTTTGTTACTTGCCCTTTTATTTTAATGCAAATTTGGAAATTCATTGCACCAGGCCTTTATAAACACGAAAAGATTGCAATTATACCCTATTTAGTTTTAACACCGATTTTATTCTTTTTAGGTGGTATGTTGGTCTACTATTTGATTATGCCTTTAGCGATAAAATTCTTTTTATCATTTGAAAGCACAGGATTGTCAACAAACTTACCAATTCAGCTGGAAGCTAAAGTGAATGAATATTTATCTCTTGTAATGAAACTCATTTTTGCTTTTGGAATAAGTTTTCAATTACCTGTTGTCCTTAGTTTACTAGCAAGAGTAGGAGTTGTTGATTCTGATTTTCTAAAAAAAAGAAGGAAATATGTAGTAGTCATCATATTTGCAGCTGCTGCATTGTTGACTCCACCTGATCCTATAACGCAAATTGGTTTAGCTATTCCTTTATTAATTTTATATGAATTATCAATATTTTCAGTAAAATTTATTGAAAGTAAAAAATTAAAAGATTCTGATGCATAATTTAAAAGAAATTCGAAAAAATTTTGATGCTTTTGAAAAAGAATTAAAAAAAAGAACAATCGACATTAATTTTTCTCAATTAAAAAAATTAGATATACAAAATAGAGAATTTATTCAAAAGAAAGAGAATTTAGAGAAAGAGAAAAAAGATATTTCAAAATCTAAAGATAAATCTTTATTTGCAAAATCTAAAGAGCTTTCAATTTCTTTAGATGAAATTTCCAAGAAACAAAATGTACTTAAATCTGAACTTGAAAAAATTCTATCCAATATACCAAATCTTCCACATCCCGATGTTCCAAGTGGAAAAGATGAGAACGATAATGTTGAAATTGGTAAATTTGGACAAATTCCTGATTTTGATTTTAAACCTAAGTCGCATTATGAGTTGGGTGAAGAATTGGGAATGTTGGATTTCGACCTTGCAACAAAAACTACAGGGTCGCGGTTTGTTTTTGTTAAAAGTAAATTGGCGCTATTAGAAAGAGCTTTATCAAATTTTATGTTGGATATTCATATAAAAAAAAATGGTTACGAAGAAATTTCACCACCTTTACTA
>JGI26064J46334_1000342_pt1 | contig 10438 bp, 10 predicted proteins | sample MarorgKNORR_S2LV_FD_46334 | JGI IMG/M metagenome (IMG submission 46334) | reverse complement strand
TTATTGGATAATTTTTAAATAAATTTGAATGAAATAATTTTGAATNTTTTTGTTTTTCAAATTTTATTANNTTTTTTTTGCAAGCATTGAGGGCTTTTTTAGAAATATCAATAAAGTCACAAAAAGAATTTTCTAATTCATCAATAATAGAGATACCTAAGCAGCCAGTTCCACAACACAAATCAAGAAAATTAAATTTTTTCTTATTCTTAATTTGCGTGCAATCATTTAATATATGTTCGACTAAAATTTCTGAGTCTGCTCTGGGATCTAAGGTATAATCATCTGTATAAAAAATATTTTTCCAGAAGCCTTTTTCATTAATAATTTTTGCTAATGGTTTTCCTTTAATTCTTTCATTTAAGATCTTATTAATTAATTCTTTATCAATCTCACCATTGTTGACGTCTAAATAATTTTCTTTTTTTGCAGAATAAGAAATCATTATTTGAGACTCTTGCTCAGCTTGATTACCTGAAATTGTATTTAATTTTTCAAGTAGTCTTTTTTTTATTTCTAATTTACTTAAGCGGACATTATTTAACATTTAATTGACTCAGCTTATCAGCTTGTTCACTTGCCGACAAAGCTGATATCATTTCGTCCAATGCCTCACCAGTTAAGAACTGATCTAATTTATAAAGTGTTAAGTTAATTCTATGATCAGAAACTCTGCCCTGTGGAAAGTTATAAGTTCTAATTCTTTCAGATCTATCTCCAGAGCCAACTTGATTTTTTCTATTTGATGACTCCTCTTCCTGTTTTTTAATTCTTTCTACCTCATATAATCTTGAACGTAGAATTTTTAATGCTTTAGCTTTATTTTTATGTTGAGATCTCTCATCTTGTTGAGTTACCACTATGTTTGTAGGAAGGTGTGTGATTCTTACTGCACTATCTGTAGTATTGACTGATTGTCCTCCTGCTCCTCCTGATCTATAAACGTCTATTCTAAGGTCGGTATCTTTTATATCTAAATCTACATCCTCAGCCTCTGGTAAAACAGCTACCGTGGCAGCTGATGTATGAATTCTACCACCAGACTCAGTTTCTGGGATACGTTGAACTCTATGAACGCCAGACTCATTTTTTAAAAATTTAAATACACCATCTCCCTTAATCTCAATTATTGCCTCTTTAATCCCCTTCAAGCCAGTCTCACTTTTTTCCATTGGCTGGAACTTCCAATTTTTCAATGAAGAGTACCTCTCATACATTCTGTACAAATCGCCTGCAAATAAAGCAGCCTCATCTCCTCCAGTACCAGCCCTAATTTCTAAAATTACATTTTTGTCATCAGCCTCATCTCTAGGTAATAGAGCTATTAGTAATTCTTTATTTTTAGTTTCTAAATCCTTTTCAAAAATAGGTAATTCTTGTTTTGCTAAATCTCTTAGATCTTCGTCACTCTCATTTTCAAGAATTTCTTTGTAATCTTTAATCTCCTTATTTAAATTTTTTATGACATTAGATAAAGTAATAATTGGTTCTAATTTTGATAAGTCTTTATTTATTTGAATGATTTCCTTGTTATCTAAGTTTTGTGAGTTTAAAAGTTTTTCGTTTAAATGATCGAATTTACTTTTTAAGTCATTAATTTGTTTATCTAATTTCATTTTTTAGCTCGAATTTAGAAATTTCAAAAGTTTGTTGACTTTTATTTTTTAAATCTTTTAAGATTATTTTATTAGAATTTATTTCTTCCTCACCAATTAGAAGAATAAAGCTAAAATTATTTTTATCAGCGTAGCTAAAAAGTTTTTTGATATTTTTATTTACTCTTACTTCGTGATTATATTTAAAATTATATATTTGTTTTAAAATTCTATTATTAATTAAATAAGCCTCATCTTGAACAGCAAATAATATTTTATTCTTTGACTTTGATTTTTCATCTTCAATCGTTATTAAATCCATTAATCTTTCAACACCAGCTGCCCAGCCTATTCCTGGAATATCCCTAGATGAAATCATACTAATTAACTTGTCATACCTACCACCAGCTAATATTGCATTTTGTCTTTTATCCTCTCTTGTTTGGAATTCAAAGGCTGTGTGCGAATAATAATCTAATCCTCTTACTAATTTTGGTTCCTCAAAAAATTCTATTTCATTACTATTNAGAAGTTTTTTTACCTGCTCAAAATAATTTTTACTTTCAGTAGATAAGTGTTCACTGATTTTTGGAGCATTTTTTAAAATTTCAGTATCTTCTGGGTCTTTGCTATCCAAAATTCTCAGTGGATTTTTATCTAGTCTTGAAATTGATGTTTCAGATAACTGATTTTTAAAATCGCTTAAATATTTTTTTAATAATTTAGAGTAACTGAGCTGATCCTCTTTTGATCCAAGTGAATTTATCAATAGCTTGTATTTATTTTTAATCACCCCAAGTTCATCCAATAATAGCCTTGCAACTAGAATTAGTTCAAAATCAATATAAGGACTTTTTTCTCCAATAGTCTCAATATTTATCTGATGGAATTGTCTATATCTGCCCTTCTGGGGCCTTTCTCTTCTAAACATAGGACCGTGGGTAACTAATTTCATTAAACCAGATTGATAATTTGAAGCAGCAAACCTTGCTAGACCACTAGTAGCCTCAGGTCTCAAACATATATTAATTTCACCTTTATCTAGAAATGAATACATTTCTTTAGAGACAATGTCAGTTTGTTCACCAACAGCCCTTGAAAATAACTCCTGTTGTTCAATGATAGGGGTTTGTATAGATTGAAAATTAAATTTTTTGCAAACTGAGTAAAAACTTTCAATAATAAATTCAAACTTTTCCATCTCAGCTCCGTAAATATCATGTGTGCCTTTAACTAAATTAATATTATTTTTCATTTTAAATGATGTATCTGTTCAACTTTATCTTCTATAGTTTCAACCAAGTACTCAACTAAATCTTCATTTTGAATTCGATGACTTTTTTCACCATCCACGTAGACCATATGAGTATTATTACCACCCCCTGTAATACCTATGTTTGTCATGGTGGCCTCTCCAGGTCCGTTAACAACACATCCAATAATAGAAACTGTAATAGGTTTTTTAATATGAGAAAGTTTTTTTTCAACGCTCTTAACTGTCTCAATCACATCAAACTGCTGTCTAGCACAGGACGGACATGATATTATAGTAACACCATAGTCTCTTAAATTTAATGATTTTAACATTTCAAATCCCACCTTAACTTCTTGTGTTGGATGATCAGAAAGTGAGACTCTCACAGTATCACCAATACCATCATAAAGGAGCAATCCAAGACCAATAGATGACTTAATAGAACCACTAAAATAACTTCCAGCCTCAGTAATACCTAAATGAAGAGGATATTCACAAAAATTAGATAACATTCTATAAGACTCTACAGCAGTGAAAACATTTGAGGCTTTAACACTTATTTTGAAATTATCAAAATTAAGATCCTCTAATAGTTTAATATTTAATTTAGCACTTTCAAATAAAGCTTCAGCGGTTGGGCTTTTATATTTTTCTAAAATTGTTTTTTCTAAGCTTCCAGCATTAACACCTATTCTAATAGGTATTTTATTCTGTTTAGCGGCCTCAACGACCTCTTTTACCTTATCTTTAGAGCCAATGTTACCAGGATTTATTCGTAGACAATGTGCTCCATTTTCTGCTGCCTCAAGTGCTCTTTTATAATGAAAGTGTATATCAGCTACTAAAGGAATATTTATTTCTGGAATTATTTTTTTTAATGCTTGTGATGATTTTTCATCGGGAACTGAAACTCTAACTATGTCACATCCTTCTTGTTCGATTTGTGATATCTGCTCGAGCGTTGCATCAATGTCATGTGTAAGAGTATTTGTCATTGTTTGAACTGTAATTGGCGAGTCTCCCCCAACGTAAATATTTCCAATTTGAATTTTTTTTGTTTTTTTTCTCTTTATTGAGTGGGAATATTTCATAATAGAGCTTCTAAATCTTTAATATTAAAGTTTAATAAATAAGAATTTAATCCCTCACTAACTTTAATTTCTATACCTCTGTATATTATCTTTTCGACATTATTTATATTAGATAAATCAATCAAAAAATCATTGTCTAAATCAAGATTAAGTTCACTTGATTGAAATATCTCGCCAAATTGTATGGTTTTTCTATTTTTATTTTGAATCTTATAATAAATGGTCTTATTAGATTTTGAAAAAATTGATATTTTTTGAGCGTAATTCACCCTGCTTGACAAAGTAAGATTATTTATAAATTCATCATGACTTAATTCATTTAAGTCATACTGAGAGGATAAATTTAAAACATCCATATAAACTTGGTCTTTATCAATATTTCTAATTGAAATTTGATTATTAAATTTATTATAAATATTAAAAGATAGTAAAACTAATACTGTAAAAACAAGCAGTAACAAGAAGTAAACTATTGAAAGTCTTGTGTAATCAATAGGAATATCACTAATAGAGTTTTTGTATTTAACCTCATAACCTAAGTATCTGTATATAGATTTTTTATATGTTGATTGGTAAGCTTTAAATTTATCAGGTAACTGTAAATTTTCCTCTAGCAAGCGGATTATTTCAGGGTCTAATTTTAAAGCTTTGGATAAATCATTTATAGATAATCCTTTTTTTTCTCTTGCCTCTTTGATTGAAATTAAATTCTTCAAAAATTCTTATTTGTGTAGTTTAAAGGCTTGATGTAACTTTTGTACAGCCAAGTCAGTATGTTCTTCATCTATTAAAATACTTATTTTGATTTCAGAAGTAGTAATAACTTGAATATTTATTTTATTTTTTCCTAAAGTATCAAATAAGGTCTGGGCTACTCCAGCATGAGATCTCATCCCTACTCCAACTACTGAAATTTTTGAAATATTATTAGAAGAAATAATCTTTTTGTATCCTATTTTGGATTTCTCTTTTTTTAATATTTTTAATGCTTTTTCTAGATCCGCTCTTGGAAGTGTAAAAGATAAGTTTGCAAACTTTCCATCTTGGGAAATATTTTGAAGTATCATATCCACATTTATGTTTCCTTTGGCTAAAGGTCCAAAGATCTTAGATGAAACACCAGGTTTATCTAAAACTCTCGAGAGAGTAATCTTCGCTTCGTCTTTAGTATAAGCTATTCCGCTNACAGTATTTTTCTCTAAAACACTTTTCTCATCAGTTATGATTGTGCCAATTTTTTTTGGTTTTAAAGATGACCTAACACTTAATTTAGTATTTTTTCTCATAGCTAATTCGACAGAACGAGTTTGAAGAACCTTAGCCCCTTGAGAGGCTAATTCAAGCATTTCTTCATATGAAATTTTATTTATTTTTTTTGCGTTAGGCACTATGTTTGGATCAGTAGTGAAAACACCCTCCACATCGGTATAAATAATACACTCAGCGTCCATAGCTGCAGCTACTGCGACAGCACTAGTATCAGAGCCACCTCTGCCTAAAGTAGTTATTTCTCTCCTCTCATTTATACCTTGAAACCCAGGAACTACTAGAACATCTAAATTCTCTAATTCATTTAATAAAAANTTTTTGTTAATGGACAAAATTCTTGACTTCATATGCTCTGAAGAGGTCATTATAGGTATTTGCCAACTATGAAGAGATTTAGATTTAGTCTTTTGATTATTAAGATAAATNGACATTAAAGCGCAAGAAAGATTTTCTCCTGTGGAAATGGCGTTATCAAAGTCAACTGGATTTGGGGATTTTGAAAAAGATTTAGTTAAATTGATAAGACGATCAGTCTCACCAGACATTGCAGATAGCACAACTATAACTTTTGACTTTTTTGACCAATCACAAATAATACTCGCTGATCTTTTTATAGCCTCAACGCTTCCGACTGATGTGCCACCAAATTTTAAAACTTTAATTTTCATGAATTACGGTAATATACATTTAACATTTATGATGTAAAGAACATGGCTAAATATAATAAAGAATATTACGAACCTTTGGAGCAAATGATGGCTGTAAGGCATCAGTATATGTCCAAAATATTAAGGGATCATACTGATCAGGATATTTATAATTTTTTCCAAAATAAACAAGTTTTAGATCTTGGATGTGGTACAGGTGAGTTCTTAAATAATTATTTCGAAATGGGAGCTCAATGCACTGGTATTGATATAGAAAAAAATTTCAAATTAAAAAATAAAAAAAACTTTAATCTCTATAACTTGGATGCCAATACTTTTTTAAAAAATTGTAAAAAAAAATTTGATATTATTTTTTTATTTGAATTTTTAGAACATTTAGAAGAGGGAGATAAGCATAAACTCTTTGAAAGTCTTATTAAAATACTAAATAAAAATGCTTTAATTTTTGTATCAACACTTAATAAGAATTTATTATCTAAATATTTAGCAATAGATATTGCTGAAAATATCTTGAAGTTACTTCCCAAAAAAACTCATGAATACGATCTTTTTTTATCACCAACTCAGTTACAGACCCTTAGTCAAAAATATAAGTTAAGTTTGTTAAACGTTGAGGGTCTGCAATATAATCCAATTATTAAGTCCTTTAAATTAAGTAAGGTTGATTTAGTAAATTATATTGGTGCTTTAAAGTATTAATTTTTCTTTTTTTCTTTTTGATTAAAAGGAAGTTTAATTAGTTGTATACCTTCCTCAACTAGTTCTTGACTCTCTTTATCAGTTGCTTCACCATAAATAGGCTTATCTTTAGTTTCTCCATAATGAATTTTTCTTGCTTCCTCTGGAAATTTTTTTCCAACATATGTAAAATTTTTTTCAATCTCAGATTTAATTTTATTTAATTGCTTATTATAATTTGAAAATAACTTATTTTTTTTACGATTTATTTTTGACGAGCTTGTTGACTTATTAGCTACATTTGGTGCCATGACTGATTTTGATATTTTTGATGAATTACAGAAAGGACATTCAATTTGATTTTTTTTTCTTTGTTTTTCGAATGACGCTGAGTCATCAAAACTAGCTTCAAAAATATGTCCATTTTCACAAACTAAATCAAATTTAATCATACTTTTTANTTAGTCATTCAATTANGATTTTCAATATTATTAGTCAAAATTTCTATCATGATTTAAGACTGGTATCGCATTCTGACACTCTTGAACTTTATTTAAGTAAAGTTCGGATGTTATGATCATCTCACTGTCATCAGCCTCAGCTAAAATTTCTCCCCAAGGATCTACGATTAAGCTATGTCCATAAGTTGATCTATTCTCATTATTTACCCCCCATTGATTAGGGGCTAATATAAAAACACCATTCTCAATTGCTCTTGCCTTAATTAGAGAATGCCAATGAGCTTTTCCTGTTGTATATGTAAAAGCAGATGGGATTACAATAATTCCTGCTCCCTTTTTAGCTAAGGCTCGATACAATTTCGGGTATCTTAAATCGTAACAAATAGAATGACCAATTGATTGACCTAATACTGTTGTCATTTTCAATTCACTACCAGATGTATAAAAATCACTCTCCTTATAACTTTCACCATTTTTTAAAATTATATCAAACATATGAATTTTATCATAAATAGATACTATATGGCCTTCAGGGTTAATCAAAATAGATCGATTATATAGTTTATCATTTTCAGTTATAGGGAGTGATCCCAATAATAAATGAAGCTTATTAATCTTTGAAAACTCTTTGAAATATTCAATAGAGAAATGATGCATATCAAGCGAAATTTTGGATTTATTTGATAAAAAAAGAAAACACTCTGGGAGTAAAATAAAATCTGGATTTAAGGCCAAACTATCATTGAGAAATTTTTTTGATTTTTCAAAATTTTCATCAAAATTTGAACCAACAGTGATCTGAATTAGAGCAACCTTCATTCAAGTATTTAATTTATAAATAGTAAAGCTTGAAACATCCTTAATCGCTTTATGAATTTTTATTTTTTCTTGGGGTAAAATTGAAATGCTATGATTAGAAAATAAAATATAATCTAACTGTTTATCCTCTTTTATTAGAGTTAACTTTAAGGTCTTATCTTTATTGAGAACTACTATAGGCTCTTCAGCAGAATACATTAATTCATTCTCGTTATTAGAAGAGACTATATCAGCAAATTCCTTATGAAATATTTCAGGATTTTCGTAAAAGGATAATCTTTTTTGATCTAAATTAAATCTCGATATCATGTTACGTTACTTTAACATATTATGAACGAATTTAATTTAAAAAAGAAGAACATGAGAAGAGAGGCTCATTTCGATAAATCTAATTTACTAACAAAAAATGGGTCAGATTTAATAGCAAATAAATTTAAATTTATATCTAAGAAGTTAGATAATTATTTAATTCTTGATGAGGACATTATTTTAGATTTCATTAATCATAATAATTCAGAAATTACAGATATTAATAATATTAGTTTAGTTGAGGGTAAATTTGATGCTGTTATATCTAATTTTTCATTACAAATACCATTATTTATAAATAGCACAAATGTTTTTACTAAGATCTTATCTAAATTAAATGATAACAGTTTATTTTGCTTCAATGTCATCACTAACAATTCAATGAGAACTCTTCAAAATATCTTCTTAGAAATTGATGAAAAAATTCATGGAGGAGCTTATAGAAGGTTTGGCCCATTTTTAGAGACTTCGGAATTGATAGATGACATGAATAAAAATAAATTTCAAGATGTAGTTGTNGGGATAGATAATCTAGAAATTAANTATAGTTCTTTAAATAAACTGAGAAGTGATTTCAAAAAATTTGGGATTTCTAATTATTTTAATGAAAAATATAAATTTAAAAAAGATTTTTTAAGTTTAACAAATAAAATATTTTCAAAACTAGTCGAAAAACATAAATATATNCCTCTTGAAATAGAGATTGCTACATTTACATCATGGAAATAAAATTAATTTAGTATATTNGTAAGCTAATGTTTCAAAAAATTAATAACTTTTTTTCATCAAAAAAAAATACAAATTTAATAAAAGAAGTTTCAAATAAATATTTACATCAAGTAAATCAACTTGAAGAGCAAATTTCAAATTTAACAAAAGAAGAAATGATTACTCAAATTGAAGAATTAAAACAGGATTATATTTCTAATAAAGTGACTGAACTTTCTGATAAGGATATAAGTTTTATCTGTGCTTTAGTTAGAGAGGTCTCTCAACGAACGATTAAACTCAGACACTACGACTCCCAGATTATTGGAGGTATTGCCCTTTATCATGGATTTGTTGCTGAAATGAAAACAGGAGAAGGTAAAACGCTCGTTGCTACTATTCCTATGGTATTAAATTTTGTTTTAGATAAAAAAGTTCACTTAATTACTGTCAATGATTACTTNGCCCAAAGAGACTGTCTTTGGATGGGGCCAATTTTTGAATATTTAAATATTAGTTGTTCATATATTCAGAACAGCCAGACGGTTGAAGAAAAAGTTAAAAGCTATCAATCTCATATAGTTTATGGAAACAATAATGAATTTTGTTTTGATTACCTTCGGGATAACCTGAGAGGTATCAACCAACCAAAAATGCAAAAAGGTCATCATATAGCTTTAATAGATGAAGCTGATTCTGTATTAATCGATGAGTCTAGATCGCCTCTAGGTATATCAGGACCTGTTAAAACTCCCATACAGCTATTTAAATTATGCTATGAAATTACCCAAGATCTCTCAAAAGATGATGTGGAGATAAATGAAGAAAGAAAAAATGTTTTACTCATAGATAGCGGTATTAAGAAAATAGAATTTAATTTAAAAAAAATAAATTTTTTGAAAGGGAATAGTTTATTTGATAATGAAAATTTAGAGGCCTATCAAATTATAAATCAGTCATTAAAAGCTAGGTTTATATATGAAAGAGATAAAGATTATGTTGTCAAAAATGGACAAATTATCGTTATTGATGAGTTTTCTGGAAGATTATCAGAGGGACGAAGATTCGGTGAAGGTCTTCATCAATCTTTAGAAGCCAAAGAAAACCTTAAGATACAGGAAGAGAGTATTACTCTTGCTAGCATTACCTTTCAAAATTATTTTAAAAAATATCAAAAAATATCTGGAATGACTGGAACTGCTCTGACTGAATCAGAAGAGTTTTTAGAAATATATGGTTTAAGCGTAATTGAAATACCTACTCATAAACCAATGATCAGGATTGATCAAAATGATCAAATTTATAAAACCCCTGATGAAAAATATAAAGCAGTACTAGATTTAGTAAAAGATAAGTATGAAAAAGGTCAACCAATCTTAGTAGGTACAACCTCAATTGAAAAATCTAATTATATTTCAGATATTTTAAAGACTAACAAAGTTCCTCATAATGTTCTGAATGCAAAAAATCATGAAAATGAAGCCGAAATTATTGCCCTAGCAGGTAAACCATTTCAAGTAACAGTAGCGACTAATATGGCAGGAAGAGGTACTGATATAAAATTAGGCGGAAACCCAGATATTGA
>JGI26064J46334_1000340_pt1 | contig 10463 bp, 10 predicted proteins | sample MarorgKNORR_S2LV_FD_46334 | JGI IMG/M metagenome (IMG submission 46334) | reverse complement strand
AGGTAAAATCGAATATGGATTCAGGGATGTTTTATCCAGTTCAAAAAGGCGCTATTGAAGCATTATCCCTAGAAAAGAAATGGTATAATGACCTAAATTTAATTTATTCAAAAAGAAAAAAAATTGTAATTGAAATTTGCAGAAAACTTAAATTAAATTTTAATGAAAACAATTCAGGAATGTTTATATGGGGTAAATTAAATGATTCTTTGAAAAGTTCAGAAAAATTTGTTGATGAGTTACTTTATGATAAAAATATATTTATCACACCAGGATCAATATTTGGTTCTAATGGAGAAGGTTATGTTAGACTTTCTTTGTGTGTTGATGAAAAAAAATTAAATGAAGCTTTAAAAAGATTTTAAATGAAAGTTGGTATAATTGGATTGGGTTTAATGGGTGCTTCTTTTTCAAAAGATATTAGAACTATATATAAAGATTCTATTATTTATGGTCTTGATAAATCAAATGAAAATCTTCAAGTATCATTTGATTTAAAACATATCGATTTTAAACTAGATAAAGATAATATGTCAAAAATGGATTTAATTTTAATTTCAATTCCAGTTGATGACACTGTTCAAATATTGCCGGATATTTTAAATAAAATTGGAAAAGAGACATTGATAATGGATGTTGGTTCAACTAAAAATAGTATTTGTGAATGTGTTTCTANGCATAGTAATAGAAATCAGTTTTTAGCTANGCATCCAATTTCTGGTACTGAAAATAGTGGCCCTCTTTCCTCAAAAAAAGGACTTTATTATGGTATTACAAATATTTTGTGTGAAGTTGAAAAAACAGACCAATATTTTTTAGATAAAGCAATGAAAATTTTCAATGACTTTAAAATGAAAATTATATATATGGATCCTTCATCTCATGATGAGCATATTTCTTATGTTTCGCATCTATCACATATAACATCTTTTATTTTAGCTAAAACAGTAATTGAAAAAGAGAAAAACGAAAAGAATATTTTTGATTTAGCAGGTAGTGGGTTTGAGTCAACTGTTAGATTAGCCAAAAGTTCACCTCAAATGTGGACTCCAATTTTTTTACAAAATAAAATTAATATAATCGAAGCTCTCGACAACTATATTAAAAACTTAAATGAATTAAAATTTAAAATTGAATCAAATCAAAAAGATTCTATAATTAAAGATTTGAATAGTATTAATAGAATTAAGAAAATTTTAGGAGGAATAAATAATAAAAATGGAAAATAATAAGAAACTTAGAACATGGCTTGATGATTTTAATTTAGATCATCCCTTAGTTATTGCTGGTCCATGTAGCGCAGAAACTGAAAAACAAGTTTTATCAATTGCTCATGAGCTTAAAGATTCAGATGTCTCTATTTACAGAGCTGGAATTTGGAAGCCTAGAACTCGACCAGGAATGTTTGAGGGAGTTGGGGCTATTGGGCTTAAATGGTTACAAAAAGTTAAAGAAGAAACAGGACTTCTAACAACTACAGAGGTTGCAAATGCAAACCATGTAAAATTAGCTATTGATTACGATGTTGATGTTTTATGGATTGGAGCTAGATCAACTGTAAGTCCCTTCATTGTTCAAGAAATTGCAGATGCTTTAAAAGACACAGATAAGATAGTTTTATTGAAAAATCCAGTAAATCCTGATTTATCTTTATGGTATGGTGCTATTGAAAGATTGTATTCTGCCAATATAAAGAAATTAGGGGTTATTCATAGAGGATTCTCAAGTAATAGCAGATCAAAATATAGAAATAATCCTGAATGGCAAATAGCTATAGAATTACAAAATAAATTCCCTGATCTTCCACTAATCTGTGATCCCTCTCACATATGTGGAAGAAGAGATATAATTCATGATGTTTCTCAAAAAGCATTGGATTTAAATTTTGATGGTCTTATGATTGAATCACATATTGACCCTGATAATGCTTGGAGTGATGCTGCTCAACAAATTACTCCTTCAAACTTGATTAAGTTGATGAAAGAGTTAAAAATTAGAAATGTAAGTGTAAATCAAGAAGATTATTTGAATAATTTGGAAAGATTAAGAACCAAAATTGATGCAGCAGATAATGAGATATTGGATATCTTAGGAAATAGAATGAAATTTTCTGACGAAATTGGAAAGCTAAAAAAGAAAGAAAATGTTGCCATTCTTCAATCTAAGAGATGGAATGAAATTTTAGGTAAAATGATATTAGAGGGTAAAGATAGGGGCCTCAGTGAAGAATTTGTTTTAAAAATCTTTAAGGCTATTCATCAAGAATCAATAAATCATCAAGAAAAAATTTTAAATAGTTGATGTTAGGAACCGTCTATAAATCTACTGGAAGCTGGTATAAAGTTAAATTGGATAACGGTAAATTTATTGACTGTAAGTTACAAGCAAAATTTCGAGACCATAACTTAAAATCTACAAATCCCATTTGCGTAGGGGACATTGTTAAAGTAAAAATAAATATTGATCAAATTTCATTTATTGAATCTATAACTGACAGACAAAATTACTTAATACGAAAGTCTGTCAAGCTATCTAAACAATTTCATATAATTGCTTCCAATATTGATATTTGTTTTTTAATAATTACAGTAAAAAATCCTGAAACATCTACAATGTTTATCGATAGATTTTTAGCATCTACTTTTTCATATAATATAAAAACAGTTCTTCTTTTTAATAAGATTGATGATATTAAGGATGATTATATAAACAAGATGGATGAACTAATTTCAATTTATACTAATGCTGGATATGATTGCATAAAGATATCTGGGAAAAAAAGTATAAATATTGATAAATTAAGATCTATAATGTTGAACAAATCATGTGTTTTTTCAGGTCATAGTGGGGTTGGGAAATCTACTCTTATAAATAGATTAGATTCAAAAATTAATATTAAAACTTTACCAATTTCTAAATCTAATTTATCAGGCCAGCATACTACCACATTTTCAGAAATGTATGATCTTGAATTTGGATCAAGAATAATTGACACCCCTGGCATCAAAGGATTTGGATTATATGANACAGACAAATATGAATTAAAAGACTTTTTTAAAGAATTTACTTTATTAGAGGCATGTAAATTTAATAATTGTTTACATCAAGATGAGCCAGGATGTATGGTTAAAAGTAAACTTGAAATGGGAGAGATTTCATATTCTAGATATAACAACTATATTCAACTTTTGACAGATATAGAAAATAATTACAGAATTTAATATGAAAGTTGTCGTCCAAAGAGTAAACTATTCTAAATTAACTATTGATAATAAAATTTATAGCGAAATTAATAATGGTTTATTGGTTTTAGTTGGAGTTACTCACAATGATGATTTAGATGATATAAGTTGGTTATCAAAAAAAATAATAAATCTTAGGATTTTTAATGATGAAAATAATATCATGAATAAATCATTACTGGATATTTCTGGTGAATTGATGATAGTAAGTCAATTTACTTTACATGCTCAAACAAAGAAAGGTAATAGACCTTCTTATATTAATGCCGCTAAAGGTGTTTTTGCTGAAAAAATATATAACTCATTTATCTTAGAATTTGAAATCAAGTATGGTTTTAAGCCAAAAACAGGTAAATTTGGTCATGATATGAAAATTGAGTTTGAAAATGATGGACCCGTTACTATTATTATAGATTCAAAAAACAAATAATTAATATGGAGTTAAATGTTTTACAAAAAAAAGTTGATGATTGGATTAAAAAATACGGTGTAAGATATTTTGATGAATTAACCAATATGGCCCAACTGACTGAGGAAGTTGGTGAGGTTGCACGAATTATTTCTAGGGTTTATGGCGAACAATCGATAAAAAAAGATGAAAAAATAAATGATTTAGGAGAAGAGTTAGCAGATGTTTTATTTGTACTGATATGTTTAGCTAATCAAACCGGAATTGATTTAGAAAAATCTTTTGAAGAAAAATTAGAAAAAAAATCAAAAAGAGATAAAACAAGACACCTCTCAAATAAAAAGCTAAAATGAGAGAGGTTAAAGTTGATGGGTCAATCGTAAAATCCTCAAATAAAATTAAAATATCAGGCTCAAAAAGTGAATCTAATAGGATATTAATTCTAAATGCAATTTTTAAAAATATTAAGATTAATAACCTTTCAACATCTGATGACACAAAAGTCTTACATAACGCTTTAAATAATTTAAAAAGTAAAATTAATATTGGTCATGCAGGAACTTCAATGAGGTTTTTGACTGCATATCTGTCCCTGCTTGATGGAAAAAAATTTATTTTAAGTGGTTCTGAAAGAATGCATGAAAGGCCTATTGCTGTTTTAGTTGATGCTTTAAATAATCTTGGATTTAACATTAAATTTTTAGAAAAAAAAGGTTATCCACCTTTAGAAATTTATGGAACAAGAAATACGAAAGAAGTTGTTAAATTAAATGCTAATGTTAGCAGTCAATTTATAAGCGCTCTTGCTTTAATTGGTCCATCATTAAAAAATGGCATAACTATAGAGCTTGATGGAGAGGTTATATCCAAACCATATATTGAAATGACAATTTCTATGTTAAATGAAATAGGTGTTTTTTCTAGTTTTGAAAAAAACATTATTAAAGTAAAGTCAACTAAAAATATCAAAGATTGCACATATAATGTTGAATCAGACTGGTCATCGATTTCATATTTTTTCTCAATTATAGCTCTAAGTAAAAATTTAGAACTTACATTTTCATCCTTTAATAAAAAAAGTTTTCAAGGTGATATAAATGTTTGTAATTATTATAAACAATTTGGAGTTGGATATAGATTTGATGGAAATGATATTATAATTTTTAAAATAAAGAATTTTATTAATCCTAAAAAAATTGAAATTAATTTAAATGATAATCCAGATTTAGCTCAAACTATTATAGTTACATCCTTTGGACTTAATATACCAACAAAATTAACTGGTTTGTCTACTTTAAAAGTAAAAGAAACTGACAGATTAATTGCACTTAATAATGAACTGTCAAAACTAGGTGCTGAATGCATTGTCAATAATGATTCAATTGAGATTTTAAAATCTGATAAATTTTTATTTAATGATGTTACTATTAATACATATGATGATCACAGAATGGCACTTGCTTTTGCTCCACTTTCTTTGATAAAACCTATTAGAATTAGTAATCCAGGTGTAGTTTCTAAATCATTTCCTGACTTTTGGAAAACTTTAGAAAAATTAAACTTTATCATCGAATATTTATAATTAATTGGGATTTTACTTGACAACCCATACTTCACAAGTGTATATTTGCGTTTTTTAAATTATGAAATTATCAAACTTTACTTACGAACTGCCAGAAAAACTACTTGCAGAATATCCATCAGATCAGAGAGATGAATCGAGATTAATGGTTTTACATAGAGATTCAAATAAAATTGAACATAAATTATTTAAAGATGTTATTGATTATTTTGATGATGGTGATTCATTCATATTAAATAATACTAAAGTATTTCCAGCTAGATTAATGGGAAATAAAGAAAAAACTGGAGCAAAAATTGAAGTTTTCCTTTTAAGGGAGTTAAGTACAGACCAGAGACTTTGGGATGTTTTAGTTGATCCAGCAAGAAAAATAAGAATAGGTAACAAACTTTACTTTGGTGACGATGATAGTCTTGTAGCTGAAGTAATTGATAATACAACATCTAGAGGAAGAACTTTAAGGTTTTTATATGATGGTTCTTATGAAGAGTTTAGAGATAAGCTAATTGAATTAGGACAAACTCCATTACCCAAATATATAAAAAGACCTGAAGAGGATTTTGATAATGAAAGATATCAAACAATCTATGCTAAAAATGAAGGTGCAGTAGCTGCCCCAACAGCTGGATTACACTTTTCCAAACATCTTTTAAAGAAACTTCAAATTAAGGGTGTAAATCTTGGTGAGTTGACACTTCATGTAGGCTTAGGAACCTTTAATCCAGTGGAGGTTGAAGATCTGTCTAAACATAAAATGGATTCAGAAGAATTATTTATAAATGATGATTTAGTCAATATGGTAAATAAAACAAAGCTTAATAAAAATAAAGTTTGTGCAGTAGGTACTACTGTTATGAGGGGCTTAGAATCATCGGTTTCATCAATGGGTACTTTAAACCCTTACAAAGGATGGACTCACAAGTTTATATTTCCACCATACAATTTTAGCATTGCAGATTCTTTAATTACAAATTTTCATATGCCAAAATCTACGTTATTAATGATGGTTGCCGCTTTTGGAGGATATGATTTTATGATGGANGCATATCAGGTNGCAATTAAAGAAAAATACAGNTTTTATTCTTACGGAGATGCAATGCTAATTCTATAGAATGTCAAAATCTCTTGATGATATTAGATCAATAAGNATTGAAAGCTTAAACCATANACTATTAAANAACAAATTTCCATTATATAGGTCAAAGCAGATTAAAAATTGGACAACAAAAATTGACATTAAATCATTTGATGAGATGTTAAATTTACCAAGAGATTTAATAAATTTTCTTAAGAAGAATTTTAANTTAAATCATGCTGAGATATTATCAGTGCAAAAAAGTTCTGATAAGACAGTAAAATATGCAATTAAGCTTCATGATGGACTTGTAATTGAGTCAGTATTAATTCCCTCAAATGATAGAATTACTGCATGTGTATCTAGTCAGGTAGGTTGTAGTTTAGATTGTAACTTTTGTGCTACCTCGCAACTAAAAAGAATGAGAAACTTAGAGGCCTACGAAATTTTTGATCAAATTATGATTTTGAATAAAGAGTCTATTAATTATTTTTCATCTTCAATTTCCAACATTGTTTTCATGGGAATGGGAGAACCCCTACTGAACTATAAAAACGTAATTGAATCAATAGATTATATAACTAGTGATTATGGCATTGGTATTTCATATAAGAAAATAACAGTATCNACGTCTGGAATTTCTAAAATGATTAAAAAAATGGCAGATGATAATGTTAAATTTAANTTAGCAGTTTCTCTACATTCTGCNATTGAACATACTAGAAATAAAATAATGCCATTTTCAAAATCATTTCCTATNAAAGATCTTGTTGAAAGTTTAGAATATTGGTATGAAAAAACGAAAAGAAGAATAACTTTTGAATATTTGATTTGGAATAATATAAATGATGATTTTAATCATATTAATGCATTAGTAAGTATTTGTAAAAGAATACCATCTAAAATAAATCTGATTGAATATAACAGTATTGGAAATTCTAATTTCGAATCAGCTGATGAAATATGGATTAATAACTACTTAAATATTTTAAAGGATAATAAAATCCCTGTATCTATTAGAAGGTCAAGAGGAAAAGATATTCAAGCAGCTTGTGGTCAATTGGCAAATAAACATTAAATTAAAATAAATTAAATTTTGTGAGTAAAGTTTATGAAATAAGAGAACCTATTTCAAAAGAAATGGAAGTTTTTGAGGAAAAATTTTCAAAACTAATGTTGTCTAAAGTGCCTTTGTTAAATAGAATAACACACTATATAATTAAAAGAAAAGGCAAGCAAATGAGACCGATGTTAATTTTTTTATGTTCAAAGTTATTAAGTAATGGAAAAGTTAACGATAAAGTTTATAGGGGAGCCTCTGTGATTGAATTAATACATACCGCTACACTGATTCATGATGATGTAGTTGATGAGAGTAATAAAAGAAGAGGTTTTTTTTCCATTAACGCAATTTGGAAAAATAAGATAGCAGTTTTAGTTGGTGATTTTCTTCTTTCAAAAGGTATGCTTCTTTGTATCGACAACAAAGACTATGATATATTGGATGTGATTTCTGAATCTGTGAAACAAATGAGTGAAGGCGAGTTGTTGCAAATTGAAAAGACAAAAAAATTAAATATTGATGAAAAAACTTATTTTGAAATTATTCAAAAAAAAACAGCTTCCTTAATAAGCTCGTGTTGTAAAATTGCTGCAATTTCAGTTACAACTAATTCAAATCAAATAGAAAAAATTTCAAAATTGGGAATGTATATTGGAATTGCTTTCCAAATAAAAGATGACCTATTTGACTATGGAAAATCAAGAATTGGTAAACCAAGAGGAATCGACATTAAACAAAAAAAATTAACATTGCCTTTAATTTATACTTTGAATAATGTAGAGAAAAAAGAAAGGAAATGGATAGTTAATTCCTTAAAAAAGAGAAATAAAAGTAGAACTTTAATAAATCAAATTATTAGTTTAGTTAAAGAAAGAGGTGGCCTTAATTATGCAATTGAAACTATGAATAAATATCATCAACTTTCTTTGAAAGAATTAGAAGATTTTCAAGATAGTCGTTATAAAGATTCATTAATATCAATGATAAATTATGTAATCCAAAGAAAATATTAAAATTGATATCAAAAAATACAATAGAAAAAGTTTTTGAAATTTCCAGAGTAGAGGAAGTAATTGGTGAATTTATTCAGTTAAAAAAGTCTGGCTCTAATTATAAGGGTTTAAGTCCTTTTACTAATGAAAAAACNCCAAGCTTTATGATATCACCNTCAAAGCAAATTTGGAAAGATTTTAGTAGTGGAAAGGGTGGGAATATTGTAGCTTTTTTAATGGAACACGAACAATTATCTTATCCGCAAGCAATAAAATTTTTAGCAAAAAAATATAATATTGAAGTTGAAGAAACTGCAATTTCATCTGAACAAAAAGAAATAACTGATAAAAAAGAGAAATTAATAGTCATATGTGAATTTGCTAAAAAGTTTTTTAAAACACAATTAGAAGAAACAGATTTTGGAAAAAATATTGCATTAAATTATTTAAAAGAAAGAAACTTTGATCAAAATATAATTAATGAATTTGAGATTGGTTGTTTAACTAGTAAAAGAGACAGTTTAAAGAGTCATGCCATTAGTAGTGGTTATGATAAAATTGATGATTTTATAACGCTGGGTCTAATTTCTTCAAAAAATAAAAATGATATTTATAGTTCTAGGATTATTTTTCCTATCAAAACTATTTCTGGAAGAACTGTAGGATTTGGAGCAAGAGTTCTTAATAGTACAACAAAATCTGCTAAATACATCAACAGCCCTGATTCAATTATTTATAACAAAAGCAAGATTTTATATGGTCTTTATAACTCAAAAAATCAAATAGTAAAAGATGATAATTGTTTTATTGTTGAGGGCTATACCGATGTTATTCGTTTTCACCAAAAAGGTGTAAAAAATGTAGTTTCTTCATCAGGTACTGCTTTAACTATTGATCAAATAAATATCATTAGAAGATTAACTAAAAATGTAACAATGCTTTTTGATTCTGATAATGCTGGCTTAAATGCGACTATTAGATCTATTGATATGATTCTTTCTGAGGGAATGAATGTTTCAATATGTTTATTTCCAGAAAATGAAGATCCAGATAGTTTTGCAAAAAACAAAAACACAGAGGAAATTAAAACGTATTTACATGATAATGCGACTGATTTTATTGAATTCAAAGCAAAGAGTTTAAATAATTCATCAAGAAATTCTGCAGTTGAAAAAGCTCAAGTTGTTAATGATATTGTTTCGAGTATTTCAAAGATTCCAGATAGAATTAAACAAGAAATCTATATAAAACAGTGTTCAGATATGCTTGAAATTACAGAGAACACCCTGTTCAATGCTTTAGCACAATTGAATCAAATTACAAAAGTTAATCGTAATATATCGAGGAACAAGACTGAAATTGATATTCCAAAAAAAACTGATCAAATTTTTAAATTAGAAAAGAAAATTATTGAAATTTTAATTTTATATGGACTTAACGAAGTTGTTTTTGATGAAATTAAAATGTTAAAAAACAATAATGGTGAAATTTCCTATGAGCCTGTAAAAATAAAATCTTTTGTTCATGAAAAGATTTTCCTTGACCTACAATCTGACGAAATTGAATTTGCAAACGAAGAGTTTAAAATTCTTTATAAAAAATTGATAGATGTATTTCAAAAAAAGCAAGATTTTGATTCTAAAATTTTTATTAATTCTCTACCTAAAAATCTTTCAGAATTAGTTACTTCTATTTTAATTGAAGATGAAATTTATCAATTACATAATTGGAGATCAAAAAATGTAATTGTTAAAGATAAAGGAAGATCTGTATCACAATTAGTTACCGAAACTATTTTAACTCTTCGAACATTACTTATAAATAAAAAAGTTCAAGAACTTAGTAAAAGTGGTGATATGGATGATAAAAACTTTAATAAAGACACTTTAGAAGAAATAGTTAATTATTATCAACTTAAGTCTTTATTATCAAAAAAATTAAACAGAGTAGTTTAGACTCTTAAATCATTTGGTATTTCACAAATTGGTATTGGAATCATTTTATGTTTATTTGAAGAGTTAAAGTTTAATAAGATTTGAAAAACTTCTCTTTCTCTTCCATTAAAATCTGAAACTTTTTTTTCTTTTTTTAATTCATTCA
>JGI26064J46334_1000322_pt1 | contig 10752 bp, 9 predicted proteins | sample MarorgKNORR_S2LV_FD_46334 | JGI IMG/M metagenome (IMG submission 46334) | reverse complement strand
TAAAAAAGAAAAGATTAATATTTGAGTTAAATTTGCATCATCGCGCAAAAAGAAATACACACCAAAAGCTAACAGTGGTTGGGTTAAGGAAATATAAACAATTCTCTGTCTTAATAATGACCTATCAGTGTCCTCTGATAGGAATATAGCTGGAACAATTGTTCCAAGTGCGCCAAGAGCTACTAAACCTATATTCCCACCACCAGCAAGAGCTAACAATGAGCTAGATAACGATAAGATTAAAGTCGCTCTTAAATTTAATAAAGTAACAGACAAAATACCTACAAAAGAAATAGGTAATGCATACTGAATAAATTCTAAATCTGANACTTGAGAAAAGTATGAAACACCTCGTAAGAATATTGAAGAAATCAATATAAGTGTAAGCATCAATAATAATTCATTATTATTTAACCAAATACTGTCTCTCAAACGCCATAGCAATATATATAAAACTACAAAAACTGCAAATATAATAGGTATTGCAGCAGTTTGCACTGTCCTTGATTCTCCAGATAGAAAACCAAACTCATTCAAAGCCTGATATGTAACTTCATTAATTGGATCACCCTCATTTACAATTACTTCATCCTTGAAGAATTGGACTGTAACATTTTCTATGGATTCAGCTGCTTTTTCTTTTTGTTCATTCCATAATTCCTCTTCAAGCTTTTGATTTGCTATTAAGTTTTCAGCAATAATTTCTGCAACCGTCGAACTAATTCTTGCTTCAGGGACAATTGCATAAAGTTCACTTGATAAATTTAAAGTAGGTGGATTGGAAACTATTGTTTGTCTCTGTTGATTTAAGTTTTCATTACCAATACCTTTTGACAAAAATTCATTGGCTTTGTTTTTTGCTTCAAACTCAATTTGAGTTAAAAAATTAGTATTATTATTTTTATCTGTGTTTGAAATTTCAACTAAAACTTCAATGGCAGATGTGGAAATTGTAGAAAATAATACTGAAGTTCTAATTTTTTGAATCTGCTCAGATTTTGTAAGTTCAATTATTACGACGTTTGGATCAGACTGTTCAAGTTCTTCATCATCATTTTGTTCAAGTATTTCTTCATTTCTTGATTTAATTACAGTTAAAAACATCTCTGTAATTCCATCAATAACATCTGTAGTTATTGAAGAATCTAAAGAATATACGGGAGGAACATTGCTTATAGCTTTATCTTTAAGTGATTTTGTAGCATTTTCATCAACAACACTTAAATATCTTGGTGCAGAAAAGCTGGTTGGTGATTCCTCCCCTATCTCTAATTTAATAACCTGGTTTTCAGGAAAAATTGTAAANGATATAAACCATACAGCAGAAGAAAATATCAAAATATAAAAAATCTTTATTAAATGTATTATGTATTTATTCATTATTTGTCTGGGAAAATTTCCAAAATTTTAGACACTATTTTATTTCTTACAATGTCAGTGTTCTCAAATTCTAATACAGATACTTCTTCTATTTTTGATAAAGTTTTTCTTGTTTTCTTTAAACCAGAGAATGTCCTGTTATTTAAATCTATTTGTGTTTCATCACCTGTAATGATCATTTTTGAATTTTCTCCCAATCTAGTGAGGAACATTTTAATCTGACTTATAGTTGCATTCTGTGCTTCATCTAATATGATACAAGCATCATTTAAAGTTCTNCCACGCATATATGCGAGAGGAACTATTTCAATATTTCTTTTATCAATTAAATATTGCAAGGTTTCATTTCCAAAAAAATATTCTAGAGAATCAAAGAGTGGAACTAGGTAAGGATCTATTTTTTGTGAAAGGTCTCCTGGGAGGTATCCTAATCTTTCACCAGCTTCAACAGCAGGTCGTGTTAAGACAATTTTTTTTATTTTATTTTCAGAATACATTTTCACTGCACTGGCAACCGCTAGAAATGTTTTACCTGTTCCTGCTGGCCCAATACCAAAAGTTATAGTTGAATTATCAATAGTCTCTAAATACTTAAACTGATTTAGATTTTTAACTTTTATGAATTTATTATCAATTACATTAAGCTGACTAACTTTTGAATTTTCAAGTTTTTCTGGATTTTTAATTTTTGCAATTAACTCTAAATCAGGAATCTCTATCGTTTCATTTTTGGATCCCATAATTATCATTTCATCAAGTATTCTTGTAGCCTCTTGTGTGTCTTTAGTGCTCCCATTAATGTAAATAACATTACCTCGAACATTTATTTCTAAGTTTGGAAATAAAGATTTTAAATAATTAAGGTTTTGATCATTTACACCAAAGATATTTACTAATTCTTGATCAATAGGGATTGTTTTTTCAAATGTCATTATATATTTTTCAATTTTTCTCCACCGATTAGGTGTAGGTGTATATGGAAAACAGTTTGCATTGCATCAGCGTTGGTATTGAAAAGCAATCTATATCCTGTTTGATCAATATCAAATTCTTTTGCTAAGTTTTTAGCACACATAAACATACTNCCTATAAGATTTATATCACTTTCTGACATATCNTTTATAGTTGGGATTTTCTTTTTAGGAATTATTAAAATATGTACTTTTGCAACAGGGTTTATATCATGTATTGCAAAAATTTGTTCATCTTCATAAATTATATCTGAATCAATTTCTCCAGATAAAATCATTTCAAAAACTGATTTATTTTCCATATAGTATTTTACATTATTAATGATACTGCAGATATTGCTGCAGTTTCAGTTCTCAAGCTAAAATCTGATATCTTATATTTATATTGGAAATTTGATAATTCCTCATTGGTCCAACCACCCTCTGGACCAATTGCAAAGGCGTTTACATTTGTCTTTTCTTTATCTAACGTATCTCCTGAAATATCAAAACAAGAATTAAAAATTGTATAGTTTATAGAATCTGTAATTTCTATTTTTGGAAAAAAAGGAGTACCGGATTGTTCAACAGCTGATATTGCCCAATTATGAATTTTCTCGATATCNAACTTTGTGTTTTGGGTATTTTGNGTTTTACCGATAAATAATCTATAGACATTTAACTCAACTAGCTTTTCAATCATAAATCTAAATCGGTTTTTTTCCCTAAGGTAAGGAACAAATATGGATATTTCATTTTTTCTAGAATATTTTTTTTGAGAATTTATTTCTACATGATCTTTTACAAGACGACCTAGAAATAATTCGCCAACTCCATTTGAGATATTTACAATATCAAAATCTTTTACTCTTAAGACATTTTTTAGATGATGAATTTTAGAATCATCTAAAGAAACCTTTTTCTTATTAGAATCGACTTCAGGTAAAAATATAGTTGGAGTAAACATTACTGTTTTAGAAATTCCTTAAAAGCTTCTTTTGGGACACTGACCTTGCCAATTTGTCTCATCTTTTTTTTACCTTCTTTTTGTTTTTCAAGTAATTTTCTTTTTCTTGTGACATCGCCACCATAGAGTTTTGCAGTAACATCTTTTCTTAGTGCTTTAATCGTTTCCCTAGCAATAATTCTTGATCCGATAGCCGCTTGAATTGGGATATCAAATTGTTGCCTTGGTATTAAATCAGATAACTTCTTAACCCTACTTCTTCCAATGTATTCTGCATTTTCTTTAGCAAGAATGGAACTAAATGAATCAATTGATTCCCCGTTAACTAAAATGTCAAGTTTTACTAAGTTTCCAGATTCAAAATCTAAAATACTATAGTCTAATGAAGCAAAGCCCTGTGAAATTGACTTTAGTGAGTCATAAAAACCGTTTACAAGTTCTAAAAGAGGTAGCTTGTATCTAATTTTTACCATTGTTGTACTCAAATAATTTAAATCTTCTTGTATTCCTCTTTTTTCATTCAACAACTGCATAATTGAACCTAGGTATTCTTTTGGGAACAAAAGATTTATTTCACAGTACTTTTCTTGAATTGATTTGATATCTGTATATTTGTCAATTTCACTTGGATTGCGAATAATTATTTCCTCATCATTATTTCGTGTTATTTTAAATTCAACAGAAGGAGGTGTAACTATTAAAGAGAGATCAAATTCTCTTTCAAGCCGTTCAACAACAATTTCTAAATGTAATAAGCCTAAGAAACCACATCTAAATCCAAATCCAAAAGCGGATGATGTTTCAGGTTCATAAAAAAAACTTGCATCATTTAATACATACTTATCAAGAGAATCTCTTAATTTTGTGTAATCGTCTGAATCAGCTGGAAAAACGCTAGAGAAAACAGTTGGCTGAGGTTCTTTGTATCCTGAAACAACAATAGGATTATCATCATTATCTTGAACTAAAGTGTCTCCAACTCTTATTTGGGACAAGTCTTTTGCACCAGTAATAATATAACCCACTTCACCGGAAGATAACTTTTCAGAAGGATTAAATTTTAAATCAAAATAACCCATTTCTGTTGGTTCAAAAGTATATNTTGAATTAACTAGCTTTAGTTTTTGATTCATATTAATTTCATCACCAAAAACTCTAACGGATGCTACAACTCCNCTGTAAGAATCAAAAAATGAGTCAAAAATTAGNGCATTTGCATNTTTTGTCTTTTGAACTGGTGGATTAACTAATTCTGGAATTGCNTTTAATAACTCACTAACCCCGCTTCCAGTTTTTGCAGAAATTTCAAAAATTTCATCTTGGCTAGATCCTATTAAATTAAAAATTTGTTTTTTTGCAGATTCTTTATCTGCGTCAATCGAGTCAATTTTATTTAACACCGGTATTACTTCTAAACCAGCTTCAATTGCTGCGTAAGAATGAGCAAAAGTTTGAGCTTGTATTCCTTGAGTCGCATCTACTAATAGAATCGCACCGTCACATGCAATTAAAGCTCTTGAAACTTCATAAGAAAAATCAACATGTCCTGGGGTGTCAATTAAATTTAGTGTTACATTTTCAAAATTGAGCCTAATAGGCTGTGATTTAATAGTGATGCCTTTTTCACGTTCAAGTTCCATATTGTCTAAGATTTGATCTAAATGTTCTCCTGGTTTTATAAGACCAGACATTTCGATCAATCTATCAGCTAATGTTGATTTACCATGATCGACATGAGCAATAATTGAAATATTTCTTATATTTTTATTATCTAACATATTTATTAAGTTAATATCTTATATACCGAAAGGTTTTACATGGCTAATATTAATTCACAAAAAAAGAGAATAAGACAAGATAAGAAAAGAAATCTTAGGAATAAATCTATTAAAACTGAGCTTAAATCTGTCCTTAAGTCTGTTGAAGATAGCTCTGTTGAAGATAAGTCAAATGCACTAAAAACTCTTGATATTGCTTACTCAAAAGGCATTATTACTAAAAATTTCAGAGATAGAAATAAATCAAGAATTTCAAAACTCTAATAATTTCTTAATAGAAACTAAATATCTTTTTGCATTTTCAACTTCATATCCATATTGATTAATAATTTTTTCAATTTTATGAGTATTTTGAATTGCCTTATTAATTTTTCTAGAATCTAAATTATTAATCTTTTTCGTAGCATCTTGATATTTATAATCATTTTTTTCATTTAAAGTTTCAGCTACTTCCTTTGGATCGAACTCAATTAACATTTTTAATCTAATAAGTTCTTTAATAAAATAAGAAATAAAGTTCCTAAAGTCTCTCTCATTAAAAGTAAAAGAATTTAATAATTTTACATCAATAGATTTTCTAGAATTATAAATTATATTTGTTAAATCCCAAGGATAAATATTTTCTTTTTTATCTATATCAAGATGTAGAACATCAATATTAGCCCCAAGGGAAGTAAATTTTGATAAATTTGATTTCTTAATTTGAAAAATATAATTATCTTCCAAGTTAATATTTAATTTATTGAAAGAAGTTAGAGTTACAAATTCATCAAAAACAAATTTAAATTTATCATTTTCAAAAAGCGATTGTGCTTGGTTGGGAACATCTTTTATTGATATTTTTTCTAGACTTACATCTAAGATATCTAATTGATTTAAATTTGAGATTAAATTATCCGTTACTAATAATTTCATTATCCGACAAAATTTATTATTTTATCTTTGATGTAAATTATTTTTTTAAATTCACTTAAATTCATATTGAATTCTTCTTTGCAAATTTTTTCTATTTCTACCTGCTCTAAGCCAATATCTGTATCTCGTGTATATGTCTTTTTGCCATTTATTTGTACTACAAGTTCATATGTAGGGTCTTTTAAGTTGTCAGTATCTACTTCAGGCCATGTCACATCTATAAGATTTTCTTTAAAATATTCTTCGAAAACCTCAGATGCAATATGTGGTGCCATTGGAAAAAGTAATATGCATATATTTTTCATAATCATATCTTTTGACTTTTTAGATACTCCTTTAGAATTTTTCAAGAATTCTGATAAGTCATTATTTAATTTCATTAAATCTGAAACAGCTGTATTAAATTCAAATTTATCAAGATGCTTAGACACTGAATTTATACTTTGATTTACTTTTCTTACAATATTTTCATCATTTTTTGAACTATCTAATTCTTCTAATTTAGATAATTTTTCTACATTTTCCCAAAATTTATTTAAAAATCTCTTTGTTCCTTCAATACCCCCATCATTCCACTCTACTCCGTCACTTGGCGGTGCCATAAATAGAATGTACAGTCTTAAAGCATCAGCTCCATGGGTTGCAAAATAAGATTCTGGATCAACAGTATTACCTTTTGATTTTGACATTTTAGAACCACCAAAGTTTATCATTCCCTGAGAAAATAAATTTTGAAATGGTTCATCAAAATTTAAATAATTCATATCTCTTAATGCTTTTACAAAAAATCTTGAATATAACAAATGTAAAATTGCGTGTTCAACACCTCCAATATATTGATCAACAGGAAGCCAATTATTGACTTTATTAGCATCAAATGGCATTTCTTCGTTACTTGGATCTACAAATCTTAAAAAATACCATGATGAATCAACAAAAGTATCCATTGTGTCTGTTTCTCTTTTTGCTTCAATTCCGCATTCAGGACAATTTGTATTAATAAATTCTTCACTTTTAGCAAGTGGTGATTCATTTGTGTTTTTGTAATCATCTATTTCTGGTAACAAGACCGGTAAGTTCTCTTCTCTCTCAGGCACCATTCCACACTTATCACAATTAATTAATGGAATAGGACATCCCCAGTATCTTTGACGACTTATCAACCAGTCTCTTAATCGAAATGTAGTTTTACTATTTCCAATTTGTTTTTCTTTAAGGAGTTGAATAATTTTCTTAGAACCCTCTGTNTGAGATTCTAAATTATCAAATTCCCCTGAGTTAATAAGTACACCTCCACCAACATAGGCTTCTCTTTCAATTGATGATTCNCTTTTCTTATCAGTTATAACTTGAATAATCTCAATGTTATATTTTTTTGCAAAATCATAGTCTCTCTGATCATGACCNGGTACAGCCATAATTGCNCCAGTGCCATAATTAATTAATACATAGTCTGCAATCCATAAAGAAACTCTTTTACCATTAACGGGATTTATTACAAAAAGACCTGTATCTACGCCCGTCTTTTCTTTTGTGAGCGACATACGCTCAAATTCAGACTTCTTTTTTGCATCATCTATATATTTTTGTAAATCATGACTGTTTGGTGATAAGGACAGAATTTCATTCATAATATGATGCTCCGGAGACACAACAGCAAATGTCATTCCAAACAATGTATCTGGTCTTGTAGTGAATACATCAAAACTTATATCTGTCTCGTCAATTTTTAATNAAAATTCTGCACCTTCGGACTTACCTATCCAGTTTTTCTGCATTGCTTTTACGTTCTCAGGCCATTCTCCTATTTGATTTAATCCATCTAGAAGCTCATCTGAGTATTCAGATATCTTTAAAAACCACTGATTAAGGTTTTTTTGATCAACTACAGCATCACATCTGTCACAATTACCCTCAATTACCTGTTCATTTGCTAATACTGTTTTACATGAATCACACCAGTTGACTGGAGCATCTTTTTTATAAGCTAGTTTATTTTTAAAAAGTTTTATAAAAATAAATTGAGTCCACTTATAGTAATCTTTACTATGTGCTGCAACCTCTCTGTCCCATTCATANAGTGATCCAAGTCGAATTATTTGATCTTTCATATTATTTATTCGCTCTTCTGTAAAGGTTTTTGGATGGATNCCAGTCTTAATTGCTGCATTCTCCGCAGGAAGTCCAAATGAGTCCCATCCCATTGGTGATAAAACATTAAACCCNTTCATGATTTTATACCTAGTAATCACATCTCCAATTGTGTAATTTCTTATATGTCCCATATGCAAATCTCCCGAAGGGTATGGATACATACACAAATTGTAAAAATTGTTATCTACTGAATTTATATCACTTTTTATTGAATTGTTATCTGACCAATACTTCTGCCATTTAGATTCAATTTTTTGAAACTCGTAATCACTCATAAATTATATACTTCCAATATTTTAGGAAAAACATTACTAATGTCATATAATTCTATTACTTTTTTAGTATTTTCAATTTTTTTTGTATAAATCTCTTTATTTTTTAAATCCTCAGATGCCTGAATTATACAATTTTTTAATTCATCATTGTTATTAAATAAATAGCCATTTTCATCATTAATGAACTGATTCATTGGTTCAACATTTCTTGTTATACAAATCTTTTGATAGCTCATAGCTTCTAGTAAAACTAATCCTAGGCCTTCTGAGTAAGATGGAAATACAAATAAATCAATGGTTTCAAAAAATTTTGATTGATCTTCAACATATCCCAGAAATGATGTATTTTTTGATAATTTTATATCTATTTTCTCTTTCAGAAAATTTATATAATTATCTGAACCAAAACCACCTATTATTAAATTTAAATCTAAATTAAGTCCGTTTAAAGATTCTATTAGATCTTCAATACCTTTATTCTTATTTAACCTTCCTAAAAAGCCAATATTTATAGAAGAGTTCAGATCAACAGGTTTGTAATCTTTTGAAGAAATCCAGTAATTTATAACATGTGGTTTGATTTCTTTTGTGTGATTTTCCAACCAAGCTTCTACCTCGTTTGAAATTACAATTACTGAATCAGCAAGATTCCAAGACTTTACTAACTTTTTAAAAAAATATAATTTAAATATTTTTTTATAATTGTTATCAAGATAGGAGTCGTACTTTCCATGTATAGAAACTATCCACTTAAAATTATTTTTAGGAAATATTAACTTCTTAATTAAATAAATCATGTAATCGCTTCTTGGTTGATGTGAATGAATAACATCATACGAATTTTTTTTAATTATTTTTTGAAGTTTTATATATGAAAATAGATTAAACATTCGAGGACCTTTTAATCTATAAATTTCCCTAGAAACCTTTGATAACTCGCTTTTAATTGAAAAAATATTAGGACTATCATTCCCAATGACAATTACATCTACAATTATTCCTGAATTAGCTTGTGCGGTCACCAATTCAAGGAGGTGGCTTTCTGCACCACCCCTATTTAATGAGTTTATAACATGAGCTATCTTCATTTAAATCCTTGGGGTTATCCATGTTGATTTAGGAGGTAACAAATGATCAATTAAAATTAAATTATCTGGCTTAAGTGATGTGAACTTTACAAGAGTAGTTGAATCATTAACTTCTTTAAGAACAGGAGTGATAATGTTCTCATCTTGCATTAATTTTTTGAATCTATATAGGTCAAAAATATTTGATATATTATTATTTACGTACATATCATTCTCAAAAAAAATCCCAATACTTCCTTCTTTTGAAATAATATATCCAGCCGCGGATAAATAGTGTAAAAATTCATCTCTTCCTAAGTTAATATTAAAAAGATAAGATTTGACCTTAACATCTTTAAAATTAACTAGTATACACTTTAATTTCTTTACCAAATTTACTTCGTTCGCATACTTCCACCTATGATGACCGTCTAGAAGTATTAGTTGACTAGTTTCAAATTTTTCTACTTTATTATTTAAATCTATATCTGGATATAAAGATAAAACAATTGGTTCAAAGTTGTTTACATCTACTCCCTGTGATATTTCGTTTTTAGAGATAGTTTCTTCGTGCAGCTTAATAAAGTCTTTTTCAAAATTGTAATCTGATAAATCTGATAAATATCCGGTAACTTTGTCCGAATTAAAATGATATTCATTAATATTTATAAATTTCAATTATTTTCTTTCAGTAACAAAATTTTTGAAAAAATCCATAAAATATTGAAACATATTTTCGTCAACACTGTTAAATAAACTCACCCTGATACCGCCAACACTCCTATGTCCATTTATCCCTATAATTCCGCTATCTTTTGCTAAATCAATAAATTCTTTATCGTATTTGTCATTTAAGAAGTTGAAAACAACATTTGATTTACTTCTGTAATTAGTTTCAACATTACAAACCATAATGTCAGAATTTTCGTCAATAAAATCATAAATCATTTTTGATTGCCTATCAGATTTGGATTGAAAATAATCAACTCCTCCCATTTCAACCATCCAATGAGTTACAAGATTAAGTACATATATTGACAATGTCGGTGGGGTGTTTAGAACAGAATTAGATTCTGCAAGTAGCTTTAAATTTAGATATTTAGGATTATCAACCTCAACTAGAAAATCTTCTTTTGCAAGGCAAATCGTAACTCCTGGAATTCCCATATTTTTCTGTGCTCCTGCATAAACATAGCTTAAATTCTCAAAATTAAAATTATATGAGCCTAGATCTGAAGACATATCAATAATTAAATTTTTATGATT
>JGI26064J46334_1000321_pt1 | contig 10752 bp, 10 predicted proteins | sample MarorgKNORR_S2LV_FD_46334 | JGI IMG/M metagenome (IMG submission 46334) | reverse complement strand
CCCAATCAGGCGCAACTGATTTCATTAGGAAAATCGATTGCTAAATTACATCAATCTGGAGATAACAAGGAACTTTTTAGAGAAAACATGATGTTATTACCCTCATGGAAACTCATAACTAATCAATTTTTGCAAAAGGAGTCAAAAGTAAATCTTAGTGAATATAAATATATTTTGAGCAATATTAATAAATTGAGTGATGGTTTTCCAAAAAATTTAAGAAGAATTAATATTCATGCAGATTTGTTCAAAGATAATATATTTTTTATTGATAATGAAGTTTCAGGATTTATCGACTTCTTTTTTTCTTGTACAGACACTGTAATTTATGATTTGGCAACATTTGTAAATGCATGGTTTTTTTTTAATAACCAATTTCAAGAAGAGGATTTCAAAAAATTCTTAAGATCATACGAAAAAGAATATGAATTAACTATAGAAGAAAAAAATAATTTTAATTTTTACTTAAAAATAAGTGCTATTCGTTTTTTCTTAACAAGAATCTATGACTTAAATTTTAATGTTGAAGGTAATGTTAAACATAAAAACCCTTTAGAATTTTTTGAAATATTTAAATTTCATGAAAAAAATAATTTACAGGACTTTTTTTGATTAAAGTATACACAGACGGCTCTTGTCTTGGTAATCCTGGTAATGGTGGTTGGGCATTTGTTGTTATTAATGAAAAAGATATTAGCTACAGAGCTGGTTTTGAAAGAAATACTACAAATAATCAAATGGAACTAATGGCAGCAATTAAGGCAATAGAATTTCTTGATAAATATAACGACATAAATCTAAATACTGATAGTAATTATGTAAGACAGGGTATAACCAATTGGATACTCAACTGGAAAAGAAATAACTGGAAGACATCGACTAAAAAGGCAGTTAAAAATAGAGAGCTTTGGGAGAGATTAGATAAACTAAATGTAAGTAAAAATATAATTTGGAGTTGGGTGAAGGCACATAATGTCGATGAGTTTAATAACCAAGTTGATCAACTTGCTAGACAAGCAGCTGAAACTCTAACTGAGTCTTCGTTTAATTAAATCGGCAGTTTCAAGGTGCTCAATGGGTCCTATGGATGAAACTGTTAAATTTGAGTTAAGTATATTCTTTCTGGCCTTTTCAAGATCCTCTAATTGGACAGAGTCAATTTTTGAAATAAACTCCTCAGGAGACCTAATCTTATTATGCATTAGATAATTAGATGCATTAGATCTACACCTTGAGGAAATGCTCTCCTCTCCTTTTAGGATACCTACTTTAAATTTTGCTTTAGTCTTCGTTAATTCCTCTTGTGTAAAGGTAGTGGCATCAATATTTAATTGATCACAAAGGACAGGGATTAATTCTTTTACTTCCTTTTGACCGGTTCCTGCATAGACATAAAAAATACCAGAGTCGGAAAAAAAATCACCACTACTATAAATACTATAAACTAAACCTCTTTTTTCACGAATTTCTTGGAATAGTCTTGAAGACATACCTGATCCAAGAAGTGTTGAGTAGACTCTTGTAGCATAATATAGATCAGAGTGAATATCTACTCCCTCAAAACCAAGTAATAATTTAACCTGCTCTAAATTTTTCTCCTCTCGGTATTCCCCACCTGAATATGATGATTTAGGAATATAATCGTCGTTGCCTTGAGGTAGGTTTTGAAATTTATCTTCAACAAGTTTAATAACTTTCTCCTCTTCAAAATTTCCAGATACTGAAAAAACCATTTTTTTAGGATTGTAAAAACCTTTCATGAAACCCTCTACTTGGTCTCTTGATATGGACTTTATAATATCAGCAGTACCTAGAATTGATCTTCCCATGGGTTGATCTGGATATGCTAACTCATCGAATTTATCACCCACAATACTGTCTGGTTCATCGGCATACATACCAATTTCTTGAAGTATCACACCTCTTTCTTTATCAAGTTCTTTAGAATCAAAAGTTGAAAATTGTAATATGTCACTAATAACGTCTATTGATAATTCAACGTTTTCTTTTAAGCCACTCATGTAATAGGCAGTGATTTCTCTTGATGTATATGCATTGTGAGAATTTCCTACCAGTTCTACTTCTTTCGCTATTTGTGCTGCAGATCTATTTTTAGTTCCTTTAAAAGCCATATGTTCCAATAAATGTGCGACACCATTAATCTCTTTACGTTCATTTCTGGCCCCTACCTTATTCCACATACCCACACTAACTGTTTCTACGGTATTCACATGGTCCGTTATGAGCGTCATCCCATTATTTAATTTATGAATATTAGGCATGTAATTTAATGTAATCTCCCAACGCTTCGAAATTATTATCTAAAATTTCAAATTTTTCTTCATTAATTCTATATTTTTATTGTAGTTGATTTTATTGCCCAATACTCTTTGAACAGTTTCTTGAAACTTTACAGGATGAGCGCAGGCTAAACACATTACTTTTTTAAGATTTAATTTCTCAGCACATACTACACCTACTGCCGTGTGAGGGTCTAATAAAATATTGTAATTTTCATAGGTGTTTTTAATTTGATTTTCAACTTCTTCAGAGGTTGCATTTTCTGATAAAAAATTCTCTGATAATAAATTATGTATAGAGCTATCTAATTTTTTATTATGTTCATTATTTGGAATATTTTGAAAAAGTTCTTTAGTAGAGTCTGGTCCAAGAAACTCAGCTAAGAGCCTTTCAAAATTACTTGATATAGTTATATCCATGCTAGGGCTATTAGTTTTTACAACATTATAGAGATGTAGATCATTATTACTTATAATTCGATGTAAGATATTATTCTCATTTGTTGCAACAATTAATTTATTTATAGGAAATCCCATAGACTTGAGTAAATAAGCAGAATATATATTTCCAAAATTTCCACTTGGCACTACAAAGTTATCAATATTACAATTTAGATATGACCAAGCATAATAGATAGATTGTGGTAATACCCTGAACCAATTAATTGAATTCACAGCAGTAAAACTAAAGGTTTCATTTAAATTTTTATCTTTAAAAAGTTTTTTTACTAAATTTTGACAATCATCAAAACTTCCATTTAAGGCTATATTGAAAACATTATTTGCTCCACTTGTAGTCATTTGTTTTCTTTGAAAAAGAGATGTGGAATTATGAGGATGAAGTATAAAAATACTAATGTTATCAATNCCTTTAAAAGCTTGNATCGCTGCAGAACCAGTGTCTCCAGAAGTTGCGCCAATTAATAATAATTTTTTATCTACTTTTTTTAAATAGTACTCATATATTTTTGCCAACAAGCACATAGCATAATCTTTAAAAGCTAATGTAGGNCCATGAAATAAATTTAATAATTCATTGTCTCCTATATTTGATACTGAGACGATTTCTTGATCAAATTTACTATAGGCCTCGTGAATTATCTTATTAATTGTTTTAGANTCAAATAAATCTAATAAAAAAGGTGATAGAATAAAATTTGCTATATCAAAATAATTTTTTCCTTTAAGNGCATTAATTTGATCAATGCTGAATTTTGGAATTTCTTTTGGAATAAAGAGTCCTCCATCTGGTGCTAGGCCATAATTTANAACCTGTTCAGCAGAAAAATCAGTTTTGTTATTCCTTGTGCTTNTATATTTCATTTAACAAATCTACCAACCAAATGCTCTAAATAATATTTTGAATTTAGTTTTTCACCAGAAATGCTTTGTAACATTTCATCAGAAGAATATAAAGAGGCTTTTTGATGAATATTATTATTTAACCATATAATTAATTGCTTAATATTTTCTTCATCAGGGTTTTTCAAAAAAATGTCAAACNAAGGACAATTATATTTGATTTGAGAGGCTATCATTGCACCAAGAGCGTAAGTAGGAAAATAACCAAATATTCCCTCATACCAATGAATATCTTGTAGTACTCCNTCTGAGTCTGAGATTAGATCTATTTCTANATGATCTAGGTATTTTTTATTCCATAAATCTTTTATGTCTTTAAATTTAATTTTATTTTTGAATATTTCCTTCTCAATTTGATATCTAATAAATACATGAATTGGATAAGAAAATTCGTCAGCACTAACTCTGATTGGNTTAATTCTAACAGTGTGGTAATGCTCTAAAAANGATTTTTCCAAATCTTTAGAGTTATCAAAAATGGTATTNATAATTTTAAAATAAGTCTGCGATTTAAAGATATGATTTTCAAAGAAGAGAGATTGACTTTCATGCACACTTAAACTCCGAGATTGACCCAATGGCTCATAAAGGTATTGAATTGGTCGATTTTGCTCATATACGCCATGACCTGTCTCATGAAACAAAGCTGATAAGGACTCTAATATATTTTCTTCAAACCTTGTTGTTATACGCACATCATTTGTGGCACCTCCACAAAACGGATGATGAGATTGGTCAATTCTTCCTCTGTCAAAATCAAAGTTGAGTTGTTGTAATTTTATTTTTATCTCTTTTATTATTTTTGCGTCAGAAATATCCGATTTATAAATGAAAGGAGATTTAATTTTTTGTATATTTTTATACTTAGGTATTATTTCTTTATCAATAATAGAGAAAACTTCGTCAATCTTTACTGAGTCATAGTCTATGTCATATTTTGAAATTAGAGAGTCATAAGGTGTTAAGCTAGTAGCATAAGATAATTGACTAGCCTCTTCATGTACTAAATCTAATAAATCATTGAAGTCTTTTTCAATTATTGAGCAATTATTTTTTGTTCGAGCTTCTCTCCATAAATGTTCACAAGTTAATTTTTTTTTAATCAGTAAAGATTTTAAATCTGGATCAATAGCATTTTCTTTTATGATAATACTCTTCATTAATTTTAAACACTTACTATCTGTTTCAGTCAATTTTGTATTTTCAGCTTTTTCTATCTCTTCTTGAACCTCCTCACCCCTAAATATTGTGTCAGTAAATTTAGATAAAATAGACATTTGCTCTGATCTAGAGTCGATACTTTTTTTTGGTAAATTAGTGGCATTATCCCAAAATAAAACTCCACTGACATCATTTAAGACATAATAATTCTTAAAATACTCTCTGAGTTTATTCATATTTCTTCCTAATAATTAACAGCATTATGACACTNGATAAGCTTAACAAAAACCAAGTTATTGAATAATTCAAATGATTATTTCTCAAAAATACTAGAGGATTAAAACTATATTTAGTTATCCTATCATCTAGTAAAACAAAATAATATTTTGATGGAAATTCATATTTATAAAATTGGTTAAAATCATCCTTATTAACTGAATACCAGGTATTATTTAATAAATTATTCTCAGGAGTAAAAAATGGCTTATCTGAATTGAATTCTCTTATATAAACTTTTGCATTATTAACAGCTAAATATTTTTTAATAATATTTTTGACTTGATCAGAATCTTTATCTTTAAACCATCCAAAATTGATTACNCTATATATCTCGTTATTATATTTTAGGGGAAGTATCAGGTGATATCCTGGCTTTCCTTTGAATGTTTTGGACTCTATAAAGATTGGTTTATCTAAAATTGTGTAATTTTTGTCTAATTTTACTGAAACTAAATTATTGTATTTATTATCATTAGAGAACAGATCAGGATTAATAATTGAATTATTAATATTATCCATTAGATCATTTTTCCAATTGAGTCTAAATAATTGCCATGACCCTAAAATGAAAGTTAGAATTGAAATACTAATGAATACAAATGTTAACGATGACTTATTCATAGATTGTTATTTTAAGTGATTTTAGTGAATAAAATTTTTGGTCTATTTTCCCCACCAGTAGATACTTATGTATAAAAACAACCAAACAACATCGACGAAATGCCAATACCATGCAGCTGCTTCAAATCCAAAATGTCTTTCTGTGGTTAAATGACCTTTTCTTATTCTCAGTAAACAAACTAATAAAAACAAAGTACCAATTAAAACATGAAATCCATGAAAACCAGTTGCCATGTAAAAAGTTGAAGGATATATACCTTCAGTAAAACCAAAAGTTGCATGTTGGTATTCATATATTTGTAAAAGAGAAAATATGAAACCCAAAAAAACTGTATAATATAAACCTTTAAGTGCCTCTTTATTATTCCCTCTCTTAATTCATGGTGAGCCCATGTACATGTAGTGCCTGATAGAAGTAAAATTAAAGTATTTAAATATGGTATGTCTAATGGATCAAAAGTTTCAATTCCTTTTGGAGGCCAAACTCCTATTCCAAGAGTGCCTGTAAAAACTTCTTTGTATTCAGCTAAAAATGTTTTAGGCAAAAGACTTGCATCAAAAAAAGCCCAAAAAAAAGCGACAAAAAACATAACTTCTGAGGTGATAAATAGAGCCATTCCCCACCTAAGACCAATCTCCGTAATTGAATTATGAACTTTTAGGAAGGTGCTTTCTTTAATGATATCTCTCCACCACATGAACATAGTAAAAAGTATTAAAAAAAGACCAGCTAGCATTGGCCATATCATCTCATAGTGCATATATAAAATAGCACCAGAAACTAAAAAAAGAGCTGAAAAAGCACCAACGATAGGCCAAGGACTTGGATTAACAAGGTGGAATTTGTGTTTCTTTTCTGAGTCTTTGAATACTAAATCAACCATTTAGATTTATATTTCATTCTTTTTTCTCAAAAAAGGTATATGACAAAGTGACATTCTTTGTCCTACTTGCCTCAGGATCCTCAAGTATTAATGGATCTAAATAAAAAGTGACAGGAAACGAAACAACTTCATTTGGCTGGATAGTCTGATCTATAAAACAAAAACATTCTATTTTAAACAAATATGGACCAATTTTAGGTGGTAAAATATTAAAAATAGATGTGCCAGTGGACTCAATGCCAGTATTGTTTTTAGCTTTAAAAACTACGTCATACTTAACACCCTCAGTAATATTCATTTTTTGTGGTGCCTCAAACATCCAGTCCAAACCATCATTCACCTGAGCTGAGAATATGACTTTTATATCAAGTTGTCCTGAATTCATATTTTGGTCTTGTTCTGGATTTGAACTTCTTTATTAAAGCCTTGGAAACCGGTTATGTCACAAAAAAGCTTATATAATGGAACAGAAAAAATTACTAAACTCAGCATAAAACCAAGTATCAATATTAAAACAAATAATGTTTTGTTTTTATTTGATATGTTCAAATACCGGATTTAATTCTAAATATTGTAATAAAATAAAATGCTGTAACAAGCATGAAGAGTAAAGCTAAGACCAATAAATTTTTATTTTTTCTCTTCATTAGAATAAATATTTATCAATTACTGTTAATGAAAAAATAAGAAATAAATAAACAATTGAATATCCAAATAGTTTAATTGAGTCTTTCTTTAAATTTTTTGATTTATTTAATTTAAATAGCTTGTAAATAAAATATGCGTTGAGAGCATTAGATCCTATAAAAAAACTCATTCCAGCGAATTTAAAAAAATAAAGAAAATTAACTGAAGCAACCATAAAAAAAGTATAAATATTCATCATCACGAGTGTTTTCTTAATACCGTATTTGACTGGGTACATAGGAATATCAGCATCAGAGTAATCTTGGTTTCTAAAAATAGCTAGTGCCCACGAGTGTGGCGGTGTCCAGAGAAATATAATTAAACATAATATTAAAGGATAAAAAATCTGATCACCAGATATACTTATCCAAGCAATCACTGGAGGGAGAGCGCCTGCCAGACCTCCAATTACTATATTTTGTGCTGTTCGATGCTTCAGATACATTGTGTAAAAGACAGAGTAATAAAGAATAGTAAAAGCTAGTAGAATTGAGGCCTTAATATTTGCAAAGAAAAACAATGCCACTACAGAAAAAAAAGAGAAAATTAGACCAATTCCAAGTGCTGTGTTAGCTGAGATATTTCCTGAGGGAATAGGCCTGAACTTCGTTCTATCCATTTTTGAGTCAATAATTCTATCAAACCACATATTCAAAATAGCTGATCCCGATGCACCCATAGCAATAAGAATAAGAGCTACACCTTTGATAAATAAACTTTTATCTGATGGGGCAAGTAACATCGCACATAAGGCAGTAAATATAACTAAAGAAATTACACCAGGTTTAATTAAAACGTATAGTTGTTTTAAAAAGTTTACAACTTGAGCAAAGAACAGATTTTGCTCTGTTTGTACGAAAGTTTGTTGATGTTTTTTTTCTAACACAAATTAATTTTTAACTTCAGGTAATGTATCAAACTGGTGATAAGGTGGAGGAGATGGTAGTGTCCACTCTAGAGTTTTTGCACCCTCACCCCATGGATTTGCTTCTGCTTTTTTACCTTTTAANAATGCGTAAATAATTATGAAAATAAAAAGAATAAATGAGGCAAAAGATATATATGAACCAATTGAGGATATAACATTCCATCCTGCATAAGCATCTGGATAATCTGGAATACGTCTTGGCATTCCAGCCAGTCCTAAGAAGTGTTGAGGAAAGAAAGTTAAATTTACTCCTAGAAAGAATAACCAAAAATGCAATTTACCAAAAAACTCAGAGTAATTTTTTCCACTCATTTTACTAAACCAATAATAGATACCTGCAAATATTCCAAATACCGCTCCCATACTTAAAACGTAATGGAAATGAGCTACAACGTAATATGTATCGTGTAATACGACGTCAATTCCTGCATTTGCCAAAATTACACCTGTTACTCCACCAAGAGTAAATAAAAATATAAATCCTANTGCAAATAACATGGGAGTTGTAAAAGTTATTGAACCGCCCCACATTGTAGCAATCCAACTAAAGATCTTNACACCAGTTGGCACAGCGATAACAATTGTAGCTAGCATAAAATAAGCCCTAACATTTGCACTAAAACCTACAGTGTACATATGGTGAGCCCAAACAACGAAACCTATGAATCCAATAGCAACCATTGCGTAGGCCATACCTAAATAACCAAATACAGGTTTTTTTGAGAATGTAGATACAATATGTGAGACAATACCAAACGCTGGTAAAATCATAATATAAACTTCAGGATGACCAAAGAACCAGAAAAGGTGTTGAAATAAGACAGGATCTCCCCCACCGGCAGGATCAAAAAAAGTAGTTCCAAAGTTTCTATCGGTTAAAAGCATTGTAATAGCTCCACCTAGAACTGGAACGGCAAGAAGAAGAAGAAAAGCAGTAACTAACATTGCCCAGACAAAAAGAGGCATTTTATGGATAGTCATTCCTGGAGCTCTCATGTTTAAAATAGTTGTGATAAAATTTACAGCTCCAAGTATTGATGAAGCGCCTGCTAAATGGAGTGAAAAAATAGCCATATCAACGGCAGGTGTACTATGTCCAATATTAGAACTTAATGGTGGGTAAATAGTCCAACCCGTTCCTGCTCCACTCCCAACAAACATTGAGCCTGCAATCAAAAACAATGCAGGGACCAATAACCAAAAACTTATATTATTTAGTCTAGGAAATGCCATATCTGGAGCACCAATCATTAAAGGAATAAACCAATTTCCAAAGCCACCAATTAATGCTGGCATGACAACAAAAAATATCATGAGCAATCCGTGAGCTGAGATGATTACATTCCACATTTGTCCATCTGCAACAAACTGCATGCCGGGTTCAGATAGCTCCATTCTCATAATAACTGAAAGAGCTCCTCCTACTACACCTGCGATGATTGCATAAATTAAATATAATGTTCCAATATCCTTATGGTTTGTGGAAAAAAACCATCTGGTAAAAAATCCAGGCTTATGATCATGGTGATCGTTCATTGCTAATGATTCTGAGCTCATAAATTATTCTCCTCTAATTGTATTATGTTATTTTGTGAAATAACAATTTCCTCTTCTGACTTGTTGATTTCAATATCATCGTTGATGGCATAATTATTTTTAGCTTCATTAGCCCATGCCATAAATTCTCTCTCTGGTAATACTTTAACAACTACAGGCATAAAACCGTGACCACTTCCACAAATTTCAGAACACTGACCTCTGTATATCCCTGGTTCTTTCACATTTACCCATGTTTCATTTAATCTTCCTGGTACAGCGTCTGTCTTCAAACCCATTGAAGGAACCGCCCAACTATGAAGAACATCACCAGCTGTAATTAAAATTTGAATGTTTTTATTTGCNGGAATTACTAAAGGGTTATCGACTGTCAATAACCTAAGATCGCCTTCCTCAAGATCTTGTTCTTGAACCATATAGCTCTCAAAATAAAAGTCACCGTGATCAGGNTATTCGTACTCCCAATACCACTGNTGACCAATGACTTTAACAGTCATATCGTAATTTTCACTTTTTTCTTGTTGGTATAATAATTTAAATGATGGAATCGCAAGAACCACAAGAATGACAATAGGGATTGCTGTCCATAGGACTTCTACAACTGTGTTATGAGTAGTTGTGGATGGAATTGGATTTCTTTTGGCACTAAAACGAAAAGATACATAAAAAAGAAGAAATAAAACAAATAAAGTAACTAAAGTCATAACGATCAAGATTATGTTGTGAAGACCAACTACACTGCCCATTAAATCTGTTGCAGGATTTTGAAAACTTAACTGCCAGTCTGTGGCTTGTTTTCCGTATAATTCAAAAGAAATGAATATAAAAAATACTGATAAAATAGATTTCATTTAGGACATATTAGTAATCTTTTTGATACAGTATATTGACAGTATGTCGCTTAAACCCGCTATAATTAAGAAAAATAATGAAATGTTAGACTAAGTGCGGCAATAACTGCCGTATCGGCTTT
>JGI26064J46334_1000314_pt1 | contig 10854 bp, 6 predicted proteins | sample MarorgKNORR_S2LV_FD_46334 | JGI IMG/M metagenome (IMG submission 46334) | reverse complement strand
TTTCCATGCTCTCATATCTGTCATGTATTGGTGGTTTGCAGCGTCATAAGAAACATTTCCTGTTCCCTCTTCTTTCTCAAGGCCACCAACTCTATATTCAAGACCGGGAGTTCCTGGTAGTGCCCATGGTCTAGCAAACGTATCAACATTTCTTAAGAATGGTAAAAACCCATCCTCTGTATTCAATTTTGTAATAATATTTGTTTCTAACTTATTTAGTGTTTCAATATCTGGAAGGTTCCATGGTTCAGAACCAGTTGCTACATAGTTATCAGATAATAAAATTACCGGCGTCATATACTTTAACGCAATTCTGGAAGCTTCAAAAGCAGCATAAAAAGCATGAGAAGGGGACTTTGCAGCTACAACAGGTAAAGGCGATTCCCCATGTCTTCCATATAAAGCAAACATAAGGTCTGATTGTTCAGGCTTAGTAGGAAGTCCAGTAGAGGGCCCACCTCTTTGCACATTTACAATGACTAATGGCAGTTCTGCGGATAATGCCAATGAAATAGTTTCACTTTTAAGAGCTAGTCCTGGACCACTAGTGCCAGTAACAGCAAGCTTTCCTGTAAAGGAAGCACCAACAGAAGCAGCTGCAGCTGCGATTTCATCTTCTGCTTGAAAAGTAATAACATTAAAGTTTTTGTGTTTTGAAAGTTCATGCAAAATATCTGATGCTGGTGTTATCGGATAGCTACCATAAAATAAATCTAGATTTGCTTTCTTTGCAGCAGCAATTAAACCCCAGCTCAAACCTATATTTCCGTTGATATTTGTATATTCACCAGCAGGAAGAGCTGCTTTTTCGACAACGTATGTATGATGAAATGCCTCAACAGTTATTCCAAAGTTATAACCGGTTTTTAATGCTTTGATATTAGCCTTCGCAATCTCTGGAAGTTTACTAAATTTATCATTTATCCAATTTTCAGTATCTTCTAGAGGCCTGTTAAAAGTCCATGATATTAAACCAAGAGCAACCATGTTTTTTGATCTCAAAACTGCTCTACCAGGCAAATCAAATTCTTCTAAAGCTTCTTTGGTTAGTTTTTCCATTGGGACTTGAAACACTCTATATCCGTCTAATTCACCAGATTCTCTCGGGTCTACTTTATATCCGGCTTTGGTAATATTTTTTTCTTCAAAAGCATCTTCATTCAAAATCAGCATTCCATTTGGTGCTAAATCATGGAGGTGAGCTTTTAATGCAGCAGGGTTCATCGCTACTAAGACATCAGGATTATCACCCGGTGTTAAGATGTCAAAATCAGCAATTTGAACTTGAAATGAAGATACTCCAGCAATAGTTCCCTGAGGTGCTCTGATTTCAGCAGGGAATGCAGGAAGGGTCGCTAAGTCATTTCCAAACACAGCAGATGTATCGGTAAATCGTGTACCAACTAGCTGCATACCATCACCGGAGTCACCGGCAAACCTGATGGTTATAGCTGGAATGGATTCAACAGTTTTATTTTCAGTACTCATTTTTATCCTATGATTTATTGTAATCTTTGCGGGGATAATGCAATTTCATTTTGTTGAGTTCCCGCACAAGATTCTACACTTTCTCCAGAGCAACACTCCGCTTGATTCAGTCCAAACATGGCACAACCATTATTTATACAAGCTGCATGTCCGTGGATGTAAGCCATTTCATTCTTACACCAACTACAAAATAAGGAATCACTCATATGCTTTAAACCTCTGATATGGCCAATATCTATATTTTAATTTCCAGCAATCTTTCATAGGAATTGGACCTAATGTTCTTGAATCACTTGAGGAAAGTCTTCTTTGGTCACCAAGAACAAACACTTCTTCTTCCCCAAGTGTTTGAGGGATGAAATCATCTGTTAGTGTTTTAGCCCAAATATCATCAATTTCAGTATTGTTAATTAATACTTTACCGTTTTCAGAACCTACTGTCTCACCTGGGAGTCCAATTACTCTTTTGACAACATCAATATTTTTTTCATAATTTTTAAATATGACAATATCACCTCTACTTAGGGACTCTTTGTTTTTAATGGCTAATACATAGTCATCAGGAAGCAAAGCTGGACTCATGCTTTCTTCTTTAATTTCATAGGTTGTAATATTTTTGTTATCACTTTTGAAAAATATATATATCGCGACAAGAAATAAGGTTTTAAAATTTATTAATCTTCCAGCTGTTTTAAACATAAGGTTCTTATCAAATTATAATATATAAAAAAGGAGATTTATGAATTTATTTAAACCGAAAAATGTAGCATATGCGCATTGTGATCTGCCTTGTGGAGTTTATGACCCAGCTCAAGCAAGAATAGAAGCAGAATCAGTATTAAACGCAGCTAAAAAATATCAAGAGTCTGACGATGCTAGCTTTAAACAGCGTTGTGTCACTATCAAGGAAGAAAGAGCAGAAGAAGTAAAACATCATCTATGGGTTTTATGGACTGACTATTTCAAGCCAGAACATCTTGAGAAATATCCAAATTTACATGATCTCTTCTGGCAAGCAACAAAAAAAGCTGGAGANGCTAAAAAGACAGAAGACCCAGCAGTAGGAGAGGAATTGTTAGCTCTTATCGATCAAATTGATGAGATGTTTAAAGATTCTAAGTCTTAATCAAACTTTTTAAAGAGGAGTTCGAGTTGTCCTAATTCGACTCCTCTTTTTATTTCATTAACTCCCCATTTACATTCTGTAGTTTTAGGAATAGCATTTCTCACATTCTCACTTGTTGCGGGCATAAATGGATATAGGAGATTTGCACAAGAGTCAATAGCTTGTAGTGATGTGTAAAGAACCCGCCCCGCTCTTTTAGTATCATCTTTTATTATTTTCCAAGGTTCAGTTTCATTAAGATAAGCGTTTACTTGAGAGACACAACGCATTGATTCTTGTAGTGCAGATTTTAACTCTACTTTTTCAATTAGGTTGCCTATGTTTTTATAAGCTTCTTCAAATCCAAATATAAGTTTTGTATCTATCTCTTCGCTATCTGATATATCGCCTAGTTTGTCAAAGTTATTATTTATTTGAGCAAACACACGTTGAACTAAATTACCCCATGCCGCAACAAGTTCTTCATTATTTCTTCTGATCATTTCTTGTTCACTAATTTCAGAGTCTGCTTGTTCTGGCAACACAGAAGCTAATGCGTACCTTAGTGCATCTGGGTTCCACTCATCTAGATAATCATCCAGGCTTTTCCCCACACCTCTACTCGCAGATGCTTTTTCTCCTTTTATTAAAATATATTGATTTGCAGGAACATTAGTTGGAAGGTTTAAACCTTTGTAGCCAAGAAGGATAGAAGGCCATATAACTGCATGAAAAGGGACATTATCTTTTCCAATGAAATAATAGGATTCTGCTTCTGGGTTTTCCCACCATTCTTTCCAGCTATCAGAATCTCCCTGTAAACTTGCCCATTCTTTTGATGCAGAAAGATAGCCAATAACTGCTTCGAACCATACATATATTTTTTTTCCAGGTCCAAGGTCGTCAACTGGTATTTTTATTCCCCAGTCCAAATCTCTTGTAATAGCTCTATCCTGTAGTCCATCCTTTACAAATGATTTAGCCCAATTAATAACATGCGGACGCCAACCCTCTTGCTGTTCCAGCCAGTTTCCTAATTCATTTTCAAGTGAAGTCAATTTTAAAAAGAAGTGTTCTGTTTCTTTAAACTCAGCCTTATTTCCAGATAATTTACTTATTGGATTTATAAGCTCTTCCGGATCAAGAGTCTTACTACATTTATCACATTGATCACCACGCGCCTCTTTATATTCACAGTGTGGACAAACACCTTCAACATACCTATCTGGTAGAAACCTGTCTTCACTCGCATCATAAGCTTGAAGAGATTTTTGTTTATCAATTAAGCCCTTTTCTAAAAGATTTTTAAAAACGTCATGAACAACCTCAATGTGTGTATCAGTCATTGTGGTTGTATAGTTGTCCCACGAGATGCCAAGTTTTTCCCAGTAGCCTAAAAACTCTGCATGATATTTATTAACTATGTCAATAGGTTGAACACCTTCTGCATCAGCCCTTACAGTGATTGGGGTACCATGAACATCACTCCCAGAAACCATTAATACTTTATTGCCAACTGTTCTGTGATATCTTGCAAAAATATCTGCAGGTAAGTATGCACCACCAATGTGACCTAAATGCCTTGATCCACTTGCGTATGGCCATGCTACAGAAACTAAAATATTTTTGGACATGCAATAAGAATAGCCTTTTTTAGGATCATTAATTTGAAAATAATTTCAATTTTCGAAACATATAAGAAACATTTCAGTAATAATCATTTAACTTTTTTGTTAACTATTAACTATGTCCCGATATTAAATTAAGTTTTTGAAAGAAGGAGATATATGGAATCAATGATTATAAATTCAGTAGACAGTCTGTGGGTTCTCATAGCTGGTATTTTGGTTATGTTTATGCAACCTGGCTTCATGCTAGTTGAGACAGGCTTCACCAGATCAAAAAACTCAGTAAACATTGTTATGAAAAACTTTATGGATTTTTCAGTTGGTGCAATTACTTACTGGGCATTTGGTTTTGCTTTTGCATATGGAGGTACAACCTTAGGAGGCTTCATTGCTTATGGAGATTTCTTTCTTGAAGGTCAAGCTAGTACCTATTTCTTCCAAGTAGTTTTTGCAGCGACAGCTGCAACTATTGTTTCAGGTGCTGTAGCTGAAAGAACAAAATTTAGTGCTTATCTTTTATTCCAACCATTTATATGTGGTGTAATTTATCCTATAGTTACACACTGGGTATGGAGTGGACAAGGTTGGCTTGGTGACTTAGGCTTCATCGACTTTGCAGGTTCAGGCGTTGTTCACATGGTAGGTGGATTTGCTGCCCTAGCTGGAGTAATGATTGTAGGTCCTCGTATAGGTAAATATGATGATAACGGAACTCCGTTACCACTTCCAGGAAGCTCTATGGTTGCAGGTGCATTAGGTGTATTTATCTTATGGTTTGGATGGTACGGGTTTAATGTCGGATCAGCTTTAGCTGCTGTTGATGTTGATCTTGCTGCTATTGCAGTGACTACAACCTTATCAGCTGGTGCTGCTTCTATTGCTGCAATGTATACTTCAATGATTTCTGGAAAACCAGATGTAAGTATGACACTTAATGGTGCATTAGCAGGATTAGTTGGAATCACAGCTGGATGTGCCAATGTTAATAATCTTGGAGCAGTCCTAATAGGTTTAGCATCTGGAGTGTTAGTAGTTTACTCAATTAACTTTATTGAGAAAAAAGGACTCGATGACGCCGTAGGTGCAATATCTGTACACGGCATTTGTGGAGCATGGGGAGTTCTTGCAGTAGCAATTTTTGATACTACAGATGGATTATTTTATGGTGGTACATCACTTTTTGTTCCACAATTAATTGGAATTGCTGCGATAGGAGGATGGGCGTTTATTACCTCTTATGGCGTGTTAAAAGCAATAGATTCCTTTGTAGGTTTGAGAGTAACCCCAGAAGAGGAGATTGCAGGTTTGGATGCTTCTGAACATGGAACTTCTGCATACGGAGATTTTATTCTCAAAAAGTAAATATATTTGAAAATCAGCCACAACTCATTTAGGTTTCCCCCTTTTTGACCGATTGGGCTGATTTTCATCTTTTAAATAGTTAAGTTTTGAAGTATTATTGGGGGACTATGTTCGACTTTTCAGAAAAAGACTCATGTGGAGTAGGCTTTATTGCCTCAAGAAATATTCCCCCAACACATGGAATGACCCTAAAAGTTCTAGAGTGCCTTGCTAATTTAGACCATAGAGGTGCAAAATTTGCTGATGGAACAGGAGACGGAGCTGGTGTACTTACAGAAATTCCATTTGAACTTATTAGAGCAGAGTTAGCTGAATTAAATATTGAACATGATACGAATAAAAAAATTGGAATCATATCTTGTTTTTTTGATCCAAAGAACATAGATGAATCAATCGAGTTAATAAATAATGAACTCAAAGAATATAACATTAAGCATTTATATTGGCGAAAAGTACCAACAGATAAACAAATTCTCGGAACCCTTGCAAGAGAATCAAAGCCATCAATTTATCAAGGAATTGTAAGTGCGGAAAACGAATCTCCTAAAGACTTTGAAAAGAAGTTATATTTATTTAGAAAAACTTTAGAACGAAAAATTGCTGAAATAGATTTCCTAAATATTCATATAAACTCATGTTCCTCAAAGACAGTAGTTTACAAAGGCCTGTTTACCGCAAAGCAAACTGCAGATTTTTATTGGGACCTAAGAAATCCCCTTTATAAAACTAGATTTGGTATTTTTCATCAAAGATTTTCTACAAACACATCTTCAACTTGGGATAAAGCTCAACCATTTAGAATGCTAGCTCATAATGGCGAAATCAATACAATTCAATCTAACTATTCCTGGATGAAAGCTAGGGAAGTTGATGCTACATCATCGTATTGGAAAGATGATATTCAGAAAATTAAACCTTTTATAGATGAATCTATTTCTGATTCAGGACAACTCGATAATGCAATTGAGTTATTGGTTAGATCTGGTAGAACTCTTGCCCACTCTCAAGAAATGCTTATCCCTTCAGCATGGGAAAACAATCCACGATTTACCAAAAAACAAAAGGCATTCTATCAATACCATTCATTTTTAACTGAACCTTGGGATGGGCCTGCAGCAATTGTTGCTTCAGATGGTAGAGATATTATTGCAGGTTTAGATAGAAGTGGATTAAGACCTATGCGTTGGATGGTTTCAGATAGATATGTTTTGGCAGCATCAGAAGTTGGTATCTGTCCATCAGTTGAAGCTGGTGCTTATAAAACAGCCCAATTAGAGCCTGGACAAACTATTAGGTACAGAATTGAAAATGATGAGCTACTCGATGAAAGTCAGGTAATTACAAAGCTTAGTGAGAAAAACCCATATATTGAATGGGTGAACTCAAAACCACTTGAAGTTGATCAAACTTTTAATGAGGAAAAAGATAATGCAATAGACGTAGAGAGTCTCTCAGATTTTTATGAATATACACCAGAGGAAGAAAGGTTAATTCTATTACCTATGCTAAAAGGGGAAATACCTACTGGGTCAATGGGAAATGATACTTCCTTGGCAGTCATGAGTAAAAATAGTCCGAGATTATCAAGGTATTTTCATCAATTATTCGCGCAAGTTACAAATCCTCCAATTGACCCGATTCGTGAAAGATTTGTTATGTCTACAAAAACATATCTTGGTAAGAGAGGATCCATTTTAAAAGAAACAGCTCAGCAAGCGAATCTAATATCCTTGGATTCTCCAATATTAAGTGGTGCCTCATTCGACTCATTAACTGAAAATAAAAGCCTTAAAAATAAGACAATTGTTATTTCTACGACATTTATAAAAGAAAATAAGACATTAGAAGAAGCATTAGATGATATTTGTGAAAAAGTTAAATCAGAGATTTTAGAGAATAATAAATCAGTAATTATATTTTCAGATAGAGGGATAAAACCAGGAGAGTCTGTGGTACCTTCATTGATGGTTATTGGTAAAGTACACCACTATTTAATTGACGCTGGAATAAGACTTAAAGCTTCTTTAATTTCAGTTTCTGGAGAAATAAGAGATTCTCACGATGTTGCTTGTCATATTTCTTATGGGGCCTCTGCTGTTTGGCCATATTTAGCTTTAGAGAAAGTGCGAGAATTATCTATTCAAAATGAAACTCTAAATATTTCTATTGAACAAGCTCAAGAAAATTACCGAAAGTCTTTGAATAAAGGTTTGTTAAAAATTATGTCAAAAATGGGTATATGTACAATATCGTCATATAGAGGTTCGGAGTTATTTGAAATTATCGGCCTCAATAGTGAGATTATTAATAATGTGTTTAAATTTTCAAAAACAAGAACTGAAGGTTATGGGTTTGAACACTTCAACAAAAATTTAAGAATATATCAACAGGAAGAACGTGCAGAAATTCTTAATGGAATTGGTGGTTTTTATAAGCACAAAAAAGATGCAGAAACACACGTCACTTCACCAAAAACTGTATTAAAACTTCAAAAGGCTGTGAGATCTGGTGAATTGTTAGACTGGCATAGCTATCTTGAAACACTTGAAGATAGAGATGACGTACAATTAAGAGATTTATTTTCACTTCCAGAAACTACTAACAACAATGTAGTTCTAGAAGATGACGCTTTAAAAGATTTATATAAGAAATTTACTGTTAGCTCAATGTCGCTTGGAGCACTTTCTGAAGAAGCACATCAAGCTTTGGCTATTGCAATAAATCAAATTGGTGGAAAATCAGGTTCAGGTGAAGGTGGAGAGGATCCTGCGAGATTTGATAATGAAAAGAATTCAAAGATAAAGCAGATTGCTTCCGGAAGGTTTGGAGTTACTCCTGACTATCTTGCCTCTGCTGAAGAATTTCAAATTAAAATGGCTCAAGGTTCAAAGCCTGGTGAAGGGGGTCAGCTACCTGGTTTTAAAGTAGATAAACACATTGCAAAATTACGACATACTGTTGAAGGTGTTACCCTTATTTCTCCGCCTCCACATCACGACATATATTCTATTGAAGATTTAGCGCAATTAATTTATGACTTAAAAACATTCAATCCAGATAACCCTGTTTCGGTAAAGCTTGTATCAGAGCCAGGAGTTGGAACAATTGCTGTAGGAGTAGCAAAAGCTGGTGCGGATATTATTACAATTGCTGGTAGTGATGGCGGAACCGGAGCAAGTCCATGGATAAGTATTAAGCATGCTGGATCTCCATGGGAACTTGGCCTTAGCGAAACTCACCAAGCTTTAGTAAAAAACAACATGCGACATAAAGTTTTGATTGAAGTTGATGGTGGTCTAAGGTCTGCAAAAGATGTAATAATTGGAACTATATTGGGTGCGGATCGATTTGGATTTGGAACATTGCCTTTGTTAGCTCTTGGGTGCAAAATGGTCAGACAGTGTCATGAAAATACCTGCCCAGTAGGTATAGCAACCCAAGATGAAAATCTAAGAGCTAAATTTCCAGGTGCTCCTGAGCAAGTCGTACAATTATTTAAATTCATAGCTAATGATGTCATGGCGTATCTAGATAAATTTGGTGTTAGCGACATTGAAGATTTACTAGGAAGAGCAGATCTTTTAGGATTAAAGATTTCAAATAGTGATTTATCTAAAAGCCTTCATAAAATATTGATGAACTTTTCGATAGAAGAAAAACATCCAGGTTTTATCAGGCATAGTGAAGGTCGTTTATCAAGAAGAATTACTTCTGAAGTTATTAGATCTGTAGAGAGAGGAGAGAAATCATTCCTTCAATATCCAATTTCAAATGAAGATAGAAGTATTGGTGCTAGATTATCCGGAGAAGTTACATTAAGAAAGTTATCTTCAAAACTTGCAGAGAACCCAACAACAATAAGTTTATCTGGCGCAGCTGGACAAAGCTTTGGAGCATTCATTAGAGATGGTATTAATTTGAAATTAACTGGTAATGCCAATGATTATGTTGCAAAGGGCATGGGGGGTGGAAGCGTTACGATTATTCCACAAGGAAGAAAAATGCAAGGAGCATATCATGCTGCTGGAAATACAATTCTATACGGTGCTACGGGAGGACAACTTTTTATTGCTGGCACAGTAGGTCAAAGATTTGGAGTTAGGAACAGTGGCGCAATTGGAGTTGTTGAAGGGTGCAGTGCTCATGGTGCAGAATACATGACAGGAGGCACCTTAGTCATTCTTGGAAACATAGGATTTAATTTTGCTGCTGGAATGACAGGAGGTAAAGCAATCGTCCTAAAAACACAAAAGAACTTTGAACAATACATCTCAGAAACTGCACCAGAATATAAGACAATGTCTGACATAGACAAATTAGAACTAAAAACATTGTTAGAAATTCATATCGAAAAAACAAACTCTGAAACAGCTAAAAAGATTTTAGATAAATTCGATAATTGGGAAAATATGTTTGCTGTATTCGGCGGTATTGCAGAGGTGGAAAAAGACTCTGTTCAATTAAAGCCAGAAAATGTCAAGGCGTTAGATTAATTAGTACTACTAAAAAAAATATAATCATTTAGCATAAAATTATGGGAAATATAAAAACCTCTGATGTTTCAATGCAGTGGTCCAATGTTTTGGAAATGGTATACGAATCACGTATTGATTCCGTTGGATTAAATGAAAGAGTAAACTCACTGGCAACAAGAAGTATAAAAAAAGATTCAAAATTAGAAGCACTAAATATGATTGTTACAATGTGCGACCTAACAACTCTTGAAGGCGAAGATACTGAAGGTAAGATATCTCAAATGGTTGCAAAAGCAATTAAACCTAATCCTTTAGACACCTCAGTACCAAGTGTTGCAGCAGTATGTGTGTATCCTTCGCTAGTTGCTATCGCTAAAGAGAAAGTACAAAACTCTAATGTTAAAGTTGCCGCAGTATCTTCATATTTTCCAAGCGGTCAAGTGCCTATGGAGTCAAAATTATTAGACACAAAATATGCTATTGATTCTGGAGCAGATGAAATAGACATTGTAATTAATAGAAAAGCTTTTCTTGAGGGTGACTATAGAAAAGTATATGACGAAATAGTTGCTTTAAAAGAGGTGTGCCAAGATGTTCATCTAAAAACAATACTTGAAGTAGGTGATTTGAAAACTTATGAAAACATAAGAAAAGCCAGTCTTATTTCATTAGCTGCTGGTTCTGATTTTATAAAAACATCAACCGGTAAATTGTCTATCGGCTCCTCAAGACAAGCTTGTTATGTGATGCTTAAGTCAGTATTAGATTTTGAATCTATGACAGGAGTAAAGGCTGG
>JGI26064J46334_1000309_pt1 | contig 10940 bp, 8 predicted proteins | sample MarorgKNORR_S2LV_FD_46334 | JGI IMG/M metagenome (IMG submission 46334) | reverse complement strand
ACCAAATAATGACAAAGAAATGATAAAAATAGAACCAATATATTTAAATAAATTCGACTTATTGTTTTCTGTAGCCTCTACAACTCCTTCAATATCTTCAATAATTGAGGTTTTGTCTTTATTATTTAATGGCTTTAAAGATGTTCTTTGTAAATTTCTTTTACTATATAAATCTTTATGTAATTTTTTATGCATAAAAAACCCTGTAGGTACATATTAATGATTAAATTGTAAATTAATTCTTAATAATTAATTTTCAGACCAAATAATTTCGCCATTGAGGGGCAATATATGAATCCATTGTTTGCTAGGTGGAACTTCTATTTTTTCCTGATCGTTATCTAGGAATTCAAATGGTTCTGTAATATCATTTCTTCTCCAGGTACCTTCAATATATTTACCATTGTGAAAAATTGATACTGGTCCAACTCCTACCGTAAGTACACTTGGTAAAGTTGTGACTTCATCGTTGTATAGAGGACCTTGTATTACTACAACTGTTGGTATTTTTAATATATCTGAATATCCATCTCTTGTAATAAAATTGTGGGCTACAGCTTCTTCGTCAGGAGAATAACCATCAACTATGAACCTACTGTACTGATCATTGTCCATCTTCCAGATAACAGTAGTAAAATCACTATATTTTATTGTTACTCTATTTGCACCTGTTAACCAATTTGATTGGTCATTACCAAAATCATATAAAGGGTTTACATCTTGATTAAAAAGAAATCCCCTGGTGTCAATGTACTCTCTCACCAATTCAGTGTCCGCGTACAAATTATGAGGTGCTTTTCTGTTTGCTATCCGAAACATAGTTGGAGCAGAAACTTCTTCAAGTACTGGAACACCAAGTTCTCTAATAGCTGGTATCAATCCTGCGGTAGCACCTGATACAACAAGAATTCCCCCATAAGGTCTAACCAAATTTGGGTCAGTAGGACGAGCAGAACGTATTGGTCCAACGTAAGTACTTGTCTTATCCATATAAAAAGCTAAAAATCTTGTCATACCTCCTTCAACAAGAATTTCCATAACAGTATCCGCTTCTTGTAGTCCAGACTGTGGTCTAGCATTCAAATTATTATCGACTTTAAATGCAATAACTCTTCTTGGTCTTTTCAGCCAAATTTCTGGTGATAATTCAAGACCTGTAAATGGTGACATTTTTTCTTTGTCATAGGTATAACTCTCTACAATATTTGTATCATCTTGTGCATTAGTAGCAGTTGTAGTTGTTTCATTATTATTTGAAGGACCTTCAGCTTCTAAAGTAGTGGTAGTTTCGACAACATCCGATGACTCATTTGAAGATGAACACATAACAAGGGTTAATACTAGGAAAACTAGTCCGAGTCTTTTCATATGTTCATACTAGTGCTGAAAATCCTAATTTAAGTAAATTTATTTTTGAATTGTTTATTTGAAAATATGTTAAGTTTTTAAAAAGTCTTCTTGATTTCCTATTAGTTATGAACCAAGGTGGATCAATTATTTTAGATATTCTAAATTTTGTTTGTACCACTCCTTTAAGTGGTGATTCAAAAAGCATAGAGTTGTGAACAATTGATTTTCCACTTTGTATATCATTATCTTTATTTCCTGGAAATCCACCCCAAGGAAGTTGTGGTATGATATATCCGATAGCAGCCCATTCGTTTATAGCTACAGTGCCATATTCTAACTTTTCGATATAATTTTCTAATATATGAGAGTTAAGGTTTTTATCGTGATCTTTCATAATCACAGACACGCCTAGATTTCCCCACAAATAATTATTACAGTAGTCAATAGCTTTATTTGAAAAATCTTCACTGGAAGAATAAGGAATGCGTTTAAAGTAGAGTGCTGATGACCAAACTTCATCTAATTCATATTTATTATATGCTTTAATTTCACGTGTTAAATGTGGCGTTACACAACTTAATTTATTGACTCTTTCATAGGCCTTATCTTTTTCTAATTTATTGAGTCTTTCAATGCTTTCTGGATAGTATGCTTTCCTATCCTTTGCTTTATTCATATAAAATTTTATGTATTTTATCAATGTATCAGTTTGTCCCCAACCGTCAGGAAGCACTACTACTTGAGCTGCAATACAATTAAAACCATTGTTATTTAGTTTTCCTGTAACTATTTTTCGTGCTTGATATTTAATATCTGATGTAGACCAATTACCTGGATGAATAATTATTGGTGTAACATTTCCAAGTTCAGATGTAATATTTTTGGTGTTTAATTTTGGTAAGTTTTTCAACTTTCTTTCTTTATCATTTAAATGCCTTCCGTATACAATCTCCTCAAATGTTTTATCAGAACCAGTTAAATGAATATGATCAACTCCTTGATGATTAGCCATATACTTTGATTCATCAACATTGCCTGTAGATACGATAACATATCCTCTTTCAATAAAATTTTGAAACACCTTTTCAAAAACGGGTTTTAGATAATCGTTAACTGGGTTTAATTTAAGTAATATTACAGATCTACGTGTAATGAGGTGGTAAAGAACATCAAGGTAAGGAATTGAAGAAAAATTACCAGCACCTAAAACTAGTGTTATAGAGGGATCAATGTCATAACGCTTTGAAAAACCTCTGAATTTATTTATATCATCAAAAGACATTGATTTATTGAAATAAACTTTGGCATCTATAAAAGGGAAAGTTAATCTTTCTATAAATTTATTAGGAAATACTTTATAGCTGTTTTCCTCTTTGTTATAAGATTTTAAGGAAAGATCTTCATTCGATTGAAGGGTGTCAATATAATATTGAGTTGCTAAAACTGCGGCAAAAGGGCCTCCTAACCATTCCTCACCTTCAGCAGGAGTTTTAGATGTTCCTTTATTATCAGAACATACAGTTGACCAAAAGTATGCAACTTCTTTTATATTTGATATAACCTCTTCAAGCATTGAAGAAAGTTGTAAATCTGAAATATTATTAAATTCTTTAGAATTTGTCCTTAAGGTTGTAATGTATCTATCAATATCTAATTTTGTAAGGGACATACTTACATATTATTCAGTTATTTCAAGAAGTTCAAAATCTCCCCAGTTAACTGTTAAAAATTTGGCAGGAATAAGTTCATTTGGTCTACCAACAGGTAAGTTTTTTGGATAATCTTCAAGAACTATATCCTCCTGTTGTAAGTCAGAAATAATTGACTTTAAGCTATCAGCTAGATCATCTAGTGTCTCTTTAGATTGAGTTTCTGTAGGCTCAAACATTAATGCTTCTGGAACAATTAATGGAAAGTAAATTGTTGGTGAATGAAAACCTTTATCAAGAAGTGCTTTACCTACATCGTATGCTTTTATCTTATGAGATTTCTTTAAGTCTTTAACAGAAGTCACAAATTCGTGCATACATGGTTCATCATAAGCTAAAGGAATAATTTTAGAAACTTTAGAGCTGAGATACCTTGCATTTAATACAGCATAAGCACCTAAGGTATCCAAACCTTCTTTTCCAAGAAGTTTCATATAAACAAGGGCTCTCAAAGTAACTAAAAAGTTACCATGATATCCATGCATTCTGCCAATACTATTTTCAGGTTGATACCAGTTATATTTTCTGTCTTTATTCTCAGCGATTGGTCCTGGTAAGTACTCTTTTAAAAACTCCTTTACAGCAACCGGTCCAGATCCTGGACCTCCACCACCATGAGGAGTTGCAAATGTTTTATGAAGATTTGAATGAACTATATCAAAACCCATGTCTCCTGGTCTTGAAGTACCTACAATTGCATTTAAATTAGCTCCATCATAATAAAGTAACCCACCAGCATTATGAATGATTTGTGAAATAGTCAAAATTTCCTCTTCAAATAATCCACCGGTGTTTGGATTAGTTAACATCAAGCCAGCTGTATTTTCATTTACTATTTCTTTTAATTTCTCAATATTTACCATTCCTCTATCATCTGTTTCAACCTCGACAACAGTAAATCCTGCCATACGTGCAGATGCAGGATTAGTACCATGTGCAGAGTCAGGTACTATAATTTCTGTCTTGTTTGTAAGATTATTAATATCTAAATATTTTTTAATGATAAGTAGACCTGTTAATTCTCCAGAAGCACCAGCTGGTGGTTGGAAACTTGCGTAATCCATACCAGTAATCTCGCATAAATAATTACCAATTTCATACATAACTTTTAAACATCCNTGNGTNAATTCTTCTGGCATAGAAGGATGCATATTTGCAAATCTAGAATCAGAAGCAATAGAGTCAGCAAATCTTGGATTATATTTCATCGTACAAGATCCAAGTGGATAGAATCCTAAATCAACCGCAAAGTTTCTATGAGCTAACCTNGAATAATGCATGACTAAATCGTGTTCAGAAACTTCTGGTAATCTGGCTTTTTCTTTTTTTAATGATTCATGATTAATTTTGACCTCAGGTACATCTAATTTAGGAAAGTTGGATGCCCTTCTTCCTGGGCTCGATAATTCTTTTATTGTCGGTTCTGGTTTACCTCCAACTAATGGAAGTGAACTAGCGTTACCACCACTAACCATTGTCTATCTCCTGTAAGGCTTCAATATAATCGTCAATCTCTGTTTTTTTTCTCTTCTCAGTAACTGCAACTAAAACATGTTGATCATCGTAATANATACCAGCTAAAAATCCTTTATCTCCCATTTTGTTAATAACTTCAGATGCATTAGTTTTAACTTCTAATAAAAACTCTCTTAAACTTGAATCATCATTAGGAATAACATACCCATTCTTAATTAAGGATTTTTTCATGTAGTTGGCTTTTTGTATTGAGTGATAACCCATATCATATAAACCTTCTGGCCCAAGCCATGAAAGATGAATAGCAGATCCAATTGCATTTAGTGTTTGATTTGTACAGATATTCGATGATGCCTTTTCTCTGCGAATATCTTGTTCCCTTGCTCTTAAGGTCATTACATATGATTTGTTATTATCTTTATCTCTTGATTCACCAATTAAACGTCCAGGTACTAAACGAGCGAATTCCTTTTTAGTTGCAAACCATCCGACTGTAGGACCACCAAATGATAATGGTGACCCAAGGGATTGTCCTTCGGCAACTATAATATCAAAGCCCATTTGTCCAGGTGTTGTAAGAACTCCCAACATAGAAGGATCTACATAACAAATTGTTACAATTCCTTTATCTTTTGCTTTTGTCACTAATTCAGTAAGATCTTGGCAAGAACCTTCATAATGAGGATAAGAAACAACAAATGCTGCTTGTGATTCATCAAAATCATAATCTGAGGGAAATAAATAATTATCTAACTCAACATAATTTAAATTAAATTTATTTTTATCAATCAAAGTATTTATAACCTCTTTACTGTTCGGGTTTAAACCTGATGAAATTGTTACACCATCTCGTTTAGTTTTATTNATTGCTACAGAAATTGCTTCTGCGATNGAGGTTGCACCATCATATAANGATGCATTCGCTAATTCCATATCTGTCAGATCACAAACTAATGATTGAAATTCAAATAATACTTGAAGAATCCCTTGTGAAATTTCAGCTTGATAAGGTGTATAAGAAGTCATGAACTCAGGTCTCATGGTTAATGATTTGACAGTTTGAGGTAAATAAACATCATAATGACCTCCCCCAGCAAAACACACCAAATCAGACTTGTTACGTGCAGCAATATCATTAAAGTAATCTATTGATTCAAGTTCTGATAAAGATTCTGGTAAATCAAGACCATTTTCAAGAAGTAAAGCATCTGGTATGTGGGTGAATAGATCATCTAGTGAGTTAATACTTAACTCATCAAACATTTTTTTTAAATCAAGTTCTGAATGTGGTACAAACATCAGCTCAAAAACCTCTTATTTACTATATTTCCTTCTATTAAATTACCACGAATATCAAACTCTATTAAATTCTGAGGAGGCTTATTTTCAAAAAGAATAAATCCGATACTTTTATTTAATATGGGCGAGAAATTGCCAGAGGTAACAACCCCTTTAATATCACTGGACATACCAATTGTCTCAGTTCTTGCAATTTTTCTAGAATCAATAGTAAATTTCTTTAAAATTTTATGATTTCCATCCTGTAGTTGAGTTTTTATTCTGTCTGAACCTAAAAAATCATGTTCGTTTGTAATTGTCCAAGACAAAGAGGCTTCAACGGGTGTTATATCTTCAGTTAATTCAAAACCATACAATGGAAGTGATGCTTCAAGTCTAAGTGTATCTCTTGAACCTAATCCACATGGTTTTATACCTTTTTCGATAAGAAAACTAATAAGAGATTCTGCTTCAGCATTACTTGCCATAATTTCAATACCATCTTCTCCTGTATAACCAGTTCGAGCATACATAAAGTTATCTGATTTTGCTGTACTGAACTTTTCAGGAATTTCAAATCTATCGTTAATAAGTTCGATTGTTCTCGGTCCTTGAACAGCTATCAAAACTGTCTCTAATGATTTATCAATAAAATCAACCTTGTGATCAACTAAATGTGATTTAATTTTAGATGCATTTGATGCATTAGGAATCAAAATGATTTTATCTTCAAATTTCCAAAAAATTACATCATCTAAAGCATTACCATTTTCATTTGTAAAAATAGAATACAATGCTTTGTTCATCGGTATATTTATTAAATCAGAACAAATTAACGATGATATCTTATCTAGTTCTGAATAATCGATTTCTAAACGACCCATATGAGATACGTCAAAGAAACCAGATGAATTTCTAACAACATCATGTTCTTTTAATGTACCTTCATATGAGAAAGGCATAGACCAATCACCAAAATCAATAAATTTGGCATTTTGAGATTCGTGATATGAATGAAGTTGAGTTGTTCTTTTATCCATTAAGATACAAAAGTTTCATACTCCTGATAAGACATTCCTGAATCATCAATTGCATTGACTTTTGCTTTAAACATCCAGCCATCACCGCAAGGATCATTGTTAATTGTTTCTGGTTCGGTTTCTAGTTGTGAATTGACCTCTGTAATTGTGCAATCCATTGGTGCATATGCTTCTGCAACCGTTTTAGTAGCTTCAACCTCAACAACTGGGGCACCTTTTTCAAAATTTTGTCCTACTTCAGGAAGAGTAACGTAAACAATATCTCCTAGTTCATTTTGTGCAAAATCTGAAATACCTACAGTTATTACTTCTTCGTTTATTAAGTACCATTCATGTGTCTCTAAATATTTTATATCTGACATATTTACCTACCTCGGTTTTACCGTTGATAGCCCCCCATCAACATGTATAGTCTGACCAGTTACCCATTTTGAGTCATCTGATAATAACCATTTTACAACAGGAAGTATATCATTAAAATCTCCTATTTTTGGGATTGGGTACATAGATTTTGACATTTCTCTTGCCTGNTCTGTAGCAAGCAATCTTTGACTCATATTTGAATCCAATAATCCTGGAGCAATCACGTTTACACGTAAATTATCTTTTGCATAGGAAGCTGCAGCAGATCTTGCCATTCCTTCTAACCCGGCTTTTGCCGCAGCGATTGCTTCATGATTGGATAAGCCTATGGTGCCTGCAACAGAAGAGAAAAATATTGCTGAACCATTTTTCATCCTACGAGCAAATGAACTAAGTAAGTAATAACTAGAAAATAAATTAACTTTAATTACATCTTCAAATTCTTCTATTTTAGTTCCATGTAAAGGTTTAATTAGTATCGATCCAATACAATTTACTAATCCTTTAATTTCTTTATCATCAGNAACTATCTTGCTAAATTCTCGTTGTTCAATCGTATTGTCAAGGTCAATTACGGAGTATTCCGCATCTATTTCTTTGGAAAGTGCTGATAATTTTTCTTCATCCCTACCAATAATTACTACTTCATTTTCAGAAGCTAATTCTTTAGATATAGCTGAACCAACAACACCCGTTGCACCAGCGACAATGTAAACCATGATTAATATTCTATAAGATATTTAAGTAATAGATAAAATATTTGAGGATGAAATATTGCCAAACCATTCTGCAGATTTATGAGGGATGCGTTTATACGTTTCTCTATCTACTTCTACTAAGCCAAAATTCATTTGATAACCAAGATCCCACTCAAAATTATCAAGTAAGGACCAGTACAAGTAACCAATTACATTTGAATTTTCACTCTCAAACTGGTGCACATCTTTAAGTACGGTAGTGACAAATTCAATTCTCTCATCGTCATTATCAGTAGCAATACCGTTTTCAGTAATAAAGATTTCTTTATCTGGGAATTTTTTATTAAGCCTCTTTAGATTGTACAAAACTGCATCAGGTCTGTACTCATATCCCATTTTTGTAGTTCTTGTTTCTTTCGTAATTGCGCCATTCCTACCAGCAAATATTTGAATGATTCTTGGTAAAATAAATTTTCTAATTATTCCAATGTTGAGTAAAACTGCATTAAATAATTTCAAAAAAATACTCTTTGGATATCTAACAATTGTGTAAGTTTGTAAACCAATAAAATCATCATCTATCGAGGCTTCAAGAAACTTATCTTCAAGATGATATTTAAGATATTCTTTAAGCTTATTATCATCATCATCTTCCCATTCTTGTAAAGCATGTGTCATTCCAACTTTTGCATTTGAGTTATATTGTTTTATTGTTTTAAGTGCCTTCTTATGAGCAGACATAATATTTTCTGATGCGTTTATAAATTTCGATTCGTTGGCAATTCCAGGTGGAAATTTATTGGTGGAAAAATATCCAAAAAAAGCAAATATTCCTGGTTCGTTTATGGTATTGAAATATACAATTTCCTTTGGTAATTTTTGCATTAATTTACCTACATAATTATTAAAGTAATCATCAGCTTTTGGATTTAACCATGAACCTTTGTTATACAACCATTCAGGAGTTGTAAAGTGGTGGAATGTAATTATCGGTGTAATATCATTTGATATCAATTTGTTAGCTTTATCAACATAATGATTTATTTCATCATCATTGAAAGTTCCTTGTGTTGGCTCGATCCTACTCCATTCAATTGAAAATCTAAATGCTTTAATACCTAAGGTCTTTAAAAGATTGATGTCTTCATCAATCAATTCATAATGGTTACAAGCATCATTACATGGCTCTACGCATACGGAATTATTTTTATTTTCCCAAATAGTCCAATCATTATTATATATACCACCTTCTACTTGATATGAAGCAACAGCAGTACCAAAGAGAAATTTGTCTGGAAATTTTAATTCATTCATATAAATAAATAATATACGCAACACCAATGTAAAAAAACTGTAAAAGAAGTCTGAAAAAATGCTGAGAATTCGAGAAGTACCTATTACCGTAAGGAAGATCGTTAATCCAAACATTTAAATTACCAATATAGATTAGTACTAAAAAAATAATCATAAGGATGGCAGCTTCTTTTCTAAATCTAGTAAAAAAGAAAAGAGGTAAAACAATTTCTATAACACCAGTAAACAAATGAACAAAACGGGGAAAAGGAATAAAATCAGGAACAATCCTGTCATAGAAAATTGGGTTTATGAAATGATTTATTCCAGCCACAACGAAGAAGCCTACGTAACCTAAAGTAACTATCTTTATAACCAATGTTTTGATTTATCTATCGCTTTGAACCAAGATGATAATAAATTTACTCGCGACTTATTGCTCATATTAGGATTCCATGTTTTGGATGTAGAAATAAAATCACCTACATTCTTTATATTTAAATTTTCAGCAAATATAAAACTTGCTACACCTGCTCCGAGAGCTGTGATTTCATTAATCTCTTGGGAAATAATTGTTTTATTTAAAATGTCTGACTGAAATTGCATTAATAAATTATTTGACACCATACCTCCGTCTACTTTTAAATTTTGAAATTCAATATCTAAATCTTTTTCCATACTTTGTAGCAATTCAAAACTCTGAAAAGCTACAGATTCNAGTACTGATCTAGCTATATGAGATTTGTTTGAAAATCTTGTTAATCCAAATAAAGNACCTCTCGCTGTTTCATCCCAGTGTGGTGAAAATAATCCAGAAAAGGCTGGTACAAAATATACGTCACCATTGTCTTTTTCTCCCATAGCAAGAGATTCAATTTCATCACTGGATTTGATAATGTTTAGGTTGTCCCTTAACCATTGAACCGCAGCACCAGCGATAGGAACTGAACCTTCTAGGGCATAAAGTGGATCCTCATCTTCTATTTGATATGCTATTGTCGTCAATAGTCCATTTTCTGATTTAATGATATCTGTTCCTGTGTTAGTAAGAGCAAAGCATCCAGTCCCATAAGTATTTTTAACATCACCTTTGCTTGTACAATTTTGACCGAATAGTGCTGCCTGTTGATCTCCTAAAATTGCTGTTATGGGGACACCTTTAATAACCCCATCAATATCTCCGAAATTTGATAAAGATGGTTTAACCTCAGGAAGAGAATGTTTTGGAATTGAGAGTTCATTCAAAATATCATCTGACCATTCCATGTTATACAAGTCATACATAAGAGTTCTNGAAGCATTTGTAACATCTGTATAAAAATTTCCTGTTAGGTTATATANAATCCAACTATCAATTGTTCCAAAACATACATCATCTTCCAAAGATGATCTAATCTCTGAAACATTTTCAATAAACCATAAAATTTTTGATAGAGAAAAATATGTCGATATAGGTAAGCCTGTTTTTTTAATAAGTTCAGTNAATCTTTTATTCTTTAACAATTCATCACAAATGATCTGTGTTCTAGTATCTTGCCACACGATGGCATTGTAAAAAGGCTTTCCAGTTGATTTACTCCAAGCAACTGTTGTTTCTCTTTGATTTGAAATTCCAATACTTACAATTTCTTTAACATCAATATCATTCACAACATTTTGTATACATTTATTAACTGAATCAATTATTTCAACCGGATCATGTTCAACAGAATTATTATCTGGAAAATACTGTG
>JGI26064J46334_1000306_pt1 | contig 11006 bp, 11 predicted proteins | sample MarorgKNORR_S2LV_FD_46334 | JGI IMG/M metagenome (IMG submission 46334) | reverse complement strand
CCCATATCCTGCATCATCTGACGAGATACTCTATTAAGTTTATTAATAGTTTCAATCATATGAACCGGAATTCTAATAGTTCTTGCCTGATCAGCAATAGATCTGGTGATCGCTTGTCTTATCCACCAAGTTGCATAGGTAGAGAATTTGTAACCTCTTCGGTACTCAAATTTATCAACAGCTTTCATTAAGCCTATATTTCCTTCTTGAATTAAATCTAAAAATTGAAGTCCACGGTTTGTATATTTTTTTGCAATGGAAATAACTAACCTTAGGTTTGCCTCTACCATATCTTTTTTAGCTCGACGCATTTTGGTCTCGCCCATAGACATATTTCTATTTATTTCTTTTATTTCTCTAACNTTAAGACCAACCTTATTTTCAAGTTCTATAATATCTTTTTGAGCAATTACAACATCTTGCTTAACTTTTTCTAAGAGATCTTTTTTATATTTCTTTTCCTTCATTAAACTATCAACCCATCTAACTTTAGTTAAGTTATCTGGATATAAAGTTAAAAAATCTTTACGTGGGATTCTTGCATTTTTTACAAGTTGAGTTTGTATTAATTTTTCTTTTTCTCGAAGACTATTTAATCCATGTCTTGCAATTGCAGCAATATCATCAAACATTCTTGGACTAAATTTTAAGAATTGAAATATATCACCAAGTTTCTTAAATTCTGCATTTGCTTCTTTTGAATGTCTACCTTTCTTTTCTATAACCTTTGTCGTTTTATTAAACTGACGTTTTAAATTTGTCATCCGTCTTTGAACTTCTTTCATGTCTGGACCTGATGAAGTTTCCTCGTCTGAGTCTGCAGCATCAGCCTCTTCTTTAGCTCTTTGTGTTCCAGGGCCAGCTGAAGGAACCTCTTCCATTTCCTCCAAGAAACCAGTTAAGAAATCATTAATTTTCTTTTCNCCATCTTTTACAAGCTGCCAATATATCAATACGTATTCAACAGTCTTAGGATAATGGACGCTGGCATTAAGAAGATCTCTCATGCCTTCTTCTATTCTTTTTGCAATTTCAATCTCGCCTTCACGCGTTAAAAGATCAACCGTTCCCATTTCTCTCATGTACATTCTGACTGGGTCTGTTGTTCTGCCTGTTTCATTTTCAACAGCTGCAAGTGCTTCAGCAGCTTGTTCTAAAGCAATATCATCTGAATTTTCTGATTCTGCTAGCATTAGTGTGTCAGCATCTGGAGCAGTTTCGTGTACTTGCAGGCCTAAGTCATTGATCATCCCAATTATTTCATCTACTTGATCAGGATCAGATATGTCGTCAGGCAAATGATCATTTACATCAGCGTATGTTAAATAGCCTTGTTCTCTGCCTTTTACTATAAGCTCAGCAATTCTGGAGCCTTTTTGATTTAATTTATCCACAGATTAATCGTACCTCGAGTATATCCCCTATATGTATGGATTGATTACTATAAATCAATCTAATTTGAGCTTAAATTTTTTATTAAAGCTGCTTCTTCCTGCGACATTCTATCTTTTTTTAAGATAATTTGTTGTAATTCTCTCTTTTCAGAAGAAGTTAATTCTTGCATATTATACTTTTCTTTTAGAATTTCTTCCCTTTCAGAACCTGATTGTAAGATTAAAGCCATGCAATCTTCCAGCATAGCTTTGGCGTCTTCTTCAGATAACTTTATTTCTGAAACTAAAGCTTCTCCAAATACATTTTTAATCTTTTCTTGTTCTATTTTTTCTAATATCACNGAAGCTGGTGAGTCTGGATGCTGATTAAANATATCTCTTATATCAAGCAAAAATAAAAATCTTGAATCTTTNGTTAATAAATTAAATAAATTACTGCTAGATANTTGTGGGTACTGAATTAGTACAGTAAAAATACCTAAAACAGACTTTTTCATTATTGATTTTTTATCAACAATAATTTCTTCTTTAAGTTTTACTTTAGAACTTTTATTTTCTTCATTTCCTTTAATAAGTTTTGAAAAATCTAAATCACAAATACTTGAAGCTTCATTAATATACGCCTGTTTCAANGTTTCGTTAGATATGTTTTTAATATGGGGTAAGGCAAATTTTGCAGCTATTGTTCTTCCTTCAATTGAAGAAAGGTCATCTTGAGATTTTACTGTTTCAAAGAAATATTCAGACAGAGGTTTTGAATTCTTAGCAAGATTAAAAAAAGCTTCTTTTCCATTATCTTTGATATAGCTATCTGGATCTTCACCCTCTTTTAAAAAGATAAAACTTATTCTAGTATCTTCTCTTAGTAAAGACATTGAGTTCTCTACTGTTCTCCATGAAGCTTTCAAACCAGCTTCGTCGCCGTCAAAAACAATATAAATTGTATTTGTATAGTTAAGTATCTTTCTTAACTGTTCCTGAGTAAAAGCTGTTCCAGATGATGCCACTGCATTTTTAACGCCATGCTGAAAAAGACCAATTACATCCATGTAACCTTCCACAACAAAAATTGAATCTGGTCTCTTGTTTATTTGCCTTACTTCGTACAAACCATATAGTTCATATTTTTTCTTATAGGTTTTTGTTTCAGGAGAATTCAAATATTTAGCCTGATTATCTTTGTCTTTTAGAAGCCTGCCGCCAAAAGCAATACAATCGCCTTTAACGTTTCTTATTGGAAACATAAGTCTATCTCGAAATCTATCGTAGAGTTCTCCATTATCATTTTTACCAAATAGACCTGATTCATTTAGCTCAATTTGATTAAATTCTTTTGATAATTTTTCATTTAGGGATGGGGTTCTAGCATTTGAGTAACCTAAATTAAAGAATTTTGCAGTTTCGCCAGAAATTCCCCTATCTTTTAAATACGAAATTGTTTGTTTGCTATGCTCTTCTTTAAGTTGGTTATAAAAAATTTCAGCAGCTCTATTATTAATGTTTGTTGATTTCACAACCGCCTCAGTTTTCTCTTGCTTAGGTATTTCCATACCAACATATGAGGCTAATAACTCAACGGCTTCTAGAAAATCTAAATTATCATGTTTTTTTAGAAAACTAATTGCATTGCCTGTTTCTTTACAAGTAAAACAGTGATATGTGCCGGTTTCTTCATAAATTTTCATTGAAGCGTTATTTTCTTCACCGCCTTTATGAAAAGGACATTTAGCCATATATGCTCCACCCCTTCTTTCAACTTGTCTACGTTTTTGGATTACTTCAACAATATTTACAGAATTTAGCAATCGATCTATAAAACTTTCAGGTATATACATAATTATTCTTTATTCATCTCGAACCAATTATCTATAAGTATTTTTGCTGCGTTAGCATCAACTTGATCAATATCGGTATCTTCAAGGATTTGTTTTGCCTCAAATGTTGTAAGTCTTTCATCAATATATTCTAAATTTACATCAAAAGTGTTTTTTAATTTTTCATAGAACTTTTCAACTTGTTTCATTATCTCACTGTCAGTACCATCCATATTTAAAGGCTTGCCAACAATTATTAGTTCAGGATTCCACTCATTCAGCAGTATACTGATTTCACTCCAGTTTACTTTGTTGTCTTTATTTATAATTATTTGAAGCGGTGAAGATGTATAAGTTGCAGTTTGTCCTACGGCAACTCCTATTTTTTTTGTTCCAAAATCAAAGGCAACTATTTGCATTTAATTAGAAGAAAAGTTCCAATCCCTAACAATTTCTAGAACGCTATATTGATTGGACATATTATTGTTAAAAGGAGCAAAAGGAGCTGACTCCTCTAAAATATTAATTGCCATATTATCAATTAGTCTATTTCCAGAGGAAATAAGAATTTGCGAGTTTATTAAATTACCATTCATATCTATTGTTGCCATGATTTGCACCTTACCATCTAGATAATTTTCTTTGTTCGATATAATCTTATCGCCGGTAGTTTCTATTTTTCTTTGCCATAAGTTTAAATAGACCGCTTCTTCAGAATTAACTATAGAGTTGGCTTGAAGTTTTTTGATTTTAAAAGATTGAGAGGAATTTTTTCTCTCTTGAGTGATGCCTATAGCTTCTAGAGATGCTTCTTTTTTAGAATTATCTATGCCGTCACTAGATATATTTGTCATTAAGTCCTGATTTGAATTAGCAAGTTTTACATTAATGATAGGCGATTCATTAAAAATGGGTAATTTATAGTAAGTAGTAATTGAAATTCCAAAAATTAAAACTAGATGAAGAGCTATCGAGATCATGAATGACTTATTAAACGTTAAAGAGCGTTTGCTAATATTTTTTGATATTGATGATATTGAGCTCATAGTCCTTGAAAATATTCTGAAATCGGATTCATATCTGTTTGATCTAAAATTTCTCTTGCGCAGGTAGGGCTTGTAATATTTATTTCGGTCAAATATTCTCCAATAATGTCTATTCCTGCAAAATTAATTCCTACTTTCATTAAATAGTCACCAATCTCCTCACCTAATTGTCTCTGAAATTCTGTGATATCTTTTGCNACACCTTTTCCTCCAGCTGCCAAATTACCTTTAAAACCACCTTCTTGGGGAATTCTCGCTAAAGTTTTNCTAAAGGGCTTTCCATGAATGATTAATACTCTGTAATCTCCTTGATATATATCTTCAACAAATTCCTGACAAATAATCTGAGTTTGCTCCAGACCTGTCATATTATTTAAAATATTTAAGTTTTCTTCATTCATTTGATCAAACTTATATATCGACAGTCCGCCCATTCCATCAAGAGGTTTTACAACTATTTTTTCGTGCAATTTAAAAAATTCATTTATTTTATCTATCTTGGCAGTTACAAGAGTTTTGGGTGTAAATTTTTTAAAATGTAAGGCAAAAATTTTCTCATTAAACTCTTTTATTGAATTTGGTTTATTATAAATAGATGCTCCTTGTTTCTCAGCAAGGCCAAGTAAATGCAAAGCGTTAATATAATCCTCATCTACAGGAGGATCTTTCCGCATAAAAGACATATGAAAATCACAAACTTTAATATCTTCTTTTATAATACCCTCGATCTGAGTTGATCCAGCTGAAAGAATATTTCTTGAACTTGCATAAACAACTCCATCATTTATGAATAAATCACTAGTCTCACACTGATAAACATTAAAATCTCTTTTAATAGCCTCTTCAATCATTAATATTGAGGTGTCTTTTTTAACATTTAAGTCTTTAAATGTATCTGTTATAAAAAGAACTTTATTCATTGTTATTCAATTTTATCAAAATGATTTTTAATTAATGAAGAGGCATAGATTGGAGCTGTCTCAGCTCTTAGAATGTTCTGTCCAAGATATCTTTTTTTAATATTTTGCATTTTAATTAATTCAAGCTCTTCATCTGAAAAACCAGATTCAGGTCCTGTGACTATTGCTATAGAAGAATCTTCTCCTAGTTCATATTGATTAAAATACTCATGAGCCTCAGTGTCAAATGAAAAAATTTCATCACTATCTTCTAATTGCATTATTGCTTCTTTCAAATTTAATTTATGTTCGATTTCTGGAAGAAAATTGTTTCCACACTGTTTACAAACATTAATAATTATTTCATGTGATTTTTCTATGACTCCAGAAAAATTCTTCTTTGCAACACTTTGGTCAATAAGGTCAGGTTTATAAACAATAAATTTGTTAACACCTATCTCTGTTAGTTTTTGAATCATAAAATTAAAATTATTTTTTTTAATTATCGGGATTATTGCTGTAAGTATTCTTTTGGGTGCTAACTGATAAAGAGGTTCTCCAGCCTTCTCTACCTCACAGTATTTCTTGGACAATTTAATAATCTTACAATGTGCTGATATACCCTGGCCATCAAAAACTTCAACAATATCGTCTTCTTTTAAACGGAGTGCTCTAATTAAATGATGTGATTGGCTCTCATCTATTTTAAAAATCTGATTAGGTCCAGAAACCGATTTACAATATACTCTATGAATTCTCACAATATCATTATAGCTATAGCTGGAAAATAAATGTCAGAGATTAAACTAATATTTGTTAGGCATGGTGAGGCTGCGAGCGCATGGCAGCGTCATGAAAATCCAGGTTTAAGTGAAGCAGGTTTATTGCAAGCAAAAAAATTAATAGAACATGAAAAATTTCTTGAATTAAAAGATTTCACCTTTATATCGAGCCCTAAATCAAGAGCAATAGAAACTGCACAACCTTTGGCAAATAAATTTAATAAAGAAATTTTAATAGATGATGCATTTATCGAAATCCCTTCGCATGATATTCCATTTGATAAGAAAAAAATTTGGTTAGAGGACATCATAAAAATGGATAAGAATAAATTACCAAAGAATATAAAGTCATGGCGTGAAAAGATATTTGTTAAACTTAAAGATATTAAAAACCATTCAATAATATTTACACATTTTATGGTCTTAAATTCTCTAATAAGTGAATTGACAGCATCTAAGTCGATTTTTTGTTTTTATCCAGATTACACTTCAATAGTAGAAATTAATATAGAGAGAGGAGTCATTAAATCTTTCTCAAAAGAAAATGACAAAAAAACATACATAAATCTTTAAAAAATCTATTGAGCAATTTTTAAACAACTGTAAACTTAATTTCTTTGTTAAAAAAATCTGTTTTGAAAGATAAAAAAAATTTATTTGATAGTTATTCAAAAAAACCTCTCAAAGATGAGGTAAGAAAAGCTATGAAAAGATATTTCAATCAACTTGATCAAAAAAACACACCTATAGATGTTTATAATCTTGTATTGAGAGAAATAGAGCCTCCTCTATTAAATAGTGTAATGAAATTTTGCAGCAATAATCAGTCTAAAGCAGCAAAAATTCTTGGTATTAATAGAACAACTTTAAGAACAAAACTAAAAAAATATAATATTACTCAATGAGTCTCATTCAACCAAAAACAGCATTAATAAGCCTTTCAGATAAAACTAATTTAAAGGAAATTGTAGATTTTTTAATTGAGAAAGATGTCAAGATACTTTCAACTGGAGGAACATATAAGGCTATCAAAGGAATTACAGATAGTGTAATCGAAGTGTCTGAATTTACTGGATTTGAAGAAATGATGGATGGAAGAGTTAAAACTCTTCATCCAAAAATACATGCTGGAATTCTTGCAAGAAGGGATTCAGATATGGATATCTTAAAAGAAAGGGGTTATGAAACTATTGATCTTGTAATTGTTAATCTGTATCCATTCAAAGAAACCATTCAAGAAGATTGTACGTTTGAAGAAGCTTTAGAAAAAATTGATATTGGTGGGCCTACTATGATTAGAGCTGCAGCTAAGAATTTCAAAGATGTAGTGGTGGTTACAGATCCGAAAGATTATGAAGAAGTAATAAGTGAATGGGATAATAATGATGGTATTTCATTTGAGTCACGTAAAAAATTATCACAAAAGGTCTTCTCTATAATGGCCGACTATAATAAATCTATAGCTAGCTACCTAAGTGAGGACGGTCACAGTCTTCATGATTATAGTTTTCAAAAAAGTACCTCTTTAAGATACGGTGAGAATCCACATCAATCTGCAACATTATTTACTTTTGATAATCTCACTAAGAAAAATATTGCGAATGCTGAAATTATTCAAGGTAAAGAGCTTTCATATAATAATATTGTAGATGCCGATGCCGCTTGGGAGTGTGTAAGAGAATTTGATAATCCTGCATGCGTAATTGTAAAGCATGCTAATCCTTGTGGAGTTGCAGAAAGTGATTCTATTTTCATCGCCTATGATCTTGCTTATAAGACTGATCCAACATCAGCATTTGGAGGGATAATTGCTTTTAATAAGATAATCGATCACAAAACCGCACAAGAAATTAATTCAAGACAATTTGTTGAAGTCGTAATAGCGCCTGGTTATGAAGATGAAGCTGTAAAAGAGTTTTCTAACAAAAAAAATATAAGAATATTAAAAGTTGATATTGAACAAGATAACCTTTATCCAGGGACAATAAAAAAAGTTTCTGGTGGTATCCTGGTTCAAGATGATGATTTAAAAGGTGTGNGCATTGAAGATTTAAAATGTGTTACAAAAAGACAACCGTCTGAAGACGANATAAAAGATTTAATGTTCGCATGGAAAGTGGCTAAATTTGTTAAGAGCAACGCTATTGTGTATGTTAAAAATAAACAAACTATCGGAATNGGCGCAGGTCAAATGAGTAGAGTTATAAGTGCAGAAATAGCTAATTTAAAAGCTAAAGAGGAAGGGCTTGAGGTAATTGGTTCTGCGATGGCTTCAGATGCTTTCTTCCCTTTTAGAGATGGTATTGATAAGGCTGCATCAAGTGGAGTAGCTTCAATAATTCAACCAGGTGGCTCAGTTAAAGACGAGGAAGTGATAGCAGCTGCAGATGAAAATAATATAGCAATGCTATTTACAGGAACACGGCACTTTAGACACTAATGAATATTCTTATTATTGGCTCAGGAGGGAGAGAACATGCATTGGCATGGAAATCAGCTCAAGATAAATCTGTTTCTAACGTTTTCGTTTGTCCTGGGAATGCTGGCACAGCTCTGGAAAATAAAGTAACCAACATTTCTCTCGATACTAATGACTTTAGAAGCATAGAATCATTTTGCATTGAAGAAAAAATAGAGTTGGTCATTATTGGTCCTGAACAGCCGCTTGTTATGGGTATGGCAGACTTCTTGCAAAGCAAAGGTATTAAAACTTTTGGTCCCTCTCAGGCTGCAGCTCAATTAGAAGGCTCAAAAACTTATTCAAAAGACTTCTTTATAAAATATGGAATTCCAACTGCACAATACGCTTCTTTTAGTGATTATGATTCTTCAAAAAGNTATCTAGAANAAATTGAATATCCAACAGTTNTAAAAGCAGATGGTTTNGCAGCTGGAAAAGGNGTCATTATTTGTAACGATAAAGAAGAAGCCCTAAAAGCACTTGAAAGTATTTTTAAGGATCAAGCTTTTGGCGATGCTGGAAGTCGAGTCGTTATAGAAGAATTTCTTGAAGGAGAGGAAGCTTCCTTTATTGCTGTTGTAAGCAAAAATAAAATTATCCCATTAGCCACAAGCCAAGATCATAAAGCTGTGGGTGAAGGCGATGTCGGATTAAATACTGGTGGTATGGGAGCCTATAGCCCTGCTCCAATAGTTGACGAACGTCTTCATAAAAAAATTATTACAGAAGTTATGATACCAACTATGGAAGGCCTTATATCTGAAGGGTCACCCTACTTAGGCTTTCTTTATGCAGGGCTGATGATAAAAGATGGTGAACTTAAAGTTCTTGAATTTAACTGCAGATTTGGAGATCCAGAAACACAACCAATTTTGATTCGACTTCAATCTAGTTTGGTCGAATTATGTCTTGCAGCAATTAACGAAGATATGGATTCATATAGTATTTCGTGGACTAAAAAACATGCATGTGGAGTTGTTATTGCTTCAGAAGGATATCCAGAAAGTTATGAGTCTAATAAACAAGTTACTCTCCCAGTAAAATCAGATCAAGATATGAAGCTGTTTCACGCAGGAACGAAATTGATAGATGATAATGTTGTAACTTCTGGGGGAAGAGTTTTTTGTGCTACAGCTCTTGGTGATGACTTGAAATCTGCACAATCTAAGGCATATAATCTCGTCGACAGCGTTACATTTGATGGCGCTTTTCANAGAAGAGATATAGGTTTTAAAGGAATTAAATGAGTTTTTTAAATAATATTGTTAATGAGTTTGATATTGCACTAAAAACGCTTTCAAATAAAAAATCTGGTACAGGTAGAACATACCCTCCAGAGCCAGCAGAAAAAAATACTGAAGAATTATCGCCTGCAGAAAAAAAACGTTCCATTCAAATGATGCGAGTTAATCTTGCTGGTGAGGTTGCAGCTCAAGCTCTCTATAGAGGGCAGTCGCTTGTGTGCAAAGATGCTGAAGTTAGAGAACATCTTATTGAAGCAGGAGATGAGGAAACTGATCATTTGGTATGGTGCAAAAAACGTCTTGATGAGCTTGAGGGAAATGGCTCAGTTCTTAATCCTATTTGGTATGCTGGTTCTTTTGCAATTGGTGCAATATTTGGAAGGTTTGGTGAAAAAGTTAGCTTAGGTTTTGTGGAAGAAACTGAGAAACAAGTTGTTGCTCATATTGATCGTCACCTTGACAAAATCTCTCCTAAGGATAAAGAAACAATAGAAATATTAAAAACTATGAAAGAAGATGAAGATCTTCATGCACAGCAAGCAGTAGATAAAGGCGGTGAAGAATTAACAATTCCTGTTAAACAAATTATGAAATACACTGCAAAATTGATGACCTCAACAAGCAAATATGTATGATTCGATCGTTTTTCTTAATTCTTCTTCTTAGTTTAAATTTATCCGCAGAGAATAATGAAGAAGCTTTAAAAGAAAGCTTGCTTAAATTTTGGGAAGCACGAAATGCTCGAGACTTTGAAAAAATCTTCTTCTATGAAAGTAAAATCGGAGCAATTACAGGCTCGTCATCTGGAAATCATTTTTATGAAGATCCGCCGCCTGATTTTGAATCTGTTTTAGATTATTATTCTAGGGTTGAGTCTGATGTTACTCCTTCAAACATAAGAATTATTAAGCTTTCTGAAAACGTCTATCTAACTTTATATTATCTTACTGGAAGCTATACATATTCTAGTGGGAAAGTTAATGATGAATATCAGGCACGAGTATCAAATATTTGGTTATATGAGGATGGCGGCTTTAAGCTTTACTATAAAAACTTTAATAACTTAAAAAAAGAACTCAAGCCTACCGATATAATTCCATATCCAATGGATTAAAATCTTATTTGATATATTATTAATTGATTATGCAAAATCTTGAAAATAATCAGAAACAATCAAATATGCAAAAAGTTGCTTTAACGGCTTTGGCTGGAACAAGTATTGAATGGTATGACTTCTTTTTATATGGAGCTGCAGCAGCTCTAATATTTCCTACAGCCTTTTTTGGAGAAATGCCTCCAACTACAGCGCTGCTATTATCTTTACTAACATTTGCTGCAGGTTTTATTGCGAGACCAATTGGCGGAA
>JGI26064J46334_1000299_pt1 | contig 11071 bp, 11 predicted proteins | sample MarorgKNORR_S2LV_FD_46334 | JGI IMG/M metagenome (IMG submission 46334) | reverse complement strand
TTTATAGAAAATGAAGTTACATCTGAATCCTTTTTAAAGGAAGGACCTTTTAAATCTTTTTTAGTTGAACTAAACAAGATTCAAAATGACTTTGAAATTAATGAATGTCCAATAAGAACAGCTCTTGTTACAGCAAGATCTGCGCCATCNGATAAAAGAGTTATTAAGACTTTACGAGAATGGGGTGTGAGAATAGATGAGTCATTGTTTTTAGGCGGCATGACGAAAAATAATTTTCTTGAATCTTTTGATGCAGATATCTTTTTTGATGACCAAAAAAAGCATATTATTAGCGCCAATGAAAATACAACTTCAGGTCATGTACCTTATGGAATTAAAAATGAGTAATTTATGGAAATAGTATGCCTTGATATGGAAGGAACTCTGACTCCTGAAATATGGGAAAGAGTTGCATTGAATACGGGTATAGAAGAACTAGGTAAAACAACAAGAGATATCCCAAGTTATGAAGAATTAATGGATATGAGATTACAAATCATGTCTGAAAAAGGCATAAAACTATCTGATGTTCAAAAAGCAGCAGATTCTCTTGAACTGCTTCCAGGAGCATATGAGTTTGTATCGAATTTAAGAAATGATTTTCAAGTTGTGATTCTTTCTGATACTTTTCACGATATCGCAAAACCTTTGATGGAAAAACTAGGATTTCCTTTTCTACTTTGCCACAATCTAAATATCAAAGATGACGAAATAATTTCATATAAATTAAGACATCCACAGGCAAAAAAACAAGCAATTCTGTCTTTTCAAGAAATGGGCTATAGGTGTTTTGCAGCTGGCGACTCTCATAATGATATCCAGATGTTTGATGTTGCTGAAAAAGGATTTTTCCTTAATGCACCAGATAAGATTTCTTCAAAATATCCTGAAATTGAATCTTTTAAAGATTATGATCAATTAAGGGATGCTATTGTAAACAATTCTATGTTTGTAAAATGAGTGAAGAATTAAAATTAGAAAATTATATTAGGCCTGAATTAAAACTTCCTAATGGTAATAAAGAACTTTTACTCCATAGTTGCTGTGCTCCATGCTCAGGAGAAATTATTGAAGCCTTAGCAGCATCACATATCAAAACGACTGTTTATTTTTATAATCCCAATATACATCCACTGGAAGAATACGAGATTAGAAAAGACGAAAATAGAAGATTTTGTGATCAAGTTGGATTTGAGTGTATTGATGGCGATTACGATAAAGATAATTGGTTTGAAAGAATTAAAGGTTTAGAGGATGAGCCCGAAAGAGGAGAAAGATGCACAAAATGTTTTGATATGAGATTTGAAAGATCTGCATTATTTGCTCATGAAAATAATTTTAGTATTTTTGCAACTACTCTCGGAATCTCAAGATGGAAGGATATGAATCAAATTAATGAATCAGGAGTTAGATCAGCATCAAGATATGAAAATATTTCTTTTTGGGATTTTAATTGGAGAAAGCAAGGTGGTTCTTCAAGGATGATTGAAATTTCAAAAAGAGAGCATTTTTACCAACAAGAATATTGTGGGTGTGTCTATAGCTTGAGAGATACCAATAGATGGAGAAGAAAAAACAACAAAGATAGAATTATTAGAGGGATTAAGTTTTATTAGAAATTATGTCAGCAGGTAAGAAATTTAGAGAAGTATTACAAAATAACGAACAACTCATCATACCCGGAGCTATAAATGCATATTCAGCTAAACTTGCTGAAAAAGCAGGTCATAAAGCAGTTTACCTATCAGGAAGTGGAGTTGCCGCAGCATCTTATGGTTTGCCAGATCTTGGTGTTACATCAATGGAAGATGTTCTAATAGATGCTAAGAGAATAACCAATGCTACATCTTTGCCTCTATTGGTAGATGTTGATACTGGATGGGGTGACTCAAAAAGTATTTCTAAAACTATTGAAGAATTTACAAAAGCCGGTTGTGCTGCTATTCACATAGAAGATCAGGTTTTTGATAAAAGGTGTGGCCACAGGCCAAATAAACAACTTGTTTCAATATCAGATATGAGATCAAGAATAAAAATAGCATTAGATTCTAAAATAGAAGAATCTTTTTTTATTATGGCGAGGACAGATGCGTTAGCATCTGAAGGTCTAGATGGAGCAATTAATAGATGTGGAGAATATTTAGATGAAGGTGCAGATGGAATTTTTCTAGAAGCAGTAACGTCTATTGATCAATATAAAGAATTCAAAAAGAATTTCTCAGCACCTTTGTTAGCAAATATTACAGAATTCGGCAAAACACCTTTATTTACTCAAGCAGAATTAAAAGAAGCAGGAGTAGACATTGTTTTATATCCTCTAACAGCATTTAGAGCAATGAGTCAATCAGCTGAGAATGTTTATAATTCAGTTATCAAAGATGGGACACAAGAGTCTCTATTAGATATAATGCAAACCCGAGAAGAATTGTACGAAGTGTTAGATTATTATAATTTTGAAAAAGAACTTGATAACAAACTTTCAAAAGAATAAGGAAGATTAAATGACAAAAAAATTAGAAGGAGCAGGCTTAAGAGGACAAGTAGCTGGAGAAACGTCTCTATCAACAGTTGGTCAAATTGAAGGACTTGCATACAGAGGTCACAAAATTGAAACACTTGCTGAAAAAGCAACTTTCGAAGAAGTGGCATATCTTTTACTCTATGACAAACTTCCTAATCAGTCTGAACTAAATGAATATAAGGCTCTATTAAAAAGTCAAAGAGATTTGCCAAATTCATTAAAAGAGGTTCTACAAAAAATCCCTTCAAGTGCTCATCCAATGGATGTTATGAGAACTGGTACTTCAATGCTTGGGAACATAGAGCCTGAAGGAGATTTTTCAAATCAGCTAAATTCAATTAATAGAATGATTGCAACCATGCCATCAATAGTTACTTATTGGTATAAATTTTCACACGAAGGAATAGATATAGACCTGGTTAATGATGAAGACACTATGGCTGGACATTTTTTGCATATTCTTCATGGGAAAGAACCATCAGATCTTCACAGAAAGGTTATGGATGTATCATTAATTTTATATGCTGAGCATGAATTTAATGCTTCCACTTTTACAGCAAGAGTTTGTGCTTCAACAATGTCAGATATTCACTCATGTGTAGTGGCAGCTATTGGATCGTTAAGAGGCCCATTGCATGGTGGGGCCAATGAAAAAGCAATGGAGCTAATTGAAAATTGGACTTCAAAAGAAGAAGCTAAATCTAACATAATTGAAATGCTTGAAAAAAAAGAAAAAGTCATGGGATTTGGTCACGCTGTATATTCAATTAAAGATCCAAGAAATGCTGTCATTAAAGATTATGCTAAACAACTTTCTGAGCTTGCTGAAAATGACACTTTATATATAGTTGCAGAGGAAGTAGAAAAAGTTATGGCGGATGAGAAGAAAATGTTTGCTAATGCAGATTTCTTTCATGCTCCTGCATACTTTTATATGGGCATACCTACAATGTTATTCACACCTATATTTGTAATGTCTAGAGTTTCAGGCTGGGCTGCTCACTGCATGGAGCAAAGATCTAATAATAGAATTATTAGACCTAGTGCTGATTATATTGGTGTCGAAACATCTGATTGGGTTGATATTTCAGAAAGGTCTTAAGTAATGTCATCAAATGTTGATCTGAATGTCAGACCAGGTTTTGACGGATTAATATCTGAAATAGCAGAATATGTTTCTTCATATGAAGTTAAATCTGACTTAGCATTGGATACTGCTAGAAACTGTTTAATTGATACCATTGGATGTGGATTACTAGCACTTCAATTTCCAGCATGCACAAAAATGCTTGGACCAATCGTAAAAGATACTAAAGTACCATTTGGGGTAAGAGTCCCAGGTACAGATTTTGAATTAGATCCAGTTAAAGGTGCATTTGATATTGGTTGTATTGTTAGATGGCTAGATTATAACGATACTTGGTTAGCTGCTGAATGGGGCCATCCCTCAGATAATTTAGGATCAATTTTATCAATTTGTGATTTTGTATCACAGCAGAATATTGCTGAGGGTGAAGAACCATTAACAATGCGGACTGTTTTGGAGTCAATGATAATGGCCCATGAAATACAAGGTATTTTGGCATTAGAGAATAGTTTTAATAAAGTAGGCTTAGATCATGTGATTTTAGTGAAGGTTGCTTCAACAGCAGTAACAACAAAATTATTAGGAGGCTCGGTAGATCAAATTAAAGACGCTGTAAGTCAAGCCTGGGTTGATGGCCAAAGTCTCAGAACTTATAGGCATGCCCCCAATGCAGGTTCAAGAAAGAGCTGGGCAGCTGGGGACGCAACCAGCAGGGCTGTTAGACTTGCAATGATTACTATGTCAGGTGAAATGGGATATCCAGGAGTTTTATCGGCACCTGTGTGGGGGTTTGAAGATGTTTCTTTTAATGGAGAAAAACTCTCTTTACCCCAGCCATTTGAGACATATGTAATGGAAAATATTCTTTTCAAGATTAGCTACCCTGCAGAGTTTCATGCTCAAACTGCAGTAGAGGCAGCTGTAAAGCTTCATGATGAAATCAAAGATAAAATTGATAATATTAAATCTATTGAAATTACTACGCACGAATCTGCAATTAGAATTATCTCAAAAGTTGGTGAGTTAAATAATCCAGCTGATAGAGACCATTGTTTGCAATATATGGTTGCTGTTGGTCTATTGAAAGGAAATTTAGTAGCTGAAGATTATGAAGATGATGTTGCCAAAGATCCTAGAATTGATGCATTAAGAGAAAAAATGATTGTCAATGAAGATAAACGTTATTCAAAAGAGTATCTTGAAGCTGATAAAAGATCTATTGCAAATAGAATACAGATTCACTTTAATGATGGAACTTCAACAAATGAAATTGAAGTTGAATATCCAATCGGTCACAAAAGAAGAAGAAAAGAGGGCATTCCGGTCTTAGAAAATAAATTTAAAGCTAATTTAGATATTACATTTGATGAAGAAATTTCTAGTAAGATATTTAATATTTGCATGAATCAAAATCAACTTGAAAAGACATCAGTAACTGATTTTCAATCATTATTTTCAAAAATCCCATAAAATAAGGCTTTTTTAGCTTTTTCGACTATAATTATCGCCATGTCAGGCAATACGTTTGGAAAAATATTTAGAATTACGACTTTTGGTGAGAGTCACGGCACTGCTATGGGCTGTATTTTAGATGGCTGTCCACCTCAAATCGAACTTACAAAAGCAGATATTCAGCATGAATTAAATAGAAGAAAGCCTGGTCAATCCGATGTAACCACACAAAGAAAAGAAGATGATATTGTTGAGATTTTATCAGGAGTTTTTGAAGGAAAAACTCTTGGAACTCCCATAGGAATGATTATTTATAACAAAGATCAGCAATCAAAAGATTATTCAAATATTAAAGATGTCTTTAGGCCTAATCATGCAGATATAACTTATCAAGGAAAATATGGACATAGAGATTATAGGGGNGGAGGAAGAGCTAGTGCTAGAGAAACTGCAAATTGGGTTGCAGCTGGAGCAATTGCTAAAAAAATCCTTGAAAAAGAAGGTGTGTCAGTAAATGGATTTGTTTCTGAAATAGGCAATATAAAAGCAGATGCTATTAATCATAAAGAAACTGCTAATAAGTATTTCTTTTGTGATGAATCAAAGCTTTCTGATTTAGATGTAATGTTTAATGACTTAATTGAAGAGGGTAATTCTGTTGGCGCAAAGTTAGGTGTTGTTGTTGAAAACTGTCCAGTTGGGCTGGGTGATCCTGTTTTTGAGAAGCTAGATGCTAATCTTGCAAAAGCAGTTATGACAATTAATGCTGTCAAATCAGTATCTGTTGGCAATGCAGATCATCTTTTAAGTCTCAAAGGCTCAGAAGCAAGAGATGAAATTACCTCATCTGGTTATCTTTCAAACAATTCTGGCGGAATCCTNGGCGGAATATCAAATGGAGACGATATAACTTTAAGTTTTATTATCAAGCCAACATCAAGCATCAAAACAAAAGGTAAAACTGTCGATAAAGACGGTAAAGAAGTCGATATTCAAGTTACAGGAAGACATGATCCATGTGTTGGTATTAGGGCTGTCCCTATTGCTGAGGCAATGGTGAGTCTTGTTTTGGTAGATCATTTATTGATAAACAAAGCTCAATGTGCAGATGTTGATCAGGAATTACCATTTAGTGAATAAAGATAATGAAGACCTTATACGACAAACTCTGGGAAGAGCATCACGTAACCCAGCTTAGCACTGGTGAATCACTTCTATACATAGATAGACATTATTTGCATGAGGTAACATCACCTCAGGCCTTTGAAGGATTGTCNAAAAAAAATTTGAAGCCATGGAGGCTTGAAGCAAATATTGCTACTCCTGATCATAACGTTCCTACAACTCGAGGAAATAATTTTAATTCTGCACAAATAAAAGATGAAATCTCAAAGATACAGGTTGTTGAATTAGATAAAAATTGTAACGCCTTTGGAATTAAGCAATTTGACATCAAATCAACAAAACAAGGTATTGTTCACGTAATTGGACCCGAGTTAGGATATACCTTGCCTGGAATGACAATTGTTTGTGGCGATTCTCATACTTCTACACATGGCGCACTGGGCTGCTTGGCAATGGGTATTGGAACATCTGAGGTAGAGCATGTGCTTGCTACTCAGTGTCTAAAAGTTTCAAAACTTAAAAATATGCTCGTTAAATTTGAAGGAGCGCCAGCAGATAATGTCTCCTCAAAAGATATAGTTCTATATTTTATAGGTCTTATTGGTACAGCCGGAGGAACAGGCTACGCAATAGAATTTGCAGGAAGCTACATTGAAAGCATTTCAATTGAAAGCAGAATGACTATTTGCAATATGGCAATTGAAGCAGGAGCCAAAGTTGGATTAATTGCTCCTGATGAAACCACAATTAATTATGTTAGAGACAAATCATTTTTAGATGAAGAAATTTTTAAAAGAGCTGAAGATTACTGGCTNAATNTAAAAACTGANGATGAAGCAACTTTTGATAATGAAATTATNATTGATGTTTCTAAAATTAAACCACAGGTAACATGGGGAACGTCACCTGAAATGGTTGTAAATTATGATGGCGAAATTCCAAATCATTTAGATGAACCTGAGGAAAGCAAAAAGAACATTGAGTTAGCAAGAAATTATATGGGTATCAAGAATGAATCAAAGCTATCAGATTTAGTTTTTGATAAAGTTTTTATCGGCTCATGTACAAATTCAAGAATTGAAGATCTNAGGCAAGCAGCAGAAGTTGTTAAAGGTAAAACTATTGCTAAGAATATTATTGAAGCCATAGTAGTGCCAGGTTCGGGNATGGTAAAAGAACAGGCTGAAAAGGAAGGCTTGGATGAAATATTTAAAGAAGCAGGATTTATTTGGAGAGACCCTGGGTGTTCAATGTGTTTAGGAATGAATCCAGATCAATTAAAGCCATATGAAAGATGCGCGTCCACATCAAATAGAAATTTTGAAGGAAGGCAAGGTTATCTTGGAAGAACTCATTTAATGAGTCCNTTGATGGCTGCATATACTGCAATATATGGAACAGTTGGNGAACCATCATGAAATCTAATAGTGAAGGGTTAATGATTGACGGAATAGTTAGNTATATCGATAGAGATAATATAGATACAGATCAAATCATTCCAACAGAATACTTAAAATCAATAAAAAAGTTTGGTTATGAAGATTATTTATTTGATGGGTGGAGGTATAAAGATGATGGCAAACTTGGAATCAAAAAAGAGGATAGAGATATAAATAGTGACTTCATTCTAAATAATAAACCTTATAGCGAATCTAAAATTCTTCTAACAAGAGATAATTTTGGATGTGGATCATCAAGAGAACATGCAGTCTGGGCTTTGAGAGATTTTGGCATTAAAGCAGTAATAGCCTCATCCTTTGGCGATATTTTTTATAACAATTGTTTTAAAAATGGAGTCTTACCTATTAAATTAGATAAGAATCAAATCGAACAAATTTTTGTTTTAGTCAAAGAAGATGNTGTAGAGTTTTCAATAGATCTTCAAAAAAGAATAATTCATTTNAATGATAATAATAAAGTTAATTTTGAAGTTGAAGATTTCTTAATTGATAGAATAATTTATGGGTTAGATGATNTAGATATCACATTAAATGAGAAAGATAGCATTNCTAACTTTGAAAGCAAGAGAAGAGAAACTAAGCCTTGGATTTATATAAATGAATAAGAGTATCTTAATTTTACCAGGTGATGGAATTGGACAAGAAGTAACAGCTTCTGCAACCAAAGTTCTAGAATTTTTAATAGAGAAATATAGTCTTGATTTTTCGGTTACATCAATGGATGTAGGTGGAACCGCTTATGATCANTGTGGATCACCGTTACCTGAAAAAGTTCTTAATGCAGCTAAAGAATCAGATGCGATATTATTTGGAGCTGTTGGTGGGCATGAGTGGGATAATCTTGATTGGAGTGTTCGTCCCGAGAACGCATTGCTGACATTAAGAAAAGAATTAAANCTTTTNGCAAATTTAAGACCTGCCTTTTTATTTAATGAGCTTTCAAATGCCTCGCCATTAAAAAAAGAAATAATTGAAAATCTTGACATCCTTATTGTTAGAGAGCTTACAGGCGGAATTTATTTTGGAGAACCAAGAGGCATTGTTGAAGACAAAGAGCCAAATTATGCCTTNAATACTATGATTTACAATGAGGATGAAATTAGACGAATTGCTAAAGTTGCATTTGAATCTGCTCAAAAAAGAAATGGAAAGTTATGTTCAGTAGAAAAGGCTAATGTTTTAGAGGTATCAAAATTTTGGAGATCTATAGTGACTGAAATGTCTGCTGATTATCCAGATGTTGAACTAACACATCAGCTTGCGGACAATGCTGCAATGCAACTAGTATTAAATCCCAATCAATTTGATGTAATTGTTTCAAGTAATTTATTTGGGGACATACTCTCAGATATTGCAGCAACTCTTACCGGTTCAATTGGTATGCTTCCATCTGCTTCATTAAATAGCTCTTTTAAAGGCATGTTTGAACCATGTCATGGGAGCGCACCTGATATTGCAGGAAAAAACTTAGCTAATCCTTTGGCTATGATTTCTTCATTATCAATGGCTTTAAGGTATTCGCTTAACGAGGAACATATCTCTGATAAGATTGATCAAGCAATTAAAAAATTTATACAAGCTGGACATAGAACTATAGATATCTCAATAGATGATGATTATTTAATGACTTCAGATGTTGCTGAAAAAATTATAAAAATAATAAAAAATGATCAATAAAATAAATATAGCTTTAATAGGAGCCTCAGGTGTTGTTGGTCGTAAGATAATTTCTTTGTTAGAGAAGAGAAATTTAAATATAGATAATTTTTATCCCCTTGGATTCTCTTCAGTAGGCAACAAAATAGTTTTTAAAAATCAAAACCTTTTAATTGAAGACGCTGCTGATTTTGATTGCACAAAAGCTCACTTAATTATTCTGTCTGCTGGTTCAGAAGTTGCAAGAAAGTATGCAAATAAATTTGTAAGTAAAGGAGTTTATGTAGTTGATCTATCTTCAGAATTTAGATACGAAGAAAATATACCTTTAATAATCCCAGAAATAAATGGATCGATTCTTAACAACATTAAAAAACCTTCTCTAATTGCAAATCCTAATTGTTCTGTTTCACAACTATTAATGGTTTTAGACCCAATTCATAAGAAATTTGAAGTAGATATATTAAATGTAGCTACCTATCAGGCTGTTTCTGGAACAGGAAAGGATGCTGTAGAAGAGCTTAAAAATCAAGTTATTGATAGCTCTATTGAAGCAAAGGTTTATCCAAAGAAAATAGCTTTCAATGTGATACCTCAATGTGATATTTTTCTTGAAAATGATTTTACAAAAGAAGAGATGAAAGTTGCATGGGAAACAAAAAAAATTCTTGATCCTAATATTGAAGTCCAGGCTACATGCGTAAGAGTGCCTGTTATAAACGGACATTCAGAGGCTATTTTTTTTAGAACAAAGAAAGCTGCAAATAAAGATGATATCTTCGATCTCTTATCTAAATCGCCAGGAATTAAATTGATAGATAATCCAAAAGAACTAGAATATCCTACTCCATTAGAAAATGCAGAAGATACCGAAGATGTTTTTGTTGGAAGAGTAAGAACTCAAACTATTAATAATGAAAACTGGGTGTCTATGTGGATTGTTGCTGATAATGTTTACGGCAAGGGCGCTGCTCTAAATGCTGTTCAAATAATCGAAACTCTTATGGCAGATAATAAATTGTGTTGAGATTTTTAGCGTTATTTATTTTACTTAGTCCATGTTATCTGTATGCAGATATTTTTTTATCTTCTCCAAAAATAAGTCTCAATTCACAAGATCAAAGAGTCATAGAACTCAAAATTCAAAATGATGATATCGAAGATGGAGATATTGTTCTATATGAATATAAAACTGATAATCTCATTGATGAGAATGATATTGCTTATACCCTAATCGAAGACTTTGAAAATTATCAGACATTTAAGATAATTCTTTCAGAAGTTTATCAAGAAGATTATTTTAGTTTCAAGATAATTATTAAAGATGACTTTAAAAAAGATATCTTTATTTTTTTACCTTCCAAATTAAGAAATTTTTATCAAGAGCCTGTAAAGAAGGAATTTAATCAAAATTCGAATTTAAGCAAATCAATAAAAAATCAAATTGTAGAAAATGAAGAGAAAGTAGTTTCTGTAGCAGAGTCTCCTAGAGTATTTAAAGGATCTGATATTACAACCGTATGGAGTATGGCAAAAAATATTAAAGGAACTAATGATGATATCCATATATCAGGTTATGTGGTCAATATATCTTGGCAACAAAGAAGCTTTTATAAATGATAATATTAATTTAATTCGAAAAGATATCGATATCATTGTTCCTGCCATTAATGAGATTGAAAGCATCTCATATAAACTAGCAAAAGACTCAATTTTAAATATGAATAAGTCATTTGCAGAAGGTTTTTCTTCTTCAACAAAATCTTTATT
>JGI26064J46334_1000296_pt1 | contig 11077 bp, 8 predicted proteins | sample MarorgKNORR_S2LV_FD_46334 | JGI IMG/M metagenome (IMG submission 46334) | reverse complement strand
CTGGGGACAACCTGCACAGCAGCATGCGCAGCGTTGTTATCGACACCGGCGACTACGACTGGGAAGGGGATCAGCCCCTGAAACGTCCGATGGCCGATACGGTCGTTTATGAAATGCATGTGGGGGGCTTCACCAAGAGTCCGACCAGTGGCGTTAAACACCCAGGCACTTATCTGGGACTGATCGAAAAAATTCCTTATCTGAAAAGTCTTGGTGTCACGGCTGTCGAGCTTTTGCCCTGCTTCAGCTTCGACCACACAGATGTCACCAAGGAACATGAAGGCCGCAAATTGGTGAACTATTGGGGCTACAGCACCATGGGCTATTTCGCGCCTCACCAGGGTTATTGCGTGAGTGCGGATGCAGGAACTCATATCAAGGAGTTTCGTGACATGGTGAAAGCTCTGCACAATGCAGGAATCGAAGTAATCCTTGATGTGGTGTACAACCACACGGATGAGGGCAATCATCAGGGGCCGATGTTCAGCTTCAGGGGAATTGATAATTCAACGTATTACTATCTAACTGGTGCTAATGGATCAAAAGAGTATTACTACGACTACACAGGATGTGGCAACACATTCAACTGTAATCATCCCGTCGGTGAAAAGCTGATTCTCGACTCCCTGAGATTCTGGGTGGATGAGATGCATGTTGATGGCTTCCGATTCGATGAAGGCTCTGTGTTGAGTCGTGGCGAAGACGGTTCTCCTTTGGAGCATCCTCCAGTGATTTGGGCGATTGAGCTCGACGATATTCTTGGTAAGAGCAAGGTGATTGCTGAAGCTTGGGATGCTGCAGGTCTGTACCAAATTGGCTATTTCCCAGGAGCACGATGGGCTGAGTGGAACGGTAAATACAGAGATTGCATCCGTCGTTTCATCAAGGGTGATGCGGGCATTATCAGCGAGGTGGCTTCACGTATTACGGGCAGTGCAGATCTCTATCAGTGGCATCACCACGAGCCTGTGAACAGCGTGAATTTCGTCACGGCACATGATGGATTTACTCTTTATGACTTAACTGCGTACAACGAAAAGCACAACTGGGCGAATGGGGAAGGAAATAACGATGGTATTGATGAAAATTTAAGTTGGAACTGTGGTTTCGAAGGGGAGACTGATGACCAGTGGATTAACGACATGAGAAAAAGACAAGTTAAAAATTTCGCCACAATTCATATGCTTTCTATGGGTGTGCCCATGATCGTGGGTGGTGATGAATACATGCGGAGTCAGGGTGGCAACAACAACACTTACTGCCATGATAACGAGATCAATTGGTATGACTGGGATCAGATCGCATCAAAGGAAAGTCAGGAGATGATTCGTTTCTGGTCTCTTCTGATCGAGAAAAGAAAAATGTATATTGACCACTTCCGTGGCCGTTATTTCAAGGGCGAATCAAATAAATTTGGACTAAACGATATTGCTTGGCACGGTACGCAGTTGAACAATCCTGGCTGGGATAACAGTGATGCTCGATGCCTTGCTATGACCCTTGGAGACACGGCTGAGGATACAGATCAGATTCACAATGTTCACATTATGTTCAATATGTTCTGGGATGCTGTCGAATTTGAGATTCCTCAAATTCCAGGCTTAGCCTGGTATCGAGCAATCGACACTGCTTTGCCTTCACCTCAGGACATCGAGTCTCCCGATCAACAGGTTGCTGTTCAAGGAAACAGCTATTTGGTGACCGGCCGCAGCATCGTGACGCTTGTCTCTCGAGCGTCAAATTGACTTTTATTTAATCCTTACACATTCTCTAGAAACCTCACATTCAACCCAGTCATGGAATCTTCCAATCAGCTTAATTTCCCTTTTTCTGACCTGATCGCTGGTTACATTCGTAGCGTTTCATACCCCGATATTTTCGACTGTAAAGGCGAGGTAGAACTCGAAACATCCGATGGAAGGATGTACACAGTGAAAATTACTGATGCAGCATACGCTGAGCTGGTCAGGAATCTAGGTGAGCCATTCCAAATGGCTCCGGATCTTAGTCAGATCTTGGTTGAGGGCAGATTCATTCACGTTTATGGCCTTTTCTATCCTGAATCAGACCGGTTGAAGTTTGAAGCCAAGCACATGTTGCTGTTTGGTCGAGGGAAGGATGACCTTAGATTTGAAAACCAGAACTGGTGGATTCATCAGATTCAGCAATTGTTGAACTTCTATTTGGAAGCACAGTTCCAAGTGGTTGAAGGTGAATCCATTGACTTCAAAAAGTTCAGAACAGATCTCAGTGCGGAAGGTAAAAAGCAGGACGGTGTTCAAAATCTTGATACCATCTCACGCTTGATCTATGGCTTTGCGACGGCCTACATGATCACCGGCGACGAACGGGCTTTGGAGGCAGCCAAGAACGGAACTGAATATATGCAGCGCCATTTCAGGCACCAAAACAAGAGCGAAGGGATCTGCTACTGGTACAGCCAAATTGACATCCAAGAGGATGGCACCGTTCGCAAATACATGGGCTCCACTGCCGGTGGTGATGAAGGTGGTAATGCAATTCCGTGTTATGAACAAATTTATGCTCTTGCTGGTCCAACCCAGACGTGGCGACTAATCGGTGGCGAAAGCATTAAGCAAGATATTGACGACACGATCTCATTCCTAAACCGCTTCTACAAAGATCATGGTCCATACGGTGGATACTATTCACACGTTGACCCTGTCACTTTCGATGCCAAGGCTGATTCTCTTGGTGTCAACAAGGCCAAGAAAAATTGGAACTCCGTTGGCGACCACGCTCCGGCTTATCTCATCAACTTGTATTTAGCCACTGGTGATGAGAACTATGGAACGTTCCTTGAAGATACTTTCGACACGATTTGTGAGCATTTCCCGGATTATGGCTACAGCCCCTTCATGAACGAGAAGTTCTATGAAGACTGGACCCATGACCTGAAGTGGGGGATTCACCAAGCAAGGTGCGTGGTCGGTCACAATCTCAAAGTTGCCTGGAACCTCACCAGGATGCATAGCTTGATGCCCAAGGAGAGCTACAAGACGTTCGCTCATCAGATTGCTGATGCGATTCCAGGCGCAGGTTGTGATAACCAGCGCGGTGGCTGGTACGACATGATGGAGCGTACCCTGAAGGATGGGGAAGAGCATTACCGTCGTGTCTGGCACGATAGAAAAGCCTGGTGGCAGCAGGAACAGGGGATTCTTGCTTACTACATCATGGCTGGTGTTTACAACGACAAGCCTGAATACCTCCGCTACGCAAGGGAAGGTTCTGCCTTCTACAACGGCTGGTTCCTCGATTACGACGCTGGTGGAATCTATTTCAACGTTCTTTCGAATGGTCAACCCTATTCATTGGGTGGAGAGCGTGGAAAGGGCAGTCACTCGATGGCTGGCTATCACTCCTTCGAACTCTGCTTCCTTGCAGCAATCTACTCAAACTTATTGGTGAACAAGGAACCGATGGATTTCTACTTCAAGCCGTATCCTCAGGCTTGGCCCGAAAACAAACTCCGTGTTGCTCCTGATCTACTACCTGCTGGTAGTGTAGAACTATCGGAAGTTTGGATTGATGACAAGTCATACACAGATTTCGATCGAGCCAACTTGATTGTCAATCTGCCTGAATCGGATACGCCCTTAAAGGTTCGTGTCAGGATTGAACCTGCAGGCTTGGGCTTTAGTGCTGATCTGATGACCTATGAAAATAGCATTGCTAACTTTGCATTGGACGGAGATCTGACCCGCTGCAAATTGCCACTTCTTAAGAAGGAAGTGGAGAAACTGAGTGGCCTGAAGGGCATGGTCCTCGATATGACCAATCTCAAGACTGTTGATGACACAGGCTGGAATTACCTGTTATTCACAAAGCAACAAAGGGGTGCTGATTTCAGCCTCTCACTCAAGGGTTTGAACGCAGAAATCGCACAGTCCCTAAAAGATGCAGAACTAGACGAAGAGTTTACAACTCTCTAACATTCTGAAAAAGGTTGACTTCAATGGTTAAATTAAGAGGGCATGTTCATCATGCCCTCTTTTTTGTAACAAGACCATGACAGCAGGCAATATCTCCAACAATAGAAAGGGTGTTGAGGCTGCCATGGCAGGTAACCATATCGAAGCAGAAAACTTTTTTCGGCAGGCAATAAAAGAGAATGAAACCGCTATTGAAGGGTGTATGAACCTTATCAGACTTCTACATATGCAAGGAAGACACGCCGAGACAATTAGTGCATTCAAAGAGCTTCAAATAAATGTTCAAATAGAAAAGATCCATCCACAAATTTTGTATATGGTTACTCAAAGTGCTTTGGATATTGGCGACCTGAAAATAGCAATCCAGAACCTCAGCGTACTATCCCCACAGCATCCTGGAAATAGTGAGATCCAGTGCATGCTTTCTGAGGCATTCATCAAAAGTGGAAGACTAGTAGATTCCCAAAAATTACTAGAGAGAGTAATACAACTCAACCCAGAGGATCCCAGTATTGCCACACAACTAGCTATTACGGAAAGTGAGCTTGGGAATTACAACAAGGCGGAGAAAATACACAAACAACTTGTAGGCAAATTTGAGAATGCATTTTTAAGTCACTTTAACTATGGTCTTTTCTTGGCAAACATAGGCGAAACAAAAAGGGCATTAAGATGTTTCGAACGGTGTAAGCAAATCGTTCCAAATGCACCAGAGGCACAAGAGCAAATCGAGAAGTTACTCCAAAATGAAAGCAACGGATTGACAGAGATCTATCAAGATATCGAGAAAAAATATTGGGTTGAAGCTGAAAAAAAGCTTAGAAAAAATAAAGAGGTAATAGAGCCAATTCAGTTTTGGGCTGCAGTTAATGAGTTACCAAAAGAAAATCAGCAAAAACTAGGAAGTATTCAGGCTTTTGACGCAGAAATACAGATCAGAATAGTTGAACTCTATTCCGTCTCGGAAAAAGAAAAGTTTTTGGCTGAGCTTGTCGATAACGTGAAGAATGCAGAAAGCTTGATATGGAATCGAGCCGGCAAACCAACACGGCATGGACTACAAAGCCATGAAATATTGAATGGTAGTCAATCAACCGCCATTCAGGATTTATGTAGGCGTCTCAAGGAAGCCTCACTCGACTACATCAAAAACAAACCNCTTCTGCAAAAAATTAGAAATCAAAAAAAGGGAAATAAAGAATTGAGTGGCTGGAGTGTTGTGTTGAAGAAAGGGGGACATCAAAAACGTCATATCCATCCAGAATCCATCGTGAGTGGAGTCGTCTACATACAACTTCCAAAAGAGAGCGCTAACGAGGAAAAAAAAGAAGGGAATCTAGTGTTCCCTTCAAATAATATGAAAATGGTCACCCCGAAAGAAGGTATGGCGGTAATATTCCCGAGCTATCTAGCCCATGAAACGGTACCAATTAATAGCAATGAAGAGCGAATCTGTATCGCTTTTAATTGGACATAAGTTCAGCTATATGGTCGTACGGAATATCCACCATGCACGGCATCAACAAAGAAACGATAGTTACCTGTATGAGTCGGGGTGAACTCCAGGGCAGGAGGATTGCCGTGAGATGTCAGCTGTCCAAAGCGCTTGAGAGAGCGTCTTGAAGGATCTGCCGCATCAGGGTTACTACCACTGAAATCAAATCCATAACAGTCGAGTTCATAATCAGCATAAACAAGTGCCCAGGGTGAGCGATTGGCGACGTATTTATAGTTGTAAGTTTTTCCAGCAGTTAAGGGAACGACACGATCAAAACAGCCGGGTTGAAGAGGATTCATCAAGTTCAAAGCTGACTCTGGATTCCAAGCTTCGAGAGTTTCTGTATCGTCAAACGATCCGACAAGAGACATCGAATCAAGAGAGGAAACAGGAAGAAGTTGACCAGGTCCGGCAACCACACGAATCGAGAGCCGATCTGTCTCAGGGTCAAAGACAAATTCGAGGTCACTATTAACATCAAGCTTGAAGCAGATATTTAATTCATGCGGCTTCCCATGCCAAGTCACACATTCGAGTGAAGAGGAAGGTAAGCCGTCATTGATATCAAGCCAACAGCCTAGCCCCATCGTGTCAAGAAAGAGCTCAGAACTGATCCCAATATTTACGACATGAAAGCCAGACTTAACAGACGTTTTGAGTGAAAACTTGTCAGAGTTTGCAATTGGCTTCATCAAGCGTTCAGGATCCGTTGGATCAAACTGGTTGGCTTCAAAGATACTCCCAAGAAGTTGAAAAGAAATTCGGTCGTTCAAAACATCCGGCGTTTTAAGTGAGGGATTGTCGGGAGATGGGATTACGCTGAAGTGAGGTGAATTTGAGGTCGGATCGTGAAGATTAAAACGATACTCGCCGTCTTCAAATACCTGAATCGTGCAACCTGAATGCATGGAAGAACCGTGGCTGCTACCAAAACCAGTCCCTTGAACAAGCGACGATTTGCCATCATTTAAGGCAGAAAAACCATAATCTTCATCGTGGTTGGCAGAGATCAGAAACTGATAAATACCATCAGCACGAAAATCGATTCCACCAGTCTTCAATAAGGGGACATCGATAGTCCATAGCTGATCAGACTGCTTGACAAACTCACGTCCTTTGAGACGAGGATCAAATTTGTCAAACATATTGAGACTATCCCATGGAAAACCATTCAATTGGAAGGAATCAAATGAATCAACATGGTGAAAAGTATTATGCCCAGCATTGGGCTTACAAGTTAACTGCATTGACTCAGAGTCAAACTCAAAGACGATGAGCTGAGAGACATCAACGCGAAAATTGATGTTGTAGGTTGATCTCCCATCACGAGTTTCGATCAGATCGAAAACCCCAGACTGCTTCTTGGTTAATGATGTTTTGAGTTGGCGTTTAGGAGAATGATTGATTACAAGACGGAGACTATAAAGGCCATTAACATCTGGAAGTTGTGGACCATCGACAGCATGACAAATACGCCAGGTGGTTTCCGAGACCCTGACCATATCAAGAGCTGTTTCAAACGGATTCCATCGCCAACGACGTCGATGGATTGTGCCCAGCAGGCTGACTGATTCAATCGTCTCAGAGTCAATATGTTGTTGAGTGAAGCGTGGCAACAAAAACATCGAGACTGGTGTGAAGGCTCAAACCACTGATAGCCAGAAGCAGGACATAACGCAATCATTGAGGAATGAAGCGACCTTGAGTGAACTAGGGATAATAAAAGCCTAAAGAATAAAAGTACTGGTCAGCGAGTCAACACAATAGGGTCACGAAGCGTGAAAGCATCTTTGGCTTTAATGATGCCAAATGGAAAGCTTGTGACTATCGTTGATTTGAGTGAAAGCAACACTCTGACCTCATCTACCATTGGCTATGGCAAAAAGAATTCTGGTCGTCCTGTCTGAGTGGGGCTACTGGGGCGAAGAGCTGATTGGCCCCCTTGATGTGCTGACGAAAGCTGGTTATCAGCTTGATTTCATGACGTCGTTTGGCAGGAAGCCGCCGGCGTTGCCCCCTAGCATGGAAGAAGGATATCTTGATCCACCGCTAAACAAGGTTGTTACCGACGCACACTATGCGAAGCGGACAACCGAGGTACATGAATCAAATCTTCTCGATAATCCAATTAATTTGTCTGAGAAGATTTCGTTGATGCCTTATTTCAACGGACCTAATTTTGGATTAGAACTAGCAGCATTTCATGAAAGAAGAGAGGAATTCTGGAAAGAATTCGTTGATCCATACGATGCGCTGCTGCTCCCTGGAGGTAGCGGACCCATGGCAGACATGGTTAACAACGAAAGGCTGCACAACCTAATTCTTGGATATGTTGATCGTGACAAGCTGATTGCAGCTGAGTGCTATTGCGTCACGTGTCTGGCATTTGCCAGGGACTGGACTGATAGAAAGAGCATTATTTGGGGCAAGCATGTCACTGGACACGCCAGGGAGTACGACTACAAAGAAAACACTGGCTTTGCACAAATGTACGGCTTTGATGGTGAACCAATGAACACTACGGCTAACTTCGGGCCTCCGTTCTACCCATTGGAATATATCCTTCGTGATGCCACTGGCCCTCATGGCAAATATCATGGTGGTGTCGGGAAGAATCTTTCAACGATTTTGGATTACCCCTTCCTTACGGGTCGTTCCACACAGGACTCCGCGTTGGTTGGAGACCTGGTGCGGAAGGTGCTGGAAGACGGTCTTCGCCGCTACGGCTGGTAAAGCAAACAACTAAAAGGGCGCCTTAGTAGGCGCCTCGTTCTTTACTCACATCTCGAGAAATTATGAAAGGACATGAGGCGATCCTGAGGCAGTTTCTTGCCAACGACCTGGACCATATGTTCGGGAACCCAGGGACTGTGGAACAGGGTTTTCTGGATGCTTTGGCAGATGTGCCAGAGATGAAGTACATCCTCACCCTTCAAGAATCAATTGCAGTGCTGTGTGCAGACGGCTACGCGAGGGCACGGTTGAAGCCAGCATTGGTACAGATCCACAGTTCACCGGGACTCGGCAATGCAATCGGTAATCTTTATCAAGCGATGCGAGGACAGGCTCCACTGGTTGTCATCGGCGGAGATGCGGGAATCAAGTATCAGGCCATGGATGCACAGATGGCAGCTGATCTTGTCGCCATGGCAGAGCCAGTAACCAAATGGTCTGCCATGGTTCAACATCCGTCAAGCTTGCTGCGGATGGTGAGACGAGCTATCAAAATCGCCTCAACTCCTCCCTGTGGCCCTGTTTATCTCTGTCTACCTGAAGACATTCTGGATGCTGAGGTTACGGAAGAAATCTTCCCCGCCCATGTACCAAGCTTGGCGACGACGCCACGGGGTGATGATCTGGAGAAGTTGGCCTCAGCGATTGAGCAGGCCAGCAACCCAATCATCCTGGTAGGCGATGGAGTTGCTTGGACCGGCGGGGTCGACCGGGTGGTTGAATTGGCGGAAACCATGGGGGCAAAAGTCTATTCAGCCGACGGTGGTGAGATTAACTTTCCCGATGATCACCTACTTAACTACGGAAGTACAGGACACATGTTCGGAGATGCAAGTCTTCCGATCATGAGAGGTTGTGATCTCTGTATCACTCTCGGAGCCTACTTACTACCAGAAGTATTTCCCCATCTAGGTGATATCTTTGACCCGAAGGCAACGGTCATTCATGTGGATACCGATGTCAATAATATCGCTAAAAATCATCGGGTCGACATCTCCTACGTTGCCCATCCACATACAGTGATCGAGGGATTGATACCCCTAGTAAAGCAGTTGCCACAGAGCTGGCACAATGCCGCTCAGGAGAGAAGAAAAAAGCTGGAAAGCGAGTCACCTGTGGTCAATAATGACGTCGATATCAATTATGAAGTTGTACCGAAACATGCAAGTGGAGAATATGACGGCAAAAAGTTATCAATGCGGTCGGGGTATTTCATCAAAACGCTCTCTGAAATGATTCCCGAAAATAGAATTATTTTTGATGAGGCATTGACCAATTCACCACCTGTCAACAAATACCTGCCAGGGCGTGCACCCGGTGAACGAATGTTGACACGAGGTGGGTCATTGGGGACTGGATTCCCCGGAGCCATTGGTGCCAAGATTGCTCATCCTGATCGATGCGTTGTTGGCTTCTCTGGTGATGGAGGAAGCATGTACACCATCCAGTGCCTGTGGACAGCAGCACGTCACAACGTTGCAGCAAAATTTGTGGTCTGTCAAAACAGATCGTACAAACTTCTGCAGGCAAACATTAGCCAATTCTGGAAGGAGAGAGGCATTGAAGGTAGGGAGTTCCCCATTCCTTTTGATCTATCCAAGCCTGAAATCTGCTTCAACGAAATTGCAAATAGCTTTGGTGTTGCAGGAGAGCAAGTTGTTCGACCTGATCAAGTTAAAGATGCAATTACAAGAATGTTGTCTCATGATGGGCCGTATCTTATCAATCTTGTACTTGATGGCACCATTAGACCCGACTTAATTGGAGTTAAGTGCGGCCAATAACCATGCATATTTCATCATTGCTTCTTAATTATTTCCCTTCCGGATAAGTTTATCCAATTTTACTTTCAAACACTCATTCTGGTTTTCAAAATGTTCACTCATCCCGAAATTTGGTCCTTTGCATCGAATTGGTATCGTTATCTGGATGTTCATGCTCCCCTCGGTAGTTTTAGGCCTCTTTTGACTGAGGACGTTCAGCTTGTTTTTCCAGAGGCTACAGTAACTGGCTTTGAAGGATACTCTAGCTGGTACAACAAGGTTATTGATATATTTTTTGACGAACAACATACCCTAAAGATTGCAGACATAACCAGTCAATCTGACCAGGCTGCTGAGGTTCATGTTGTTGTTAATTGGCACGCAAGTATCTGGAATGCACCTGATGCCCGTAGTACCCGTTTGATGATGGATGCTGATCAAACTTGGGAAGTAATGCGAAATTCTGTAGGTCAACCTGTCGTTTCTAAATACATTGTTAATTACATGACATACGAGCCTGGCTCTTGTAAACTTTAATTAGTCACTTACTTTTTCACNTAGTTTGTATTTTTGCCATGAAAAATGTCCCTCAAACCAAGCTTGGTAATCTTTACCGAGAGCACATCAGCTTGATTCTTAAAAAGGATATTGATGGTCTTCTTGCTCAGTATGCAGACGATGCATTGTTGATTTCAAGTTTTGAAAAATCACCTAAATATTTCCGTGGTAGTAAAGAACTTGAGATCCATTTTCAGGGAATTCTTGGTATTCAAGGCCTTGATACTGAAATCGCATTCTGGGGTGAAACAGAAAATCCAACGACACTTATGATCGTTGAGGCCATAACGATGCAAACTCCAGGTGGTGAAGCAAAAATGCGCTTTGCCGACAGCTGGGTTCTTAATGAAGAGGGTCGGATACAGATCCATTTCGCTGGTATGACTCAGTATCCTGATGGTTCAGTTGCTTGAGGATAATATGCTTCAAATAATTTCCCAATTAGCTCTCACTTGTAGAGACCAGAAAGTTACAGAGGATTGGTACGTCAGAAATTTTGGTTTTCGTCGTGCTCGCGTCGCTACATTACCTGATGGTTCTCAAATTATATTTATCAAAATGGCTGATTC
>JGI26064J46334_1000289_pt1 | contig 11197 bp, 13 predicted proteins | sample MarorgKNORR_S2LV_FD_46334 | JGI IMG/M metagenome (IMG submission 46334) | reverse complement strand
GACGAGGTGGACAGCTTGGAGCGTCAGGTGGTTCCTGCTCTGAAGGGCCTGGGGCTGCAGGTGTTTGGAGTTATGCCCCGTTCGCCGTTGCTTCGGAGCGTCACCGTGGGTGAGTTGGTTCGGCGGCTGAACGCCCGGGTGATTTGTTGCCAGGAACGGCAGGAATTGCTGGTGGAGACGCTGAGCATCGGCGCGATGAATGTGAACTCCGCCATGGAGTTCTTCCGCAAACGACGCAACATGGCCGTTGTGACGGGGGCGGATCGCACCGATATCCAGTTGGCTGCTCTGGAGGCCTCAACCCAGTGTTTGATCCTTACCGGAGCTGGTGAACCTCTCCCGCAATTGATCAATCGCGCGGAAGAGCTGGATGTGCCGTTGCTCAAGGTGGAGCACGACACTCTGGCCACGGTGGAGGTGATCGAGCAGGCCTTCGGTCATGTGCGTCTGCACGAAGCCGTCAAGGCCACCTATGCCTTCCGTCTTGTAGAAGAGCACTGCAAGCTGGATCAGCTCTTCAACGCATTGAATCTGACGGTCCAGCACGTCTGATGGTTGCTAACTTCCGATGAAATCAGGCGGCGGGTTTTCCTTGGGTCAGTCACTGGATCTGCCAGCCCTCGATCGGGTCGACACGCTTGCGCAGGAACTCGCCCTTCTACAGGACAAAAGTCAGCGAAGGATCGCCATCCTCGGCAGCCGCCATGTGCCCGTTGTGGCGGTTCACCTGATCGAGTTGGTGGCGCGCTCTCTCGTTCAGGAAGGGCACTCCCTGGTCACCTCCGGATCCCAGGGCGTTAATGCTGCGGTGATTCGTGGATGTTTGGAGGTGGATCCTTCCAAACTCACGGTTTTGTTGCCCCAGAGCCTCGACCGACAGGTGCCTGAAATCAGAGATCTTCTCGATCGGGTGTTGCACCTGGTGGACAAGCCCGAGCAGGACGATCTGCCTTTGCCCATGGCCAGCAGTTTGTGCAATCAAGAGATCATCAACCGCTGTGATCAGTTGATCTGCCTGGCTTTTCATGACAGTGAAACGCTGCTGGCCAGTGCTCGAACGGCTGAGGATATGGGGAAGGTGGTGAGCCTTCTGTATTTCGACTAGGTAACAGGTTTGGCTTCAGGGAAATTCATGGTTCTTTTCCATTGCTAGTGGGTGTGGTGGGATCGGCTCCCTGGGCGCTTCAACCTACTGGCGTTTTAAAACCAATAATCACAGACAGAGAGATTGAAGATTAGTTGCTGTCAATCAGGTGTTGTTAAATAGCGTTGATACCAACTCAGCATGCGGTGCACGAGATCTAATTTTTGGGTTCGGTTCACGAATCCATGTCTTTCCCCTGGATAGATCACCTTCAATGTTGTGACTCCGGCATCCTGCACCGCTCGATGCATCTGATCCACTTGGCCTGGGGGTGTGCGTGTGTCATTGCTGCCGGCATAAAGCAAAACCGGTGTTGTCACCTTCGCTGAATGGTTGACTGGAGATCGTGCTCTTGCCAGTGATTGGTCAGTGAAGGGGGGTGCTTCAAGAAAAACTCTCAGATAATGAGGAATATCTGTGGTTCCATAGAAGCTAACCCAATCAGCAATGATTCCTCCGGATACTGAGGCTTTGAAGCGTGTTGTTTGCGTGATGGCCCAGGAGCTTAGATAACCGCCATAGCTATAGCCCCCAATGCCGAGGCGATCAGGGTCGGCTAGTCCATCGGCAACCAATTGATCCACTCCGCTGATGACATCGATGTAATCAATTCCGCCAAGATCTCCTGTGTTGGCATTGATGTAATCAACACCAGCGCCGAGAGATCCCCGCACATTCGGAAAAAAAGTGATGTAGCCCTTGGCAGCAAGCAACTGCCCCCAATCTGTAAATCCATCAGGCCATCCGCGTTGCCATGCAGATGTCGGGCCGCCATGGAGAATTGTCACCATCGGATAACGACGACCAGGCTGATGGCCAACTGGAAGGACAACAAATCCATGCACCCTTTTGCCATCATTTGGATTGCGCCAATGCACATCACGCACAGCACCAAATCTGATCTGTTCAACCTTCGGGTTCAAACGGGTGAGCTGTTTGGGGGGCTTGTTAGAACCGATTATCCAGAGGTCGGGAGGGGTTGATTGTGAGGCTTTGAGAAGAACGAAATCGCCGGAAGCTGCGTGGGAGGAGTAGGTGTCCTTTGCAAACACGTTCACTCCGGATGGGCTTAAGTTCTGGCGTAATCCTGTCTCTCGATCAATCTTGACGAGGGTGGTCTGATTCTCTTTCAGTAATTGCCCCATTAAAAAACGGGAGTCGGCGGACCAGCGGGGATCACTGAATGTTGCTCTGGCTCCCTCCAGCAAAAGTCGGCTCTGACCGTTGTCAGTCGATATCAATGCTGGTGACCAGGCATCTCCGGGTGATGGACTCCATATGTCGACATGGATGAATTTTGAATCTGGAGACCAGAGCACCGGAGAATTCCAGCCGATGCGGTTTGAAAAACGCCGTTCCACCTCACCGGTGTCGCTGTTCAGAACAACAAGTTGTCTGGTATTGACCACATCCTCATTTGTGGCCGTTGGAGAGATCAGAGCGGCGATTCTGGTTCCATCCGGTGACCAATCAAAGTCGATCACATTCAGACCGGATGGTGAGATCACTCTCAGTTCTTCTCCGGAAACTGAAATGCGGTTGAGCTTTGTGAGGGGTTGGGGCTGATTTGACAGCTGGGGGGCACCGTCTTCTACAACCGGATCCTGGGTACTTAAAAAAGCCACACTTCTGCCATCAGGAGACCAACGAAATTGGGAAATGTTTCCGCTTAGTTGCGTCAATTGATGCAGTTGATCCCCATCTGCATTGACCAGGTAAATCTGGGTTCTCGGTTCGGTCGACCCTATGGTTTTTCGTTGGGAGAGGAAGGCCAACCGTGTTCCATCCGGAGACCATCGCGGCGACCAGTCACGCTCAGAACTGGAGATCCAGCGCTGGGGGGCAGCGTTGCCATCGGCCGGCACCCTCCAAAGATCTTGATCGCCGCGCCAGGGTTCTCCTTTTGGTTGCGGACCGGGCTCTTCCAAGACGAAGACAACCGTTCCACCATCCGGGGAGATTTGAGGGTCGGAGGCCTCACGGGTGGTGAGGAAATCCAGTGGGATAGCTGTACGTCGCTCTGATGCTGTCGATGAACCAGCCAGGACATACATCAAGAGAGCAATGCCACTCGTGAGCAAACTGCACTTCCGCCAAGTTTGCATAACGCTTCAAAAACTCATCCTTCAAACTATCTGCATTGGCGAAAGTTTGCTAAAACGGTTGATATATCGGATTGTTGATCGTGCCAAGGCGGTACCGTTAACCAATTAATAGTGCTTTCAGCCCTTCGCTGTAGAGAATCCCGCTGCAGAGCAGGCCGCTGGCCCAGCACAGTCCCCGCGCTGGCGGGATGTTGCCCACGTAGGCGGCGATGTAGGCGAGCCGCAGCACGGGATGGGCAAAAGCTGCGACAACGGCCGTGGCAGGCAACGTGCCCGTTTGCAGTGCTGCGGTCAGGGCCAACAGAGCCGCTGGGGAGTGAAGGCTGAAGGCCTCGAAGCTGTTCTGGTGGGCCCAGCTGGCCCGTTTGCCCCAGGCCGGATAGCGATCGAACATGGCTCGGGGGGCGGCCATGTCTTTCATTTCGAAGTTGGCGGCCGACCGGGCTGCCCCCAGGGGAAGAATGCTGGCCACAACGTAACCACCGGACAGCACCAACGACCAGGCGTAGGGCGCCGCATCCGTGGCGGTGAACAGCTGCAGCAGCGACATTGTTGGGGCTTCAAACCGCGCCTTTCTAAGCTGGAGCCAGGTAACAGCGCGAGCCATGGCCAGCACCTATTCCTTTGATGTGGTGTCCGATTTCGACCGGCAAGAGCTGGTCAACACCCTCGACCAGGTGCGTCGTGATGTGGGCAACCGCTACGACCTCAAGGATTCCAACACGGAGATTGATCTGGAGGAGACGGAGCTGGTGATCACTACGGCCAGTGATATGACCCTTCAGGCGGTGGAGGATGTGCTGCGCACCAAGGCCACCAAGCGCAACCTTTCGCTGAAGATTTTCGATTTCCAGACCCCGGAAACCGCGGGGGGAAATCGGGTGAGGCAGGTGGTGAANCTGCGCAAGGGGTTGAGTCAAGAGATCGCCAAGAAACTGAGCAAGATGGTGCGCGATGAACTCAAGAAGGTGACGGTGGCGATCCAGGGGGAAAGTGTGCGGATCACGGGCAAAAGCAANGATGACCTNCAGGCNGCGATTCAGCTNGTNAAGNGCAAGGAAGATGAATTGGATGTTCCCCTGCAGTTTGAAAACTATCGCTGATGAGGAGATCGCAAGATTTTGCTTTGGGTGATGCAAGCCACAAGCCTGTTTTGATGATGTCTCTGAAATTGTGAGTTCCTGCCACAAATCCAGCACTGAAGGTGTTTGGTTCAGGTGTTTGTGGTAATTTGAATGAAAATCTTTGGTTTGAGTGAGCAGCTTTGCCATCGCGGTTCGTGTTTTTGATGGTGAGGCTCCCTATCTCCAGTCTTTCATTGATCATCACCGCCGCTTAGGGGTTGATGCTTTTTATCCGTTGCTCGCTCCGGGGGGGCGTCGCTATGTCGAGAAATTTTTGCGCGTAACGGTGTCGCTGTTCACGAGTCTGACGGGCAGAGGATCAGCTCTGTTCAATCTCTGATTCGTGAAGATTATGTCGCTATTATTGATGCTGATGAATATCTGCATCCAGGCTTGTTCGACTTTCTTGTTGAAGAAAAAGTTGAATCGTTGTCGATGCCATGGCGGCTAACAGCGTCACTTGATGACGACTTCTTTGAGTCCAGTCAAAAGAAATTTTTTGTTTTTCCTCAGGTTAAATCGATCGTTTAAACATCTGCTTTGAAGTTGCTTCGTCTTCATGAGTCCAATACCAATGGATCTGGGCGGAGACTGGGCATTGCTCAGGGACAGCACTTTCCTGTGCAGCACTATTACCTTCGCGGTCTTGATGACCTACTNCTGAAAGAGGGTGGTGTTGTGAAGCGAACCCTGGCGCAGAGTTCGGGGCGAAAGCCAGTCAACCTCGGCGGGAATGCTGAATCATTGGATTTCCCTAACCGTCATGCTCGTGTCGCTTATCTGCTGAAGGTTCTTGATTCCATTCCTCCGTAGGCTGACCCGTACGGCATGGCGTTGGATCGTTCGATGTTGGATCGTCTTCGGGCCAATGTTGAGGGTGATCCTGAGGTTTCCAAGCAAGCGTTGCGCGACAGTGTTGTGAAGATCCAAAGGGTTTATCGGAATCGCACGATTCGTTGTGAAATCAACGCAATGCAACAGCTGCTTGCTCATGAGCCGCGCAAGATCAGTTATCAAAAAAGGGTGCTGAAATTGCACCGGCAGGATTTTCAGTTTCGTCGCTCATGGTTGGGACGTTTAGAACAAGTACGTGACTCCCTGTTGATGCCTTGGAGTTGAGCCGCATGGGTCAAGGGCGATGCTCAGCTGATCGGTTCCCGGGCCCGGCGAGCATCGATGATCCTCGCCAGCTCCAGCACATAGCCCGCGGTGCACCAGCGTCCATGACTGCGGGATCGGTTTTCAGGGTCTGATCGGATCTCAGCCGTCTCGGCCATCAGAAGATCCAGGTCGTCCTGCGGCAGGTCATAAAGCTCCTGCAACTCCAGTTCCCGGTTGAGCAGATGGCTGCGAAACCATTTGCGGTTTTGTTCCTGGGGCGGGATGTCTCGGCTCAAGGGGCATCACAGCGTGGATGTGTCATTCTCCGGCTATGCAGGTACTGAGCTGGGCCCAATTCGATCGATGCGTCGATCTGTTTGCTGAGCGATTCCGTCATCAGCCATTCAGTGGAATCCACGGGGTGCCCCGTGGAGGGCTCTGTCTTGCGGTTGCCCTGAGCCACGCACTGGAGCTGCCGCTCCAGCAGCAACCCGACGGAAACTCGCTCATTGTGGACGATGTCTATGAATCAGGGCGAACCTTGCAGGCTCTGTATGCGCGTTGGCCTGACGCGACCTATGCCGTCTGGGTGAGTAAGGCCCCTCCTCAATGGTGGTGTGCCGCCGAGATCAGTCTGAGTTCGGAATGGTTGCTGTTTCCCTGGGAAAATGCATCGCTTGCGCGCATCGATGAGCAGAGTTACAGGAGATCGCGACAGAGCAGCTGATGCGCCGCCCAATCGTTTATCTGGCTTCTCCATATGGATTCTCCGAGCAATGGAAGAAACGCCTGCTTCCTGAGTTTGTTGTGGCCCTTCAGTCCTTGAACGTTGATGTCTGGGAACCCTTTGCGCGCAATGGTCAGGAGGACATGGCGAAGCCAGGCTGGGCGTACCGCGTGGCTCAGCGAGATCTCCAGGACGTTCGTGAGGCGGATGCCCTCTTTGCGATCGTGAATGGCACGCCACCTGATGAAGGTGTGATGGTGGAGATCGGTGCCGCCATTGCACTTGGAAAACCAACTTTCCTTTTCCGTGATGACTTTCGTCGGTGTACCGACTCGGAAGATTACCCTCTCAACTTGATGGTGTTTGCGGGCTTGCCGGAACACGAGTGGCAACAGTCGTTCTATACATCGTTGGATGATGTTGGTAACCCCAAGAAGGCATTGGCCCTCTGGAGAGCCTCATGGGATGGCTAAGAATTGCTGGCTGAAACTCTGTTGTTGATGGCCTGTTCACGAGTGTCGTTGGCAGGGTGAATTTCAATTGAGGTAGGAAATGGAATTTCAATGTCTTGATCCTCGAAGGCTCTCAAAATTCTTTCTTTCATCGTGGCAATTGAATTAAAGAAATCTCCTGCATTGTCGTGCTCAGATTTAAGAATGAAGGTGTAGTCCAGGCTGTATTCCGAAAGGGCTGATAGTCGGCAGGATGTCATTGAAAGATTGGGGTCGGCATCAATTGCAATTTGAATAATTTTGGAAATTTCTTGTCGCTTTTCTCGTGAGGTTTGGTAGGAGATGCTGATTGAGTGTTTGAGGTTTTTGACAACGGCAATGATTGTCTTGGACTCGGCAGTCAGATTTTGCTTGGCTTCGAGGAAGTCTTCCCAGTTGTCTGTTGATGTCCTGGCGCTGACGATGATTCTTGACTGTGTTGAGCTTTCCTGGCTGTAGTGCACACTGGGATGTGTCAGCTTCTCCTGGTTGTTGATATAGGTTTTGATTCGGGAAACGACTTCATTGAGCTGACCGGTGCCAAAGTCGTCTGGGGTTTGAATCTCGATTTCGATGCCTTGCTGGATTGCCTGGTCGTCAAAGGGAGCGATGCTTTCTCGCTCTGAGTAGTTGAAGATGGTTGCATCTTCAACTTTGTTATTCGGTATCGTGACCCTGCCGGTGAGTGTGATCATGTCAATTGAACGCAGTCCAATGCGAGATACAAAGCCTGTATCAACACCGATTTTGCAGAATTCCCCGACGCGGATGGGGCGGTCTGATTGAATTGCAATTCCTGCAAAGAGATTGCTCAGAAGACGAGAGCCTCCAAGGCCAATGGCAAGGCCGGGTACGGCAGAGAATGCAATGACAGCATTGGGAGGCATGCCAAGGCGCAGTAGTAGTTGATACAGAATGATCACAGCTGAGATGGCGCCCAGTGCCCGGGAGAATGGCAAAATCAGATTTCGCATTCTCCGCAGGTCAAGGTCAGACTGTCTACGACGGAATTTCATCAGCCATAGAGCGCCAGAGCTGCTGATTGCTTCGAAGAAAAGAACGATGGTGATACCCAGGTATATATATGTGGAGATGTCGAAAAACCAGTTGGAATTCACCAGGGCATTTCCCGTGAAGTTGATGCGATTGGCTATCAGGACTCGTGAAATGGTGGATAGTGGTGCCAGTGGAAGCATGTAGAGGAAGCGTTTCCAGCTGATGTCAAGTTGTTGCTTGGGCTTGGTATGGAGATTTACGGGATCCTTGCGATCATTGTTTTGGTATGTTCTTATCAATGCATTGATGCATGCCCAAGTGATTGGCAGGTAAATCAGGGCAACAATGGCCGCCATGATGTATTGAAGAATGCTTTGGTCTCCAATGGGGTTTTGCAGTGTTTCTTTGAGTCCTTCCGGAAGGCGTTCGTACCACTTCGGTGGAACGAGGTAGCCCGGCGTGTAGGTGAAGTGGTCGTAGAGATTCGGTGATGCATAGGGATTGCTCAGCGTCAGCTCATCGAGTTCCTCTGCGCCCGAGGAGTTGTCGATAAAGCGATACATTCGGTCGATGTTTTCAACAGTTTCTTGCGAGAATAAGTAATCTTCATTATTTTTGTCGCTATCAACCAGTCTTGTTACAGTGATTGCGGTTCCTGGCATCGTCCAGGAAGGAAAAGACTTGTCATTTGGGATGTTGATCTGCTCCTTGGCATGTGTGAAGGCGTAGTCAAGGATCTCTTTAAGCTTTAGTGCCGATTCTTCTTTAACGTCATTCCGAATACTTGCCGGGATGGCGGAATCGTCAATCGTGCGAGTCGCTGTTTGGAAAAGGATTTCCGCTTCTTGAATTTGTTGCAGGCTGGCTTCGCTCCAGAAGAGTCCAGGTTCTGAGTCGGCGTTATTGCTGACTGCATCAATGATTTCACCGACGCGTGCCATGGCTGCGTAGAACCGCAGCAAAGTGGCCTCTGGTGTGTATCCGGTTATTTTTCCCAGATATGAGTGTTCCCAGTTGTTCGCGTAAATCTCGATATCTTCAAAGAAGGGTTGCTCTTCAAAGGGGATCAATTCCTTTGCGGCTTTTGAATCAACCCGGCTCAAGGAGCTGGCGTCGGTTCGAGTGTTTCCATGGGCGTGATTCAGATCAGCCTGAGTCAGTGGCAAGCCAATGGCAATCAGCACCCCGAGAAGCCAGCAGATCGCTTGCCTTCGCATGTCATCAGGTGTGATTTGGCCGCAAGTTACAGACGGCTGTTGGACTTGTCAGATCTGGTCTGGTGGGGCTGTTCTGCCTTCAGGGTTCAGTTCAAATCCCTCGGGAAGGAGCTGCTGCAGATGTCGCGTCCCGACACCATCAATCTGTATTGCTGCATTGGCCGGCAGCAGTTCCTGCATCACCTGACGGCAGGCGCCGCACGGCATGCGTGATTCTGGGGGCGCATCGCTCTGTGCATCGATGCAGCTCACGGCCAGTTCAATCGGTTGTTTGCCCTGGCTGATCGCTGTGAAAAGGGCGACTCGCTCGGCACAGATGCTCAGCCCATAACTGGCATTTTCCACGTTGCAGCCATCGATCACACTGCCGTCTTCACAGCGGACAGCAGCCCCCACGTGGAAGTTCGAGTAGGGGCAATGGGCATGGCTGGCGGCCCGGCGAGCCCGCACAAGTAAAGACTCAGCGTTGTTCTTGGCAGGAGCCATGGGCCGTTTCAAAAAGGCTGCTCAGGGTTCGCGTCCCAGCCGATTGGGTCAGCCGGGATTGCTGGCTGAGTTCGAATCCCTTTTGGGGATCAATGACCAGGTCTCCGCTGACAGCGACGCGACCCTCCTGGGCAGCTCCGCTGGAGGCGCCGGAGTCATTGAATGTCAGCGCTCCTAACGAGGCTTCGTAGGACCAGTGATAGGTCAAGCGAGACGCCTCCATCTGCTCAACTCCGGAACTGCTGAAGTGTTCCACCAAGGGGGTGACCCTGCTTTCGATCACCGTTTTCGGTTCAATCCCAGGGTTGTCACCCTGCACAACCAGAAACTGCTGCTGCTCGAGCTGTCGGATGCCTGAAATCGGCTGGCCAGACCACCGACTCTCCACGGTCTGGATGGTGCAGACCAGTGGAGGTGGAGGTGGTGCTGAGGCCAGCACGGAACGATCAGGCCACGGCCGCGAAGCTTTCGCGGAAGGCGTTGATCGTCGCTTCGATGTCGGCGTCGGAGTGCGCCAGAGACGTGAAACCGGCTTCGAAGGCTGACGGTGCGAGGTAGACGCCGCGCTCGAGCATGGCCCGGTGGAGTTTGCCGAAGCGTTCCGAATCCGTGGCCTTGGCTTCTTCGAAGTTGCGCACGGGGCCCTCGCAGAGGAAGAAGCCGAACATGGCGCTGACGCTGGCCGCTGTGATCGGCATGCCAGCGGATTGGGCGGCGTCCTTAATGCCCGCCACCAGCTTCTGGGTTGTGGCCGTCAGCTTCTCGTAGGTGCCGGGCTGCTTGAGCAGTTCTAGGGTCTTAATGCCGGCAGTCATTGCCAGGGGGTTTCCACTGAGGGTTCCGGCCTGGTACATCGGCCCAGCAGGGGCCACCATTCCCATGATGTCGGCGCGGCCGCCGTAGGCGCCCACGGGAAGTCCGCCACCGATCACCTTGCCCATGGTCGTGAGGTCTGGTGTGACGCCGAAATGCGCTTGGGCACCGCCGTAACTGATCCGGAAACCGGTCATCACCTCGTCGAACACCAGCAGAGCGCCGTGCTCTTTGGTGAGTTCCCGCAGACCTTCAAGGAAGCCGGGTTCCGGTTGAATGAAGCCAGCGTTGCCGACGATCGGCTCAAGGATCACGCCAGCGATGGCGTCGGGGTTCTCGGCGAACAGAGCCTTAACGGCCTCAAGATCGTTGTAAGGCGCTGTAAGGGTATTGGCGGTGGTGCTGCGAGGGACACCGGGGGAGTCGGGCAGGCCAAGGGTGGCCACGCCGGAACCTGCCTTGACCAGGAACATGTCCGCATGGCCGTGGTAGCAGCCCTCGAACTTGATCACTTTGTCGCGGCCGGTGTACGCACGGATTAGGCGCAACACAGCCATGCAGGCCTCGGTGCCGCTGTTGACGAAGCGCACCATCTCAACGCTGGGTACAGCGTCGATCACCATTTCGGCCAGGGTGTTCTCCAGGGCACAAGGTGCTCCGAAGCTGGTGCCCTTCTCGATCGCTTCCTGCAGTGCTGCGATCACCTCGGGGTGGGCGTGGCCGCAGATCGCCGGTCCCCAGCTGCCGATGTAGTCGATGTACTTATTGCCATCCACGTCCCAGGCATAGGGACCCTTCACCCGATCGAACACGATCGGCTGACCGCCAACCGACTTGAACGCCCGCACAGGGGAGCTGACCCCTCCGGGCATCAGGGCCTGTGCTGCGCCGAAGATGGCCTGGGAGTGGCTGGTGTTCAACGCGGGTGCTGTCACTGGAACCGACGCCAAAGGGCTGATGCAAACCGTGCAACATCCTGACTCAGGAACGACC
>JGI26064J46334_1000287_pt1 | contig 11276 bp, 9 predicted proteins | sample MarorgKNORR_S2LV_FD_46334 | JGI IMG/M metagenome (IMG submission 46334) | reverse complement strand
CCACTATCAGATCTTATTGTGTATCTCGTTGTGCTTGGATATTTGTGATTTGTTCCATCAATCTTGAAGTCTTTATCTACAATTAAGTTTGGTGGAAGTATTTGTCTTTGTTGTTCGTCTCTAATTTCAAAAGTTTCATAATGATGATTAGCATTCATTTCTGTTTCTGAACCATACTTATTTAAAGCATAATTATATACTTGATAATCTTGTAACGGCCATTGGTTGTTTATGTTTGTAATTCCAGCACATAATACAACGATATAATCTAATCTTGAATCACCATATAACGCACTAGCAATTGTGTCAGGACGATCACCATCACCAATAACAAATTTATTGAAGAATGTTACATATTCTCTTAGATGCTCTTGTATTCGAGTTCTTCTGAATATATTTTTGATTATGATATATTCTCCAGAAGAATTTTTGTGAGATAATGGAGATTGATATAATAAATTTGGAAATTCGTTAAAGTATGCCATTAGTAACCTACTCCTGTTCCAGAATTAGATTCTAAGTAGTCTTCATGATATATTGGGTTGATTTCTTTAAAAGTTAAGTTCATTCTAATATTAACTGGTGTACCATCATTATAAGATGCGTATGTTCCAGCATTTGTGTAATTTACTGACATTCCAGTAAGAGCACATAATTTAAAACGATTTAAAAATGGATGATTTTTTCCATCTTTAAGATAATCAAGTTGAAATAAATCAGGTGATTTTAAAAATATACCTTGTGCACTACTGTCCTTGAACTCTCCAGCTTTTGCTGCCATTGACATTTTTAATGCACGAATTATTGATTTCACAACATCTGATTCTCGTGGACTACGAGGAGAGAAGGTAACAGTGAATGGAAATGATCTTAAGTTTACTCCTGAAAATAATAATTCAAGGTTGTTGTTTAAAATCTGACCTGTTGATCTTGCAATAACACTTTTAGATGAAACTTGTGAACCTAGTGCATTTAGTGCATATCCTGAGATAGCAGCTCTTAACGATTTTTGAGTCTCAGAATTTAAACCTGGTATATTAACACCTTCCTGAAATGCTTGGATTCCAGCTTGTGCTACTTGACCCATACCTTCTACTCCACTCTCCATTGCTCTTTGTGCAAGAGATAGAGTCGCTAGTTCAATCGCATTAACACGATCTTCACCCCATGTGACAGAGTTAGAATCATTAACTTCTTGAGGTATAGGAAGTTCAATATAGTATTTTACTTTTGTATTTTGAGGGTTACTCATTCTTGAGTTACCATCAGTAAAATCAGTCGTAATATTTATTTTTCCAGCGTCACCTTTCGATTCTCTTTCTTCTTTAGTGGCGACTGAAACCACACCGTCTTTCTCTTTATATACACCTGTTACATCAACACCAAAACCAGCATCTGGTGGTGGTATATATTCTACACATTTAATTCTTAATGTATCTCCTGTTTTTTCATCTGCTGTTCTTGCAACGGGATATGACAAATATTTTTCTTTTCCACTATCTTTACTTCTTTTTGATTGTTTAGTAAATTTTGAATTACCAACTAATTTATGTGCAGCAGTTTGTCTTGCATACTCATCTAACCCAAGATTATCTGTTGCAGCGTATGCTTTATTTAATTGATTCTGTGCTTCTGGATCTGGAAGCCAAGTTCCTCGTGCCATTTATATCGACCTCTTTTTTAAGTATTTAGTAGGATTTTGACAAAAGGTAAAGTTCTTAAATCTCTTAACTCCATTTCATCTATTTTATACAAACCACCAACTACTTCTGGAAAGGTATATTGTCTCATTTCACCCCAATGATAGTTTAATCCTTTGAATCCCCAAGAGAATACATCAGTCACTGCAACAAGTGGGTGTGAGTCATAAGCAATGCCAGGTGTTTTTGCTTTATATACAAAAACATAAAAATTTCCTGCTTCAGGAACGTTACTTCCTTCAGTCAATACACCTAATACTTCTGTTGCTAAATCATCAGCACTTTCAGTACCGATTAGATTTTTCATTATAGGATCTATACGACTCATATGTCTAACTCTTTTTCTGTAATTACTTTAAACTCCCACATACGGTCAGCACAATACTCTCTTGCTGCTTTCCATTTTGCTTGATTTCTTGCATATTCAAACGCTTCACGAATATAACCTTTAGTTTGTCTTTTTGGTTTCTTTGGTTTTGTTGTTTGTTTAAGTGGTTTCACTTCAATTAAATATCTTTTTATCTTACCTGTATTTTCTTGAACCTTTATATAAAAGTCTGGAAAGTATCTATGTACTCGACTATCGTGGGGTGAGATATATGGAAGTGCAATTTCTTCACTTCCCCACTCAAGAATTTTAGTATTTTTATCACAGTACACCATAAACTTTCTTTCCCAAAGTGATCTGTAAATTATATTAGTCGGATCACCTTTATACTTTCTAGGATATGATGGATAGTATTTTCCCTTATAAGCCATCTAAATAACTATACTATAGTTGTATTTAGAGTGCCAGCACCGAGACCGAGAAAAATATCAGATATAATGCCTAAGTTACAGAATGTAGCTCAGACATCAAAGTTTTTAGTAAAATTTGCATTACCCCCTACCTCTGTAAGAACTTTCATGAGACAAAAGGGTATTAATGATCGCTTCATATCAGACAACATTGGATTGTTATGTAGTGATGCGGTATTACCAGGTAGTGCTTTAGCTTCCTTAAATACTGCTGGAGATTTTCAGGGAGTTATAGAAAGATTTGCACATACTCGTAATTTTACTCAGATAAATTTAGAATTTTATGTTGATAATGATTATAAGTCACTTAAATTTTTAGAGCATTGGATGGAGTATATTACAGGTGCATCTACTGCTGACCCAGTTAGAGATTCGTATCATTTCAGAATTAGATACCCTGAAGATTACAAATCTAATGATACTAGAATTGTAAAATTTGAAGCAAACCATTCTCAATTCTTAGAATATAGATTTATTGGAATGTTTCCTTTATCGTTAAATTCAACAAGAGTTTCTTATCAAAACTCTCAAGTATTAAAAGCAACTTGTGCGTTTAGTTTTGACAGGTATGTATGTGGTGAGTCATCATCACTTGCCAGAGCATTAGGAATAGATATGAATAAAAAAAGAAGAGGACCTACAGACGACGGTATAAGTAGAAACACACTTGGGTTTTTAAATGAAGTTCAAAGTGGATTGCCATTATTGAATGAAGATGTTGCTTATACTTTATCATCTGATTTCACCAGAGTCAGAACAGGAGCTGCAAGTACTCGTTACGGATTCGGAAGTAGCGAACAATTAAGTAATTTTACAGGAACTTAAATTTATAAGGTTCAAAAACCCCTATAAATAATCACACTGAAGTGCTTAAAATATTATGCCATTACCAACCATTTCAACTCCAACATATGAGTTGACATTACCATCTTCTGAAAGAAAAATTAAGTTCAGACCCTTTCTTGTGAAAGAGGAAAAAATATTAATTTTAGCAATGGAATCGCAAGATTCAAAACAAATTGCTACAGCAGTAAAAGATGTTTTGAAAAAATGTATCTTAACAAGAGGTACAAAAGTTGAAAAACTTTCTACTTTTGATATTGAATATTTGTTTTTAAATATTCGTGGAAAATCAGTAGGTGAAGATATTGAAGTCATGGTAACTTGCCCTGACGATAAAAAAACTCAAGTGCCGATGTCAATTCATATTGATGACATAAAGGTACAAAAAGAGAAAGAACATCAACGTGATATTAAACTAGATGATACTTATACATTAAGAATGAAGTATCCTTCATTAGATGAATTCATCAAAAATAATTTTGGTGCTGTTGAGAATATGAATGTTGACGATACATTTGATTTAATTGCATCTTGTGTTGATCAAGTGTATTCTGAAGAAGAGTCTTGGGCATCTGCAGATTGTACAAAAAAAGAGTTAAATGATTTTATCGAATCATTGAATTCAACACAATTTAAGATGGTTGAGAAGTTTTTTGAAACTATGCCAAAATTAGCTCACACTGTAAAAGTAATCAATCCAAATACAAAGGTTGAGAGTGAAATTAAAATAGAGGGGCTGCAGAATTTTTTCGGATAAGTATGGCACATGAAGATCTTGTGTCATACTTTAAATTAAATTTTGCTTTGATGCAGCACCATAAATATAGTTTGACAGAACTAGAAAACATGATTCCTTGGGAAAGAGAAATTTATGTTTCACTTTTACAACAACATGTTGAAGAAGAAAATTTAAAGGCACAACAAGAACGTAATGGATGAGGAACAAGGTTTAGCATCGCCAATAGCAGGAGGCATTAGAGGTATTAGGAGAAGTGTATCTTCTAGTGTCTTTACTGGTCGTGCTGTTGCACCCGCACCTCCAGATCCTCAAGTAACAAGTTTATTAAATCAAAATTCACTAACATTAACAACTGTATCTGGTCAACTATCCAATGTATCAGCACAAGTTTCTCAATTAAATAATTCCCTTGCAAGTATACAATCAAATTTAGCAATAAGTGATCAATTAGACAGGCAGAGAGAAGCAGCAAAACAAAAAAGAGAAGCGGTATTAGCAGAGCAATCACTTAGAGAAGGTAAAGAATCAGATTTAGAAAGAAAAGTTCAGAATGCTTTATTATCACCTGTTCGTAAAGTTGCAGTAGCAGGACAAAGTATTTTAAGTAGACTAGGTAATTTTTTACTTATTCTTGCAGGTGGATGGTTAGTTGACCAGACATTAACATTTTTAAGATTAAAGTCTGATGGTAATGTTGATGCTTTAAATGATTTTAAAGTAAGATTTTTTGGTAATCTTGCGTTGATTACTGGAATCGCTGTAGCATTAACAGTTGGATTAGGAAAGATAATTGGATTAGTAGGAACATTAGCTGGTACTATTCTTCGTATCGCTTTTAGTGGATTAGTCGTTTCTCCTATCAAAGCAGTTTTAAATTTCATAAAATTAAACGTAGATAAATTTAGAAAAAATATTACCAACTCTGGAAAAAATTTCTTTAAACGAGTACCAGGAGCTATATTTAATGTCATAAAAAAACCTATAGGTGCATTGGTTGGTTTAGGATTAAGTTTACCATTAATTGGTCCCGCATTAAAACAGACAGGTAAGTTCATGCAGAAAGTTCCACTTATTGGTGGATTATTTAAACCATCTGCTGCAACTGGAGGAGTCAAAGGTTTTGGTGGTCCGTTAACTGCTGTCCTTGAAACTCTTGGTTTTGGATTTGATGTAAGAAATAGATTAAAAAAAGACGATGATGGAGATGGTGTAGGTGAACAAACTGTAACACAAGCAGTTACTGGTGCAGGTGCAGAGACACTTGCTAGTTTGGCTACATTTTTTACAGGTTTAGCACTTATTCCAGAGGGAGTATCAACTGGTGTAGGTTTAATTGGATTGCTAGGAGTAAGTTTAGTCTCTAGTTTTATAGGAGGAAAGGCAGGTCAAATTGCAGATTCTTTTACAGGTGTGACTCCACCAGGAGAATCTGGTGGTGATGGTGATGGTGGTGATGGAACAGGTTTTACAATGCTAAATCCAACTAAATCAGAAGATTTATCCATAACCCCAAAGGCAAAAAATAATAACGGTGAGAATCTTGTTTATTCTGAAGATTCTAATGTTGTTAATATACCTCTACCAAATTCTAACACAAATGCAGGTGGTGAAGGTGGAGGTGCAAAACCTGCAGGTGGTTCATCAGATACTTTACCTAACATAAGATCAAGTGATAATTCTAATACTTTCCCTGCACTTGCTAATTCAATGTTTAATTTAGCGGAGTTCTAGTATGTCGATAAGAGCAAGGAGAGATTCACTTTTAAAGTCATCAATTAGTATTAATACTATTAGAGATTCTGCTGTAAGTTTTAATGAGGGATTATCTAAATCTAATACTAAGGCAAGGGATATTGTTCAAAGTACAAATGAAAATAACATTTTTAAGAGAAGATTGATAGGAAAAGATAATGAATTTTTTAGAAGAAGACGAGAAAATGTAAGGAGAAAGGATCGAGAGGATGAATTAGAAGCAGCATCCGTTCAAGGTATTGCAAAAAGAACTGGTAGTATTTCATCAGCTAGCACTAGAGGATTTTTAGGAAGAATACTAGACTTTTTTGGTATAGTATTAATCGGATGGTTTGTAAATCAATTACCAAAAATCATAGAGGGAGTAAAAGCTTTAATTCAAAGAATAAGCACGGTAGTTGGAATACTTACTGGATTTATAGGTTCAATAACGAACTTCCTCACTGATTTTGGTACGGGCATATCTAATGCTGTTACAAATTTGTTTAGATTTCCTTTCTCACAAAAAGAACAGGAGGCAAGAGAAGGTTTAGAATCAGCAGAGGGTGGTGTAAGAAAACTACGAGAAAGACTTGTTAATGGTTTTAATCTATTTGGTAATCCAGCTAATCTTGGTCTAAAATCATTTGATGAGGGATTGATTATACCAGATGAAGATCCAGATGCTGAACAGGGTGATGCTGAACAAGCACAAGATAACAAAACAACTGACGAATCAGAGACAACTGAAAAGAAAGAAAGACCAAAAGGTTTCATGAGAGCACTAACTGGTGCAGTGGATTTTGCAACCTTTGGAATGACTGATCTTGATAAAAGAGGAGATTTATTTGGAAACAAAGAGGGAGACAAAAAAGAAGAAAAAGTAGATCCATCCTCATTTACTATGCTTAATCCATCTAAAACTAATGAACAAGAGGTAGACAAAAAAAATGATGATAATATGATTTCTGGTATTAATACTGATCAGGATATACAAAGTCTTAAATCTCAAGAGGCACAATCTCAGGGTGAGACAGTTGAATCAAAAAATCAGGAGACTCAGAGAGAAAATGAAGACCAGAAAGATAATGATGGTGTATTGGCAAAAATAAATGGTTTTATGAGTAATATGTTTGGAACAAAGACGAAAAGAGATAATGATCAAGAAAATGAATCTGAAGCAATGGGAGATATAGATGCGAAAGTTCAAGAAATAGAAGGTAAGACAGCAGAACTTAAATCAGCGATGGAGGAGTTTACATCGAGTATTGAGAAACCTGATAAGGGTGAGAGTATAACTCCAACAGTTAGACGAAGAGATAATTTAGGTAATCGTCAAACTAATGCTTCCAGTACAATCTACATAGTTGAGAAACCAGTAAACGTAGGTGGTGATGGTTCAATTGGTAGCGGTTCAGGTGGAGGAGGATCAACCCCATCATTTACTAATTCAAACAACAACACAAGTGATATAATGAAAAGAGTACAAAAAGTAATGTTACAAATCTAATGTCAGCATCTAGTCCGTCACTTTACGAAAAATTTACGATAGAATCTGCAGATGGTAAAAAAACTGTTGATATGTCTTCTGGTGTAGTAAATTTTACATATTATGAAAATTTGTTTTCTCCTACACTAACTGCCAAAGCGATCATTGTTAACACAGGTAATACAGTTAAGGCTGAAGATGGTAAAGTTAAATCTTTATATAATGGACTTCCTCTTAGAGGTGGTGAGAGAGTAGTAATAAAGATAGCTGGAAACTCAAAAGTTAATAAGGATGGACTTGATTTTTCAAAAACACCAGAACAATACTTTCATGTATCATCAATCACGAATGTTTTGGTTGATTCGGGAAAGGAAATATTAACCTTGAATTTAGTTTCAAGAGAAGCATTAACAAATGAAACTTCAAGGGTAGGTAAGAAATTTCCCTCAACACAAAGGATATCAGATTCAGTAAAAGATATTATAGAAAAATATTTAAGTACAGATAAAATTAATGAAATAGATGAAACTCAAAATCCATATGGATTTATAGGTAATATGAAAAAACCATATACTGTAATTACTTGGTTAGCATCTAAATCTATAGCATATAAAGGTGATGGAGAAGATTCTACAGCAGGTTTTTTATTTTATGAAACAAGTAAAGGACTAAACTTTAAGTCTATTGATAATTTGATAAATCAAAGACCTTTTGGAGAAGATTATACTTTCAATCCTGGTGTTATTGATAAAGATGACCCAAAGAAAGATTTTTCAATTTTGCAATATGGTATTGATAGAAACCAAGATTTGATAGGTAAATTGGAGAGAGGTGCTTATAGTAGTATGAGATATTACATTAATCCTGTTACATTTGGGTTGAATCCAGACATTGTTTATAATTCAAAAAAATATGTCGATAAAACAAGTAATCTTGGTAGTAAACAAATTACATTACCAAAAATAAATGATGATAGTGATTTGACACTTGGAGATTTACCTAGTAGGATATTTGTAGGTATGCTTGATGTTGGAACTGTTGAAAAGGATGCCAAGGATGATGGTTGGAATGATCCAGCAAAAAGAAACGCAGACCCTGCAAAAATACATTCTCAATCAATGATGAGATATAATCAATTGATGACGCAAATTATAGAGGTCACTATACCACTTAATCTTGCAATCAACGCAGGTAGTCTTATCAGATGTGAGTTCCCCTCTTTAGAAAACACTGAAAGAAAGGAGGCTGATCCTGATACTAGCGGTCTATATATGATTAAGGAACTCGCACATTATTTTGATTCAAATGGATCATATTCAAAATTAAAATTAGTTAGAGACTCTTTTGGAAGAAAATGATAGAAAATAGTTTACTCAAAACAAATTTTTTAGGTAAGGATGGATTCCGATGGTGGATTGGTCAAGTAGCACCTGAAGAAGCACAGGGAACCCAATTAAATCAAATCGGAAATACATGGGGATGTAGAATGAAAGTTCGTATTTACGGATATCATCCTGCCGATATAACTGAACTAGCAGATGAGGATTTACCTTGGGCACAAGTTTTATTATCACCTCAAGGTGGATCTGGTAAAGCAAATCGTGCTAGATCACTTCGTATTGCACCAGGCGATACTGTAATGGGATTTTTTCTTGATGGTGATGATGCACAACTCCCTGTTATTTTAGGAATTTTTGCTAGTACTGCATCATACTATGGTGGAAGTGAGGAATATACTGTACCATTTCAACCATTTACTGGATATACGAGTAAAATAAAACCAAATAATGAATTCATACCTGTAAATGAAGGTGGTGATGATTCAAAAAATAGTCAAGTATCACCAAGATTTTTAACGAAAGAAATAGTTGATGATTTAAATAAAGATTTAGAAGAGGGTAAAGCACAATTAGAACAACTTGTAGATTCTGGACAACTTCAAGATGCAGCATCTCAGGCATCTGCAGAAATGCAACAGGTATTAGCTGCTGGTTCATTACAAACTGGATTGAGTCAAGCAACAACTAATGCCACACAAATGGTTGAAGGTTTGAAGAGACAATATGGATATCCAACAGCAACAGCGTTCAGAGCAATNGGTCAGGAGATAATGTTTGCACAGGGTGCAGCAGGTGCAGCAAGTAATGCGAAGGCAACAAATGCTGTTAAAAATACTTTAAAAAATACACTGACTGAAATGAAGTCAATGACATTTAAGGACAAATTCAAAGGTATATTTGAAGGTGCAGAACAAATAGTGGGTCAATCCAAAAGTATGATAAAAGATATGGTGAATACAACTTTTGATTCATTGTCACCAGAATTAAATGGTGGACTCCATAATCTTTATAAAGATGAATATGCAAAAGTATTAGCAGAAACTGGTGATATCGCACTTGCCAAAAAAGCAGCAACTGCAGCACAAAAAGCGATGATTACACCAGTTTTAAATATTCAAGATGCTATGCCTTGTGTTGTGAAGAAGGTGACTGATAAATTAGTTCTTGATGTTGCAAATCTTCTTACAGATTTTACTAATAATGTAGAGAACTTTACGGATTGTATAGGAGATCAATTCATTGGTGCGTTAATGAATGATATGATAAAGGGTATTAACACCGAATTAGCGGATGCTATAGGTGGTGTTGGTAAAATTTTTCCTCCTGGTTTAGCAGGTGGAAGAGGTATTGAGGATTTACTAAGATCAAAAGGAGAAGGGTTACTTGGTCTTGCGAGTGCGTTTAGTGATTGTGATGTGCCTGATGCTGATTTAGGAGGAAAAACAAACGGGTGGATACTTGGTATTGGACCTATTGGAGTTAATCTTGAAAATATTGCTGGACAAGTTTTAAGTATTGCTAATGCTGCTCAAGAACTAAAAGAGGCAGCAGCAAGTCCTGGTGGTGTGATAGGTAATTTAGGACTGTTTGATTTTATGAGACCTGATGTAAGCACACCTGGTTTTAGTAGTACTTTAAGTAGTTGTTATACTGGACCACCATTAAACTGTTCAGGAATTAAAGTTAACTTATTCGGTGGTGGAGGATCAGGAGCAGAAGTTAACCCAATCTTAGGTGCGATTGTAAGTGATACTTTTGCAAAACAAACTGCAAGTCTTATTGGGATGAAAGTAATAAATCCTGGTACTGGTTACAAGTCTCCTCCATTTGTTGAAATAACTGACACTTGTAGAAAGGGTTATGGTGCAGTTGCTAGATCAGTGATCGACTATGATCCATCTTCACCTACTTATCAACAAGTTACGGATGTATATATTGTAAGTGGTGGTGAGAATTTTCCTGTAATTGAAACTGATGATGAAGGTGTATATACAGTTGATCATGTTGTTGTCGTAAAACCAGGTGAAAATTATAAACCAGAAGATAAAGTTGTAGATGATAAAGGGAATGTATATGAAAAATTCTTAGATGAACAGGGAAGAATATTAAATGTGATTCCACCTGATCCAGCGATGAATGATTTGGAAGCATTTAGTACTTTACCAGAAATAGATGTAATATCATCAACTGGAACTGGAGCTTTGTTAAAAGCACAATTAGCACCAAGACCTTCTTATCAAGGTAAAGTAAAACAAGTTATTGATTGTATAACACCAAGAGGTGCTGGAATTGTTGGATTTGTGAATGGAGAACCATACTATGGACCTTTTCATGTTCATCCTACAACAGGTGCTAAAATGGTAGGTATTGCACATACTACCACTCCTCATGCTATAATATATGATACACCACAGGAGAGTAGGACTTCTAGGTCATTAGATCCAACATCTACTTCTTATACAACAGTTTCTTCATCGGTACAAACAAATGTTTCCAACACCACTTCAACGAGTCAATCTGATTCAAGTAATATCTCTCAAACTGACCCAGTTGACACATCAAGTCAACAAACGTCTGGACAGAGTTACACTCCTCCTCCTTCTAGTCCTCCTAGTGGTGGCGGGTCTTCGGGATCA
>JGI26064J46334_1000284_pt1 | contig 11333 bp, 10 predicted proteins | sample MarorgKNORR_S2LV_FD_46334 | JGI IMG/M metagenome (IMG submission 46334) | reverse complement strand
AGATTAAATGTATTGAATTTTTTCATTAACTCATTGAGAGATATTACACCTAAAAGCATTATCAATATTAACTCTGATTATCAAGATTATTCTTCAGTAAGAGTTAATGAAGAAATGTATTTTACGAATAGGACATTACCTAAATATCTTCTCCAAAGATATAGCACCCAAAATTTTGGTACTGGTAATTATTCACTACTTAAATATGATCTAAATGTTCAAAATTTGTTTGTGTTTTATACTCAAGCTTTCGGAATTATTTTTCCTCTTATACTGTTTTTAATATTCCTGAACATTATTGTTCAAAAAAAAGAGTTACTTAAATTGTTTTTCTTTTCCAGTTTTATTTTATTTTTCTTTGTTAGTCCAGTTGAAGAAGTCAATGCATTCTATGGCTTAATCATTGGTGCAGCGTATAATTTGATTTTTATGAAAGATGATATAAATGCAAATACATAATTTTTCACCGGGTCCAGCAAGATTAGATCCTTCTATTATCAGTAAGTCCCAAGAGGCAATAGCTAATTATCAAAAAACTGGTTTGTCAATTCTAGAGATTGGACACAGATCTAAAGATTTTGAAACATTAATAAACGCTCTTCAAGAGAATATGATAAATATTTTTAATATTCCATCTAATTATTTCACTCTTCTCTTGCAAGGGGGAGCAACATATCAGAATACCTTTATCGCTAATAACTTTGATAAAGAAAATAAACTTTTAGGATGTCTAGTCACAGGAACATGGGGGAGGTACTCAGTTGAAGATTTCTCAAAAATTAGAGATACGAAAATAATTGAAGTAAGCGATAATGAAATTGAAAATTATATTCAAACACCTTGGGACCTCGAAGGTGTTGATTATTTGCACCTAACTTCAAACGAGACAATAAATGGTGTCCAATTAAGGGAATTCAATAAAATTGAACATGATTCATTACTCATTGATATGTCCTCAGATATTGGTTCTTATAGTTTTGAATGGGACAATTTAGCTTATGTTTATGCAGGAGCTCAAAAAAATATGGGCATTCCAGGAGTCTCAATATGTATTGGTGATGAAAAATATTTAAATTCAGAAGATAATTCTAGATACCTCAACCTTGGACAATTGGTGGAAAAGAATTCTTTGTTGAACACACCTCCTACTTTTTCGATATACGTCCTAAAGCTGGTAACCGATTGGATGATTGCAATGGGGGGTATAAACCATTTTGAAGAAAAATCAATTAGACAATCATCAAGAATATATGAACAATTAGAGAGTTATGGTGATTTTGTAATAATACCTGTCAGTGACTATTCAAAAAGTAGATCCAATATAATTTTTAAATTCAAAAATGAGGATTTGGAAAAGAAATTTCTTATAGAAGCAACTGAAAAAGGAATACTTGGTCTGAATGGACATAGAAGCCAGGGGGGAATAAGAATTAGTCTTTATAATTCAATTACAGACGAGATGGTTGACTACTTGTCAGAATATATTGACAAATTTTTTGCAGATAATGGAAAATAATAACTTCACAGTTTATCAATTTGAAAACTACGATGTTGAAGGTCTAAAACTTGAAATTAATTTTTCAAATACTGACTTTATCGAGATAAANACCCATGAAGAAATAAATTTCCCAATTGAAAACATGGAAGAATCTTTTGAACCACTTTTATTTGGAATTGATATGAATATAACAAATATCAAAAATATAAATGATTTAAAAGGAAAGAAAATGATTCTGTTAGATGGACATCATCGATATGAATACTTGAAAAGAAATGATATTGACAAATCAATTGAATTAGTACTTATTTCAATTGATGATGTAGAAATTCTTTCTTACCCATCACGTTTAATAATTAGAAAAAAAGAATTTGAGGAAATTCTTGAGAATTATAATTTTTCAAACAATGTCTCTTCAAAATTCTATGTTTCAGTAGATGATGTTAAGTTTTTCAATGAGGAAATTTTGGACATTTATCAACTTTATGAATTTAAAAATTTTTGTTACGTTAACGAGTATATAAGCTCAGCGGTGGATGAAAATAAAACTAATGATGAAATAATTGTAAATTTTACCCCCATAAAAGTATCTGAAATTGTAGAAAACGACTCTCTGTTTCCTCCAAAATCTACATGGATAACTCCAAGATTATGAAAATTTGTCATGTTATCAATTCTTTAAATAGGGGAGGTGCTGAATCGCATTTGTTGGACCTAATCAATGCACAGCTAAATGATGGGATGGATGTCCATGTAACTGTTATTGGTGAAGATAGCACTGAATCATATTCAATAGAAAGCGAACTACTTAAAAGTGGCATTAACATTACAAGACTTAATGGTCCNAGAATGTTTAATNTATTTTCATATTTTTCTATGTATTCAAAATTCAAAAATGAAAAATTTGATATTATTCATTCACATCAACCTCGTAGCGATTATATGGTTTACAGAACAAAAAAATATTTATCAAAAAAAATTAAATGGATTGTAAGTGTTCATGGAAAATATGATACCTATTTAGAAAAAGGTAGTTTAAGTAATAACCTAAGAAAATACTTTATGAAGAGACTCTCTAAACATTGGCAATCTGCTTTTTCGATAATCGCGATTTCTGAGGAAGTAAAAAGTTGGATTGAAAATCTTAATCATGAACTGAATGTTGTTGTCATACCTTACTGGATAGACATCAAAAATTCTGGAACCATTGTAAAAAAAGATAGAGTAACCCTTGGATTTCTTGGAAGACTAAATGTAAATAAAGGGATAGAAGACTTAATTGATGCGCTTAATTCAGACGAGCTTAAATCACTTGATTTTAAATTAATGATTGCTGGAAGTGGGACCGATGAGTATTTAGAAAAATTAAGAAATATGATTGAAAAAGACAATATTGAAAACGTTAATTTTCTTGGATATATAGAAAACAGGGAAGAATTTTTTAATAATATAGACATTTTTGTATTTCCATCATTTTCAGAGGGTTTAGGTTTGGTACTACTCGAAGCCATGAGTTTCTCAAAGATTTGCATAACAAGAAATATTTTGCCAATGACAAATTATATTGACGAAGACTCAGGTTATTTATTTGATGATGTGAATGGATTATCGCATTCAATAGCTTCATCTATTCAAGATTTAGAAAACAATATTGAATTAATACAGAAAAAATTGTTTAATATTGAAAAGAAATTAGAAAAATCAAGTAAGGAAAATATATTTCCAGAATTAGTAAAAGTATATGAACAGTCAATTTGAATATAAAAAAATAGAAAAGAAATGGCAAGATCACTGGGAAAATAGTGAAACTGTTAAGTGTGACTTAAAATCTGACAAACCAAAATTTTACAACCTTTGTATGTACCCATATCCCTCTGGCGATTTGCATATGGGACATATAAGGAATTATACGATCGGTGATGTTATCACTAGGTACAAACAAATGAATGGCTTCAATGTTTTATCTCCTATGGGCTGGGATTCATTTGGTCTTCCTGCCGAAAATGCAGCAATTAAAACTGGTATTCATCCAAGAGAATTTACAGAAGAAAGAATTGCAAATATGAAATCTCAAATTATCAGACTAGGTTCTTTATATGATTGGGATAGGGAAGTTGCAGCCCACTCTGTTGATTATTACAAATGGACTCAACATCTATTTATAAAGTTGTTTGAAAATGATTTGGCTTACAAGGAGGACGCACCAGTAAATTGGTGTAATTCATGCAGAACAGTTCTAGCTAATGAACAAGTTATAGAAGGCTCTTGTGAGAGATGTGATACAGCTGTTGAGCCAAAAAATTTAAACCAATGGTTTCTAAAAATATCCGAATATTCTGAAGAATTATTACAAGGCCTTGAAGAGATTGGTGATTGGCCAGAAAACGTAAAGACAATGCAAAGGAACTGGATTGGAAAATCTGAAGGCTCTCAGTTTGAATTAAACATAATTGGAACAGACCTTACTTTTGATGTTTTCACAACAAGACCTGATACATTGTTTGGGATGACTTTTGCTGTGATATCTCCAGAGCATGAATTAATCAATCAAATTATGGAACAATCCGATAAAAAAGATGAGATACAAAATTATTTAGACTCAATTGTAAATAAGTCAGAATTCGAGAGAATGTCTATTACAAAAGAAAAAACCGGAGTGGATACGACTTTGAAAGTTACGAATCCAATCACAAATGAGGAAGTGCCTTTATGGATAGCAGACTATGTTCTTGTGAACTATGGAACCGGTGCGATTATGGCGGTTCCAGCTCACGATGAAAGAGATTATGAATTCGCAAAAAAATACGATATTGAAATTAGACAGGTAATTATAGATAAAGAAAAAACAATAAATGTAGACAATGAAGCCTTTACTGGTAATGGAGTCCTTATGAATTCTGGAGAGTTCAATGACTTGAGCTCTCACGAAGAAGCAAGTAAAAAGATAAACGAATTTTTAGTAAAAAATAAGATTGGCGATGAAAAAACAACATATCGTTTGAGAGATTGGTTAATCAGTAGACAAAGGTATTGGGGCTGTCCAATTCCATTAATCAATTGTGAAGACTGTGGATTATTACCAGAAAAATATGAAAATTTACCAGTATTACTTCCAGAAATTAAAGATTATATAAATACAGATGGATCTCCTTTGTCCAAAAGCAAAGAATTTGTTGAAACTGATTGTCCAAAATGTTCTAAGAAAGCTCTTCGTGAAACTGACACCATGGATACTTTTGTAGATTCATCCTGGTATTACATGAGGTTTTTAGATCCTAAGAATGAAAAAGAACCTTTTAATTCTAACTTTATTAATGAATGGTTACCGGTTGATCAGTATATTGGCGGAGTAGAGCATGCAATTCTACATTTATTGTATTCTCGCTTTTTTGTCAAAGCCCTTCGCGATCTTGGCCTAATGACTATTGATGAACCTTTTCACAATTTATTTTCTCAAGGCATGATAAATTTTGGAGGGGCAAAAATGTCAAAATCTAAAGGTAATATTGTAGACCCCGAAGAATATTTTGCAACACATGGAGCTGACGCTCTAAGATTATATATTTTGTTTATGGCACCTCCAAGCGATGGCGTTGAATGGAATGATGGAGGNATCGAGGGNACTAAAAGATTTTTAAATAAACTATGGGANAACTTATTAAAAATCATAAATCAAGAAGATANAGAAAAAGAATTAAGTGAGGATGATAAGTCCTTAGAAAGAAAAATAAATCAGACTATTAAATCTGTTACCCAACATTTTGAAANGTTNGAATTTAATACTGCTGTATCTGATTTAATGAAATTTAATAATGACCTTAGTGAATATTTAAAACATGACTCTATTTTGCCAAAAGAATTAAAAGATGTACTCATAAAAAATATACTTATACTTTTATATCCTATGTCTCCGCATATGGCATCTGAAATTTATGAAAGTTATTTTGACAGTGATATAAGTACTGAGAAATGGGCAAATTTTGATGATTCAAAATTAGAGAACCCTATGTATGANTTAGTTGTACAAATAAATGGTAAAAAAAAGCATGCAATTATGGTTGAAACAGGAATTGANGAAGANGATGCAATTACACTGTGTGAAAGTAATTTCGATATAAANTTTAAAGAAGCAAAAAAAATAATTTTTATNAAAGACAAAATAATTAATNTAGTGCAATAAGTGACAAAATTAATAATAGCCGAAGCCTTGATTTCAGATATAAATGAAATTAAGTCAGAGATAGATAGTGATGAAAATATTATTTCAATATCTAAGAATGAATTTATTGAGAGTAATAATGCAGCTCTTTTTAAAAATGAAAGCTATCAATTNGTCGATGATGAATTTCTTACATATAACGAGTTAAAAAAATTAAATTATAACTTTGATGATAAATACATATTTCAAGTTAAAAAATCAAATTTAAAATCATTCTCTGAAGTTTCAAGTCTTATTCAAACATTTTTTCCAGACAAAAAGAAAAATGTAGATATTTATCCATGGGATCTTGTAAATATTATTTTTTCTAAACAAAAAAAAATTACTAATGAAATTTTGGACAAATTTTGTATTAGTGAAATGGTTTTTAGACAGTTCCTATCCTATTTCAATAAAGAATTACAAAGGATTTCACTACTAAGCAAATACGAGCAAGACGATGTATCAGGGCTTTTGTCCGAAAAAATTGATTATAAATATGAACTTGCGGAAAAAAGAAAAAGTAAATTATCTTCAAACGATATTAGTAAATCTTTAGCAATGATATATAAAATAGAAAAACTGAATTCTGATTCTAAATACAGTGAAGAAAATGCAAAAAGATTTATCGTATCTATAAAAAATATTCTACAATTTTGAAATTTTTGATTTATTTCTATCTCTAAAGTTTTTAGTGACTATTCCATTTGTATAGGCTCTGTCAAGATTTCTGATAACAGTATCTTTCATATCTTTTTCAACTTTACCTTCAGAATTTAAAATTGCTTTTATAGACGAACGAAGAGCTGTCTTTTTGTCCTTATTTCTAAGGTTTTTCTTTTCGTCTTGTCTTATTCTTTTTTTTTGAGAACTAATATTTGCCATCTAAAACCTCTTGGTATATAAGATAATAACTTATTAAAGATGTTAACAAATAAAAATATAAGAAATATTTCTATTATTGCTCATGTAGATCATGGTAAATCTACTTTAGCTGACAGATTAATTGAATTATCTGGATTAATCACCCGAGGAGATCATAATGACCAAATTTTGGACAATATGGATCTTGAAAGAGAGCGTGGAATTACCATCAAATCTCAACCGATAAGATTAATCTTTGACGATTTGACTATAAACCTAATCGACACTCCTGGTCATGTTGACTTTTCTTATGAGGTATCAAGAGCATTAATTGCTTGCGATGGAGCTATCTTATTGGTAGATGGAACAAAAGGAGTTCAAGCTCAAACTTTTGCACATTCTTACGCAGCGATTGAAGCTGGACTTGATATTATTCCTGTGATCAACAAAATAGACTCTGTAGATGCAGATATTCATAATGTCTCACAACAAATACATAATCTTATAGGTTCAAATGATGAAGAAATATTTAATATTTCAGCTAAAACAGGAAAGGGAGTGGAGGACCTTATCAATGAAATTCCAAACTTAATTACCCCACCTGAAGAAAAATCTGAGAAAGTGAATGCATTAATTTTTGACTCATATTTCGATTCTTATAAAGGAGTTGTAGCTTCAGTAAGAGTATTTGGTGGTGAAATAAAAAAGGAAATGAATTTAAAACTTGTAAATTCAGGTTTCAAATTTGATACAAATGAGTTGGGGTATTTTGACCTTAATCCAAAAAAATCAGATAATTTAAAATTTGGAGAAGTTGGCTACATTGTGACAGGAGCAAAAGATTTATCTCAAATCAGAGTTGGAGATACTTTAGTTGCAGGAGACGATGAAAAACCAATTATATTATCAGAATATGAGGAGTCTCAACCAACTGTATTTTCAAGTATTTTTCCTTCAGATTCTGACGATTTTACCAAATTAAGAGAATCATTAGATAAATATGTCCTCAACGATGCAAGTTTTGTTTTTGAACCAGAGACTTCCTCAGCATTTGGATTTGGATTTAGATGTGGTTTCNTNGGATTGTTGCATCTAGAGATAGTTATTGAAAGATTAGAAAGAGAATTTGATTTATCTTTGATTGTTACNCCACCTTCNGTTGAGTTTAAGATGATTAGAAACAATGATGAAGAAAGAGTNATAAGGAATCCTTCAATACTTGATGAATACACNGATATCAAAAAACTTCAAGAAAGAGTTTGCGAAGTAGATTTATTGTTTCCTAAAGAATATCTTGGATCAATTATGACTTTGCTAAATGATAAGAGGGGAGTTCAAGAAGATTTAAGTTATTTAAGCACAACAATGGTAAAACTTAAATATAAAATTCCTTTACTTGAACTTGTCTCTGGATTTTACGATACCCTGAAATCAATTTCTCAAGGTTTTGCTTCCATTGATTACAAGATTCTTGATTTTGAAGATGGAAATTTAGTTAAACTTGATATCTTAGTAAATGGAATGGTTGTTGATTCTTTTAGCTCAATTCTATCAAAAGAAAGTGCAGATTTTATTGGAAGAAATAGAGTNAAAAAGTTGGCAGAATTAATACCTCGTCAACAATTTGACATTCCAATTCAAGCAGCAATTGGATCAAGAATATTATCCAGAGAAACTGTGAAAGCCNTAAGAAAAGATGTTACNGCNAAACTTTATGGTGGAGANGTTACNAGAAAAAGAAAATTGCTTGAAAAACAAAAAGAAGGAAANAAGAAGATGCGAAATATTGGAAGTGTAGAAGTTCCNAAAGAAGCNTTTAAAGAATTCTTGAAACAATAANATGCATATTCCTACAATTTACAATCCAAAGATTTCTGACAAAGATACTATCTTTGCTCTTGANACTGAAAAGCATCATCATTTAAAAAATGTTTTAAGAATTAAGGATGACACTAAGGTTAAAATTTCAAATGGAAAAGGAAAGATTTATACAGGTANTTTATCTAATAAAAATATTTCAGTCGAATCTAATGAAATATTTTTAAGAAAAAGTGATTTAAATATTTTTATTGCAATTATTCAAGATAAAGAAAGATTACGTTTTATTATCGAAAAACTTACCGAACTTTCTGTTAATTCAATTTCTATAGGTCCAACCGAACATTCCCAGAAATTAAAAATAAATAGCGAAAAATTAGAAAAATGGTCTATTTCTGCCGTAGAGCAATCTGGAAATGCTTTTAAACCGGAAATATATTTAGTTGATAAATTGGATTTCAAGAAATTTAAACATGCTTTTGACATATCTGGTGAGAATATAAAAAATAATTTAGATCACAAGGATATTGCTATTGGTCCTGAGGGAGGGTGGTCGGATAAAGAAATTGAAAATTTTGATTATGTTTCAAAAATTGCTGATTTTACCCTAAGAACGGAAACCGCATCAATACTTGGTGTATCCTTATTGATGTAAAATAAATTATGGAAGAAAAATCAATATTTGAGATGATTCTTGATAAAGAATTAGAATCGGAAATAATTTATGAAGATGAAGATATATTTTCAATTAAAGATATTAACCCAATTGCACCTGTTCATTTACTTATAATCCCAAAAAAGAGAATTAATACTATAAATGATGTTTCCGAGGAAGACACATTATTAATTGGAAAGATGGTCCAAGTAGCAAAGAAATTAGCTAAAGAATATGAGATAAATGAAAGTGGATATAGATTAATATTTAATACAAATGATGATGGAGGTCAGACTGTTTATCATATACATCTTCATCTAATTGGTGGAGAAAAACTAAAGTGGTAGTTGAAAAAGTTATTCCTACAGATGTTGAGTTACTGAATTTATTCGGCATAAACGATAGTAATTTAAAATACTTAAAAAAAATATTCCCAAATGTAAAGATAAATGCGAGAGGAAATATTCTCTACTTAGATGGAAATCAAAATAATATAGATAAACTTTTAAGTTTGATTGATGAAATGATCACCTTAAACCAAAATAAACAATCAATTGAGATTCCAGACATAGAACTATTAATGAATATGAACGGTTCATTAAATGGCGATAATAAAAAATTAAGCACAATTAATATCACAAATAATAAATCTATAAAAGTTAAAAATGTAAGTCAATATAAGTACATAGAGACAATCATGAATTCTACAGTAACCTTTGGAGTTGGTCCTGCAGGTACTGGTAAGACTTTTTTGGCAGTAGCAAGTGCAGTTAAATTGTATTCAGAAGATGTAATCAAAAAGATTGTTTTGACAAGACCTGCAGTTGAAGCTGGTGAAAAATTAGGATTTCTACCAGGTGATTTATCACAAAAAATTGATCCTTACTTAGTACCTTTATTTGATTCACTTGAATACTTTTTTGGGAATGAAAACTTAGAGTATCTCATTGAAAAAAGAAATATAGAAATAGTTCCTCTTGCATATATGAGAGGTAGAACGTTGAATAATGCTTGCATTATTCTTGATGAAGCCCAAAATGCAACATCAGGTCAAATTAAAATGTTTTTAACAAGGCTAGGAGAGAACTCAAAAGTTATTATCACTGGTGATGAATCTCAAATAGATCTTTATAATACAGACAACTCTGGACTTAAAAGAACAAGAAAAGCTCTTTCAAATATTGATGAAATATCAGTAATGGAATTTGAAAATTCTGATATTGTTAGGAACCCTATAGTGTCAAAAATATTAGAAGTTTTTCCAAAAAAATAATGAGAGATTATATTTCTTTTGGTAAAAAACTCATTTATATAATTTTATTTGGGGGCCTAGTTTGGTTTATTTCATTCTCAATCTTTCCTGAGAATCAAGTTATTAAAATTAGTGTTGGAGAAGAATCTCCTACAACATTTTTAGCACCTAAATATATTGAAATTATTGATGAAGACCAAACAAATATAAACATTCAACAAGCTGTTGATTCTGTTAATCCAATATATTCCATTAATACTGATTTAAATCAAACAGTTTTAAACGGAATAACGAATATGTTTTTAACTGTAATTGAATCAAGAACAGACGAAGTTTTAATTGCAAGCGATCAAGAAGCTGTAGGAGAAAATACCGAACCAACTGTGGAAATTGTGAATTTAAATAAAATTCAACAAATAGAAAGAATCGCTAGCTCACTTTTATTCTCAACCATATCAACAGCAAATATTGAAGTTTTAGTTGAGATTTCAAATTACGACTTACAAAATAAATCCAGTTATCTTTCACAGTTAGAGCTCGAGGCTAAAAGTCTTGCAAACGAAATTCTTTTAATTGGTATAAATAATGACAATTTAAACCAGACAAGGCAGAATCTTGTTTCAAATCCACCATATCTTGATTTATCAAGTGATTTATTTGCATTAATACCAGAAAGTAGGTTGAGGTCTTCTGTTGCCGAACTTATTGCAGAAAATCTGATTGTTAATCAAAAATTAGAACAAGAACTATGGGATGAGCAAAAAGACAAGGTAGCAAGTTCAGTTGAGCCAGTAATTATAAAATATTTCGAAGAAGACATCGTTGTCAGTGAAGGTGAGAAAATAAACATAGTCCAATACAATGCATTAGATAATTTTGGCTATTTATCGGGCGAATCAAGAAGTATACAAACAGCTGCAATCCCAATCATTTTTTCAGTATTTGTTTTAATTTATTTTCTTCTTTGGCGCTTCAAAGACTCAATGTGGAACAACGATAATGAGTTTCTCCTACTGCTTTCATTGATCCTTGTTTCATCAATTTTTCT
>JGI26064J46334_1000280_pt1 | contig 11408 bp, 13 predicted proteins | sample MarorgKNORR_S2LV_FD_46334 | JGI IMG/M metagenome (IMG submission 46334) | reverse complement strand
CCTATACCTTCCGGACCATAAAATATATAACCGTTGGAAAATGCTTGTCTCTTAAGTATGCTTTCTAGATTTTCATTAACTTCTTTATTAATTAAAAGATTCTCAGTTTTAAGATCAATCATTGTTTACTTGAGAAAACTTTTTTAGTATGGTTTCTTTTATTTCATTAGTGATAGTATTTATATCTTGTACAGCAGATATTGTCGTCCAATTTTTTTCTTTTGCAATCAACTTAAAACCTTCATTAACTTTTTCTAGGAATTTTATCCCTTCAGATTCTATCCTATCTGGAATAAACTTTTCCCTTCGTAATACACTTTCTTCTGCTGAAATTTCTAGAAAAATAGTCAGGTCTGGGTATTCTCCTTGACAAACAATAGATTCGATATTTTTGATAATCTCAAGATTTATATTTCTACCATAACCTTGATAAGCAAGTGTAGAGTCACAAAATCTATCGCTAAGTACCCAGTCTTGATTTTCTAAAGCAGGTGATATGGTTTTGGAAATATGTTCTGCTCTATCAGCAGAATAAAGCAATAATTCAGCCAGAGAAGAAGGTTTATTATCTTCATGATTATCAAGTATTAAATTTCTAATTTTTTTTCCTAATAAGCTTCCTCCAGGTTCTCTAGTTTTTACTAATTTTTGCTTTCCTCTCAAAAGACCACTAGTTGGGATCCATCTAGAAATTTCATCAATTTGGGTTGTTTTACCGCAACCATCAATTCCTTCAATAACAATAAATTTACCCCTCATTTATTCTAAAGATAAAGCATTTATTACAACGGTTATTGAACTAGTTGCCATCAATAATGCTGCGATTGATGGTGTAAGAAGAATGCCATATTTTGGAAATAGAATACCTCCCGCTATGGGAATTGCAATCAAGTTGTATCCAAAAGCCCAGAATAGATTTTGTTTAATTTTTCCTATTGTTCTTTTTGCAAGACTAAGTGAATAAGGTAATCCAGATAACTGATCTCCCATTAAAACAACATCTGCATTCGCTTTCGCAATCTGGGTACCTGAACCAACTGCTATTCCTAAATTTGAAGCTGCCAAAGCAGGTGCATCATTTATTCCATCTCCAATCATTGCAACTTTATTGCTCTTCTTTAAATTTTCAATTATTTTTAATTTCATTTCTGGAAGAAGATCCCATTTTATTTCTGCTTCTGGACTATCTAATTTTTTTGCCAACTCCACTACAGTTTCTTTTCTATCTCCGCTTAAAATTTTTATATTATAATTATCTTCTCTTAATTTTTGAACAGAACTAATAGAATCCTCTCTTAATAAATCACCTAATAAAATAAATCCGAGTAACTTCTTATTTATACATACTCCAATCACAGAATGGGATTTGTTTTCTTCATTTTCTAATATTTCTTTTGATTTGCTATCAATTATTACTCCTTTACTATTCAACCATTCAACACTTCCAATATTGATTTCCCCATCAATTGAATCAAGTTCTCCTGATATACCTCTACCAGATTCTGTATGGATGTTTTTAATTGTCAACAAGCTAAGGTTTTGTTTTTTGGCTTCATTAACTAATGCGCTAGCTATGGGATGTCGGCTTTGACTTTCTAAACTTGCAGATATTTTTAATAGAAATAATTTATCAGCAGTATTTAAATAATCGATTATGAAAGGTTTACCTTTGGTCAATGTTCCTGTTTTATCAAAAATAATATGATTAATTTTTGATGCCATTTCTATTTTATCTCCTCCTTTAAATAAAACGCCTTTTTTTGCAGCTTTACCTGATGCAACTGTTATTACAGTGGGAGTAGCAAGACCTAAAGCGCAGGGACAAGCTATTACTAAAACAGCAATTGAGAGTTGAATGGCTAAAGTTAAAAAATTTTCAGCATTACTACCTAATGAATTATGTAACGTATGGTTGGAGGTGGTTATCAAGTCATGATGATTGTTTATTAACAAATCGGGCCAAATTTGTTTTGCACCTTTCCACCAAAAAAAGAAGCTTGAAGTTGCAATAAAAAGTACGAAGTATGTAAATTTCCCTGCAATCTGATCAGCGATTCTCTGAATTGGAGGCTTTTTAGATTGAACTGATTCAATAAGATTAACGAGTTTTGCTAGAGAAGTTTCTTCTCCCACTTTGATAACCTTTAGCCTTAAGGTGGAATTTAAATTTAATGAGCCATTAAGTAAATGTTCACCTGAGTTCACATCTATAGGTTTAGATTCCCCTGTAATATGAGAAACATCTACAGATGAATTTCCATTGATAACAATACAATCAGCTGGTACACGATCTCCAGCTAATAATTGAATTTCATCTCCTATTTTTAAAGAATGTACTCTGACTGATTTGACTTTATTTGCTTCTATATAAATATTTGCCATTTCTGGTTGGAGATCTAGTAATTCTCCAATTGAAGAACCTGTTTGATACTTTGCTCTTTCTTCTAAAAAACGTCCAATAAGAATAAACCCCAATAACATTACTGGTTCATTAAAAAAACAGGGAAAACCAGTCGAAGGAAATATTAATGATAATAGACTTGTTGTATAAGCACTACTTACTCCCAGAGCTACTAAAGAATCCATATCTGGTCGATTTTTAATAAGTGATTTGAATCCTTTGATTACAATTTCTCTTCCAGGAAAGAATAAAGCTAATGTGGCCAGTGCAGCATGAAAGAATAAATTTCCTAATATTGGTAAATTTAAAAAACCTCCTTCTGCTAAATGCCCTAACCCTGAAAACAATAAAAGTAAAAGTGCAAAATTAAGTTTTTTCCATTGATTAATCCATTTCTTTTTTTTTTCTAATTGAACTTTATTTACTTTTTTTGAAAAATCATTTATGTAAATCTTTGCGGGAAAACCGCTTTGTTTGAGGTTTTCTAAAACCTGATCAATGTTTGGAACTGTTTTATTAATTTCAAAATATGCACTTTCAGTAAGTAAGTTAACAGAAACATTTTGGACCCCATCCGAATTTTTTAATATATTTTCTACCGTGTTAACACAACCCCCACATTTCATACCGGTAATATTTAATTGAATACTATTCATATTTTTGCGATGAAAGCATAGTAATGCTTGTTTNTATTAATTACTATAATAATAAATGTTATAGACTTTTNANATAGTTGATACTTTATTGACTAATTTAACTTTATTTAAAAAAAAAGTGCCTAATAATCAAAACAGAGACAATTTTATAGATAAAGCTTTTACTGTAATTGCTGAATCTATTGTAAAGATTATGCCTATTGCTGATAAAGAAAAAAAAGCTTACATATATTACAGAGATGGATTAGCTGCTCAAAATAATGGCGATTATTCAGAAGCTCTGGATTACTATAATGAAAGTCTATTACTAGAAGAAAATAAAATTGATAGAGGAGAAACTTTAAAGAACATGGCAATAATTTATATGAGTAATGGTGAGGAAGATAGATCTATAGAAACTTATCAAAAGGCCTTAGAAGAAAATCCAAAACAGCCATCTTGTCTTAAGAATATAGGTTTAATTTATGAAAAAAGGGGAGGTTTGCTGAACAGAATGGTGATTTAGATCAAAGAGATATGTGGTTCGACAAGGCTGCCCAAGTTTGGTCTAAGGCTGTAAGACTTTATCCTGGTGGATACTTAGATATTGAAAATTGGTTAAAAACTTCTGGAAGGAGTTCAATTGATATTTATCTCTAGATTTGTATAGATTCACTCGTTCAATGCATAATTAATAGCTTCATTTATATTTGAAATTTCTTTAATTTGTATGAATTTTTGAAAACTATCTTTAATTTCACTAGTAATTTTAGGTACTAAAATATTTTTAATACCAAGCCTAACTGCCTCATCAATTTTGGCTCTAATATTACTTGCCTGCCTTACCTGACCGCTTAAACCTAATTCGCCAATAAATGCACAATTTATCAATGGTGGAATATTTTTTAAGCTTGATAAGATTGATATGGCAACTCCTAAATCTGAAGATGGGTCATTTATTTCAAAACCACCTCCTGTCGCTATATAGCAGTCATATTCTGATAATTTAATCCCAACATGTTTTTCAATCACTGCTAATATTTGATGTAATCTATTTATACTCATTCCAGTTGTTGTTCGTCTTGGGTTATTGTAGAAAGTCTTATTTACTAAAGCTTGAATATCAACTGCAAATGGTCTCGATCCTTCATTAGTGATAGTGGTTGTGACGCCGGATATATTTTCTTTATTTGTGAATATTGAACTAGGGTTAATAACTTCTCTTAAACCATTTTCTAACATTTCAAAAATTCCAATTTCAAAAGTTGATCCAAATCTATTTTTTACACTTCTTAGTAATCTATGGGAGGCAATATTATCTCCTTCAAAATTGAGTACCACATCTACTAAATGTTCTAAAGTTTTTGGACCGGCAAGAGCTCCATCTTTCGTAACGTGACCTATTATCAAAAGCGCTATATTATTTTCTTTAGCAAGATTCTGAAGTTCAGATGAACAAGTCCTTACTTGGGAAACAGATCCTGGAGAACTTTCCATCTCATCATTATTAATAGCTTGGATACTATCAATAATCGCAAAACCAGGTTTTATTTTTTTAATCTCTTCGATAATTAAAGATAAATTAGTTTCTGCATAAATTTTTAAATCGAGGCTGCTTTGATTTAATCTTTCCCATCTTATTTTTACTTGTTCTAAAGATTCTTCTGCAGTGATGTATAAAACTTTTCCATTAAGGGATATTTTCCCTGCTGATTGAAGCACTATTGTACTTTTACCAATTCCTGGTTCTCCTCCAAGTAAAACTATAGATCCCGGAACTATTCCACCACCTAGTACTCTGTCAAACTCTTTAAAACCACTCGTAAATCTTGATATATTACCTATTTCTATTTCATTAAACAGCTTAGATTTTTTATTTTTATTAACACTAGTTATTTTAGATCTAGTGTTTTTTCTTTCTTCAACGATGGTATTCCATTCATTACAATTTAAGCATCTGCCGAAGTATTGAGAAGTCTCAGATCCGCAATTTTGACAAATAAAAGTCGAAAATTTATTAGACATTTAATTTTTGATTAGATTGAGGAACTGAGATGTTTGGGATTTTGCCCCTCTACAAGTTAGATTGGGTAAAAGATAAATTCTCTTACTGATTAGCTAATAGAAACAAATGGCTGTATCTAGTCAAACAAAAGAAACAATACTTGTCGCAGATGACGAGGCAAGCATTAGAAGAATTCTCGAGACTCGTCTCTCAATGATTGGTTACAAAGTGGTAACTGCTTGTGATGGTAAAGAAGCACTAAAATTGTTCAAAGATTACGATCCTGACTTGGTTGTACTTGATGTAATGATGCCAAAATTAGATGGATATGGAGTGTGTCAAGAATTAAGAAAAGACTCAGACGTACCTATTGTAATGCTTACCGCATTAGGGGATGTAGCAGATAGAATTACAGGATTAGAATTAGGCGCTGATGATTATGTGGTTAAACCCTTTAGTCCAAAAGAATTAGAAGCTAGGATTAGGTGTGTATTAAGACGAATAGATAAAGAGCAACTTCCTGGAATGCCAAATTCAGGTTTAATTTTGGTTACAGATATTAAAATTGATACAAATCGAAGACAAGTTTTTAAAAGTGATGAAAGAATCAGGTTAACAGGCATGGAATTTAGTCTTTTAGAACTTTTAGTCAGTCGATCAGGAGAACCATTTAGTCGAGGAGAGATTTTGAAAGAAGTTTGGGGCTACACACCTGAAAGACATGTAGATACGAGAGTAGTTGACGTTCATATATCTAGATTAAGATCGAAATTGGAAGCTGATCCTGCAAATCCTGAATTAATTCTTACAGCAAGAGGTACAGGATATCTGTTTCAGAGGATAGTTGATATATCTCCATTTGACGGTAAATAGATGGAAAAAGATTCTTCTATTAAAAAGTCTAGAGCTATAAGAAGATTAGTTATTTGGTATAAAAGAAATTCTGCTGTGACTTCAATAGTTGATACTGCGGCTAATTCTGCTGTAACTGCAAGTAATGTTGCGGGCAACGTGGTTTCTGGTGCTGGTTCTGTTGTAAGTACTGCAAGTAATGTTGCGGGTAATGTAGCAGGTAATGTAGTTTCTAGTGCTGAATCAGTTGTTAACACTGCTAGTAATGTAGTTTCAAGTGCTAGTTCAATTGCAAAAAATACATTGCAGCCATTAGTTTTTGACCCTTTAAAAAGGTTACAAAATAGTGATAATTTAATAAGTAAAGAAGAGGTACCAAATTCTGAGAGGATTTGGATCGCAGTTGATGGTATGGGGGGAGATTATGCACCTGTGCCCATTTTGGAAGGGCTGTCTCGATGCTATTAGTAGATTTCCTATAAATATAAAGTTTGTAGGCAAAATTGAAAAAGTTAGATATGAAGCAGAAAGAGTTGGTCTAATAGATTTGTTAGAAAAAGAAATTGATAATAATCGTCTTGAATTAATAGATAGTGGAGATCCTATAGGGATGAATGAAGAAGCAACAGCAGTACGAAAAAGAAAAGATGCGAGTATAAATGTTGCTATGGATTTGGTTAAAACTAATAAGGCAAAAGCTGTTTATTCGGCAGGTAACTCAGGAGCTCTTATGGCCTCTGCAATATTTAGGATAGGGAGATTGAAAGGAATCGAACGACCTGCAATAGGAGCGTTATTCCCAACTAGAGATCAAACTCGACCTGTATTAGTTCTTGATGTCGGAGCAAATACTGATTGTAAGCCCTCTTATCTTCATCAATTTGCACTTCTTGGTGATGTTTATGCCAAAGATGTTTTACAAATAGAAAAACCACGAATTGGCTTATTAAATATTGGCGAAGAAGAATGTAAAGGGAATGATTTATCTATAAAAACATTTGAATTACTATCCAATGAAAAAAGTTTTAATTTTGGGGGTAATTGTGAAGGAAGAGATGTTTTATCTGGTGATTTTGATGTGGTCGTTTGCGATGGTTTTACAGGAAATATATTACTTAAATTTCTTGAGTCAGTTGGAGGGGTTCTATTAGATATTTTAAGATCCGAACTGCCTAGAGGAAGAAGGGGGAAGGTTGGTTCTGCATTTTTAAAAAGTAATTTACTAAGAATTAAGAAAAGGTTAGATCATGCTGAACATGGAGGAGCATTATTGCTTGGGGTAAATGGTATTTGTGTAATTGGCCATGGTAGTAGTAAGTCTTTATCAGTAGTAAGTGCTCTGCGTTTGGCTCACTCTGCTGTAAATCATAATGTTATGGAAAATTTAAATCAACTTCAAAAGCTTCAAGTTTTAAATTCTTAAAACATATTTTGTCAGATTTATGTTTGACTTATATAAGTAATTAGATAACTCTTTTGGAAGGAATAAATTTAAATCAAATTGGAGTCTCATTTAAAGGAAGTGGAAGTTACGTACCAAATCAAATCCTGACGAATCAGGAAATTAGTAAGAAGGTAGAGACTAGTGATGAATGGATAAAATCTAGAACAGGTATTTCTCAGAGAAGAATTTCTGGATTATCAGAAAATGTTAGCGAAATGGGTTACAAGGCAGCATTGGGAGCAATTGAGATGGCTAGATGGGATATTGAAACAATTGATCTAATAATATTAGCTACATCAACTCCAAATGATCTATTTGGTTCTGCTCCTGAAATTCAGTCAAAACTAGGCGCAATTAATGCTGTTGCTTTTGATTTGACAGCTGCTTGCAGTGGTTTCTTATTTGCTGCAATAACAGCTACTCAATTTTTAAAAGCAGGTAGTTATAAAAGAGCTGTAGTAATAGGCTCAGATCAACTTTCAAGTTATGTAGATTGGAATGATAGAAGAAGTTGTATCTTATTCGGAGATGGAGCGGGTGCAATAGCAATCGAAGGAACAAATGAATTAGATAATTTAATTGGCTTTAGTATGAGGACGGATGGTCAAAGAGGTTCTTTCTTAAATCTTCCATCTCAAAATAATCAAGATCTAATTATTGATGATATTAATTTTTCAAGTGGGGGGTTTTCCTCAATTAAGATGAATGGACAAGAAGTATATAAATTTGCGGTTAGAGAGGTACCATTAATTATTGATAATTTATTTAAAAAAACAAATTTCAATTCTGAGAAAATTAATTGGCTTTTATTACATCAAGCAAATCAAAGAATATTAGATTCTGTTGGAGAAAGGCTAAATGTTTCATCAGAAAAGATTCTCAGTAATTTAAGTAACTATGGAAACACTTCAGCGGCAACAATTCCTTTAATGCTAGATGAGGCTATAAGAAATAAGAAAATTAAAGAAAATGATATTATTGCCACAAGTGGTTTTGGTGCTGGGTTAAGTTGGGGTGCAGCCCTTATTCGATGGGGTTAAAAAAAGTTTTATTATGACAGTTGCATGGGTATTCCCTGGTCAGGGTTCACAAAAAATTGGTATGGCAAATAAAATTATAGATTTGCCAAATGCAAAATATAGGTTTAATTATGCCTCTGAAGTATTCGAGAGAAATTTATTTGAAATTTGTGAACTAAATTCTGATAAGAAAAATCTTTCTGATGATTTAAATAATACAAAGAACACTCAAATTTGTCTTTTTCTAGTGGAATCAGTCTTATTAGACTCTTTAAAAGAAAATGGTTATAAACCAACCTATATTGCTGGACATAGTTTAGGTGAAATTACGGCTTTATATTGTGCTGATGTTTTGTCTTTTGAAGATTGTGTACAACTTATAAAAGTTAGATCTGGATTAATGGCAGATGCCGCAAAGGGATCTATGGCAGCATTAATAAGTTTTGATAGAGATCAATTAGATTTACTGGTAGAAGAGATTGACGATCTTGTAATAGCGAACGACAATAGCTCTTCTCAAGTTGTTTTATCAGGAAGCGAAAAAGCTTTAGATAATATTTCAAAACGAATTAAAGCAAAAAGATTCCTTAAATTAAATGTTTCGGGTGCTTTTCATTCACCATTTATGAAAGAATCATCATTTCAATTTTCAAAATATTTAGACACTCTAGAATTTAATCAGCCTTCTATGCCCGTTATAAGTAATTCTCATCCATCACTATGTAATGATCCAAATGAGCTTAAGGTTAGGTTTAAAAATCAAATGTGTAATGGTGTTAGATGGCGTCAAACTATGGATTTAATGAAAGAAAATAGTATTCTTCAAATGGTGGAAATTGGCCCATCTAATGTCCTTGGTGGTCTAGGTAAAAGGCATTTAAAGGATGTAAAAATTTCTCAAGTATCTTCTGCAGATCAAATTAAATATTGATTTAATGAAAAGTTATTTTTATCAAAAATTAATTTATAAATTGGTAAGTCAAATAATTATTTTACCGATTTATAAATTGATATTTCGAGGCAAGTTAATTGGGAGAGAAAACATTCCTCAGAAAGGTGCTTTCATAATGGTATCTAATCACGGTTCCCTACTTGATCCTCCTTTACTAGGTCATGCTATTGGTCGGAATATATCTTTTATGGCCAAGTCAGAACTTTTTAGAATCCCCTTACTTGGGTTTATAATAAAATCATGTGGAGCTTATCCTGTAAAGAGAGGCATAGTAGATAAAACGACTATTAAAACTGCATGTGAAAAATTATTAAATAATAATAGTATTGGTATATTTATTGATGGTACTCGACAAAAAGATGGTCGTGTAAATAAGCCAAAACAAGGAGCAGCTCTTTTATCTTTTAAAAATCAAAAAATGTTATTACCAGTTGCAATTATTAATTCAAATAGATTAGTTAGATTAAAGTTTTTTATTCCATTTTTCACAAAAATAGTTATTAAAGTTGGGAAACCGATTTATCCCCCTAAAGGCGCATCAAAAGATGATTTAGGTAAAGTAACATATCATTTGCAGGAGTCTATAAATAATATGCTTGAATGAATGATCAGTTAATTGGGGATATTGGATATAATGGCAAAACTTTTTCCCAAGTATTAGAACTTGAATGTTGTGAATTTTTATTAGACAAATTCAAAAGTTCTTTTAAATCTTCTATGTCAGAATATTCAGCTTGATAAGAAGACTCTGTATCTGTTAATTCTTCAAAAATTTTTGGAATAATTTTTTCTTTGATAGTGATGTTTTTGTTTGGTTTTTCAGAAATGCATATTTCATATTTTCCTGCAATATATCCTCTTCTTTTTAATTTTTTGAAAATCCAAAATGAATTTTTATCGTAATAGATATTATTTTGCGTGGCAATTCTTTTTGCCATCAATTCAAAAGAACTAAAACTATCTAATGAGCAATTTATTTGCTGAGCGAGAGTTCTCGCTAATACTATTATTTGTCTGGATGCGTTAAAGTTTGATGGCCCAATACTGACAGATATTTTATTAATTCTTTTTAAATTTTCTTTTGTAATAAAATTTGAAAAATCAACTATTAAATTATTACATAAATCTTTCTCAAATTTTTTTGTAAAAAAGTTTTCAGATAAAGAGTTTTTATTTTCTCTGTAAGCGAAGCCAAAAGAGTCATCAGTACTNTGAATTGCTAAGGTTAATTTATTATGGTTTGTTAATTCGTAAGGCATTTACCTTTAAATAGGTAACTCTAAACCTGGCCTACATTTAGACCACTTACCATATTCTTCTGAAAAACTTGAACAAGACTGAACATCCCAATCAGTTTTAAAATCGCCATTTAAATCTTTGATGATACTTACGTGAATGTAAGGTTTTTTTGGTTTAAAGTTAGGAATATCACAAATGTGATCAACACCATGATTTTTTTCAACATCATGATATGTCATACATCTATCAACTAATTTACAGTTAATACAAATGCACATAATCAAGAAAGGAGATCTTAAAAATCATATTCTCATTGATCATACACTAATAATTAATGAAATAGAAAGAAGTATAAAATTTTATAATTGGGATTTTGTTTTATCTTCTTTACCTTCTGGATCTTGTTTAGTAGGTGGATATATAAGAGATTTAATTTTAGGAAGATTAAATTCATTAATTGATGTTGATATTTTAGTTCCACAAAATGCTATTAATGTTGGTAAAAAAATTGCAGATAAATTTGAAGGTAAATTGATTATTCTTGATGAGGCGAGAGATGTAGTAAGAATTATTTTTAAACATATCTCAATTGATATCGCTTCTCAAATTTCTCCTTCAATTGATATCGATTTATTAAGTCGAGATTTTTCTATAAATGCCATTGCTTTTTCTTTTGAAGAAAAACTTCTCATTGATCCATCAAATGGAATTAAAGACCTAAAGCTTTCTTTTTTGAGAACTAATTCAAAGCAGAATATATTAGATGATCCTTTAAGAATTTTAAGGTGCTTTCGTTTTATTTCTGAATTAGATTTTAATGTTGATGTAGATTTAATAGATTTTATTAAAACTTACAAAAAT
>JGI26064J46334_1000275_pt1 | contig 11516 bp, 10 predicted proteins | sample MarorgKNORR_S2LV_FD_46334 | JGI IMG/M metagenome (IMG submission 46334) | reverse complement strand
GCTACTACAGATCAATTAACAGGTATTTCAAACAGAAGAGTTGTCTTTGAAGAGCTTGAAAGTGCATATGCAGATCTTCACTCAGATAATAGAGGAGACTTCTCCGTCATAATGATTGATATTGATTTCTTCAAGTCAGTTAATGATACATACGGACACTCAGGAGGAGATGAAGTTCTGAAGGCTATGGCGAATGTTTTGAAAAATTATATTAGTGAGCCTAATATCGTTGGAAGAATTGGTGGTGAAGAATTCTTAGCAGTAATATTTGATCAAGAAGATATAGAAAGCTACTGTGATAATTTGCGTAGAGAAATTCATGGAATAAAAGTTTCTTATGAAAATCATGAAATCTCTATAACAGCTAGTGGAGGTGTTGCGATTACTTCCGAGTCTGGAAACGCATCAGATGTTATAAACAAAGCTGATGAAAGATTGTATGATGCTAAGAAATCAGGAAGAGATAAATTTGTTATTAGTTAATAATGGAGAAATAAATGGCAAAAATTTTGTATGTTGAAGATAACGAAATGAATAGAGATATGTTGTCTAGAAGATTACAGAGAAGAGAGCACGAGATTTTACTGGCATTTGATGGGCAAGAAGGCCTAGATATGATGAAATCTGAAAAACCTGATCTAGTTCTTATGGATATGGGNCTTCCCGTGATAGATGGATGGGAAGCAACAACAACAGCCAAAGGAGATCCTGAAATAAAAGATATACCTATAATTGCTTTGACCGCTCACGCCTTAGAATCTGATAGAGTTAAAGCCCTAGATTGCGGTGCTGATGATTTCGATACAAAACCAGTAGACTTCAAAAGGTTACTAGGAAAAATCGAAGGACTCCTAGGATAAGATTCTTATTGATTGTAGATATTAGTAACTATGGCTGAGAGTTCATCCATAGAAACCTCATCTTTCTTGACCATTCCAGCAACATTCTTTTCAAGCATCTCTATTTGCACTTCCGTAAGATCTTTGCCTGAATATACAAGCACAGGAACCCTTTCCGTTTCATTAAATTCCTTCATATAATTCTCTAAGAACTCAAATCCATCCATTCGTGGCATCTCTAAATCAAGAACAATTAGGTTAGGATTTTTATTTAATTTTTCTAAGCCCTCTTTGCCATCTTTGGCAGTATCAAATTTAAAGCCTGCATCACTTAGCATTCGAGAGAGTAAATCACGCACATCGGCATCATCATCAATGATCAAAACGGTTCCATCCTGATCAGCTACAGAAATAAGTCTGGATACCGTTTCCAGGAATAAATCTCTATTGATTGGTTTTGTTAAATAATCGTCAGCACCTAGTGACTGAGATAAAACATCTTGTGACAATTGACTTACCATGACTACAGGCATTTCCTTAAGTTCAGGATCACTTTTACATTCCTTCAATATTGACCATCCGTCCCTTCCAGGCATCAAAACATCNAAAAGAAGTAACTTTGGTTTCATNTCTCTTACAATTTGCATACCCTTTTCACTATCAACAGCACCTACCAGTTTTAAACCTATTTTTGATAAAGTTCTNCGTATTAGGTCGTGCATAGCAACATCATCATCAATTAGTACCACTATCTTTTCTTCTTCAGTTAATTTGTCAATTGAGTTGCCACCTTCTACTTCATCATAATCTTGAGGACATTCCCTTGGGACATACAGAGTAAAGACCGATCCAACTCCTAGTTCACTAGTGACAATTACATCACCTCCCATCATCTCAGCTAATTTTTTTGTGATGGGAAGTCCGAGTCCTGTACCGCCATGTTTTGCAGAAGTTGACCTTTCTGCCTGTTCATATTCTCTAAAAACCTTGCTTAGCCCTTCCTCAGACATACCCTCGCCTGTATCAGTTACNGCAAATCTAATCATCTCTATGCCTTCTTCTAAAAAGGTATCAACATCTAGGGTAACGGTTCCATTCGAGGTGAACTTAAAACCATTACTTAGAAAATTTGTTAGGCATTGTCTNATCTTAGTTTCATCTTGTGTCATGGAACCAAGCGCATCTTGCAGATTAACCTTNAATCCATTGTCATTTGATGCTGCTAGTGGGCCTGTCACATCCTTTATAGTATCAACCATACCTTCTATCTCGAAACTAGTAAGGTATAGCTCCATTCTTCCGGCTTCTATCTTGGAAATGTCTAAAATATTGTTGATAAGGGATAAGAGGTGGCTTCCAGCCGAAGTAATTTTCTTTAGATCAGGCAGTAAATCATCATAACCAAGGTCTTCACAATCCTCTGCTAACATCTCTCCATAACCTAAGATTGCATTTAAGGGTGTTCTTAATTCATGGCTCATATTTGCAAAGAATCTAGTTTTCTCAGCATTTGCNTCTCTAGCCTCGTCTCTAGAAGTTTCCATCTCACTTGTTCGAGCTGAAATTAATGCATTTACCTCATCCGACATTCTCGAGAAGGCTAAAGACATTAATTCTACGGAAGCTTCTTCATTACCTGCNCCATCTCCCTCTTTAGCAAGTTCAGTCATTTTCTTNATATCATCGAGAATAAGTTTNTGTGCGTTACCTTCTAACTGATCTGCGAGGAAAGACATTTTTTCAATTATCACTCTATCTCTTTCTTTTCTTCTTTTTGCCTGTTCTTTTCTGATGTCTTCCATCTCCAAGAGATGGCCTCTATAACTATGAAGTGCTGTGGAAAGGTGACCTACTTCATCATTTTTTGAGGCTAAGAGTCCATGGCGTTCAGGCATCTTTTGAGTATGATCTCCTTGCGTCAAACCTTCTAAAACTGCAATAGCTCNTGTAATTCCTCCAAATGTTCTGTAGGTNATGTAAGCAGTCAAACCAACAATAAATAAAATCATAAGAGCTGATATGAAATAACTCCTTGCAAGAACTTCAGAGGCCCTTTCCATAGCAAGCTTCTCGTCTTTAAAAATAAATAATTCTGCTTTGTCTGAAGACAAGTAAGTGCTTAATGGAATTAACGTAATAGAAGTTCCTAGATCAGTATCTTTTGAACTATGTCTGCTCCCATTTTGGACCATCAATGAATTGGCTTTTTCTACAATTTCAGAGTAATTCTCGATACCAAATCTTGATTCAGAACTGAAATCATCAGAGGAATAATCTTCTTCAAGAGAAATTAGACCTTCAGGAGTTTTTATACCTGTCCTGACCTCAAATTCATCTTCAAAAATCTCAATAGCTTTTCTCACATCCACTCCCAGAATTATGTTGGCAAAAGTTTCTTGATTAACTTTTATTGGAAATGAATAAGTTTGATTTAAAGTAGCCGTTTGGACATTATCAGCATCAAGTATCTTTAATGTCGATTGTCTTGGTCTTTCTGAGATATCTTTAATATGGGAATCTAAATAAGAAAAAAATTCAGGTCTGGCTTTAGGGCTGCATGCATCAATACCCAGTAAATCTAATGCACTGCCACAATAAAATCTTTGTCCATTTGGAAAATAAGCCATTACAAAACTTAACTCGCCATCATCCAATTCCTCTTCAAAAATATATTCAATTAAATACTGAAGATCACCAAGTGATCTGTTTTCTATGGTGTTGAAAATTGGATTCAAATAACTACCTGAAGAATCAACTTCGTCTATGAAAGTTTCATCATCTGGATCCCAGATATCACCTTTTTCACCAAAACCTGGAAGCCAGCTTGCCATGGATTCATAGGTGCTATTGAAGGTTTGATACCAGGCTGACTCATAAAGTATTACCAAGGACTCACCCGCGGCATCTTCTTGAATTGAGTCTCTACTGTCTGTAGAAAAATAGAAAACTACCGTTACTAGTAGATACCCTACTACTACGAACAGCAGAAGTTGCAGTCTAATTGACATGTTTGAGAGAAATGCTAGGTGACCTTATTGCAGGTCAAAATTTAATCTTACTTGAACATTGTTAGCTTTGACAGATTGACCATTGAATGAAGGAGGCATATATACCCATTTTCGAACTGCTTTAATTGCAGATCTTTCAAAAACGCCTTGAGGTGCAGCTTCAACAACATAAGGATCTAAGACTGCTCCATCAGTATCAACGTCAAATTCAACAACTACATAACCTTCTTTGCCAAGCCTTAAGGCTTTTCTTGGGAAAGAAGGTAACTTTGCATAATTTCTCTCAACAGTTATCTCTGTTTCATCTTCTCCAACATACCCGATATCAGTNATTGCGGAGATACTTGAAGCAAATATTACTGCAATAAAAGTAGTTAAGACTTTTACTGATAAATTATTAACTTTATTTAAAGACATTATGGTTTACTCCTGTATATATCTATATTATACACCTTTTATAAATCTAAGATCACAATGAGTAAATCAAAGAAAGTAAAGCACTACTTAGCTGGACAGCGTTACTGGGAAGTATTTGTCATCGATAAAGAGGAAACTGTAGGACACGCTTGTGAATTGATGGACAAAAATAGAATCGGAGCTTTGATTGTAGTTGATAAAAAAACTGATGTTGAACACAGTCATGTCATTGGAATAGTCACAGAAAGAGATATCGTCAAAACCATTTCGCATCATCTAGATAATATTGAAGATAGAACAGTTGATCAAATAATGACAAATTCTGTTGTCAGTACCACACCTGATGCAACATCTGAAGAAGCTGTAAATTTAATGGTTGAAAATCAAATTAGACATTTAGCTGTGATGGAGGAAGATATATTGTTAGGTGTTATTTCAATGCGNGATCTTTTCTATTCATTAAATTACTTAAATAAGCAGTGATAGTCCTTTTTGCATGTGTTGAAAATTCATGCAGAAGCCAGATAGCTGAAGCTCTAGCAAAAAAAATTTCTCCCCATAAATCTAATTTTTATAGTGCAGGATCTAAACCCAGTGGGATCATAAATCCGATGGCAATAAAATTGCTAAAGTCTCAAGGAGTTTATTTAACTGATCATAGATCAAAGGATGTTTCTGAATTTATAAATATCAAGATAGATTATTTAATTTTAATGGGCTGCGGAGATCAATGCCCTAATATAGTTGCCGAAGAGAGAATTGAATGGGATATTCCTGATCCTAAAGATATGGAAGAGCCTGAATTTCTTAATGTTATAGAGAATATAAGAGGTAAAGTTAAAAAATTANTTAAAACTATCGATAACGAACATTCTCTCTAGAGAGTTGTTTTAGAGAGCTGACNCCCATCAATCTCATATCTCGCTCAATTTCTAATTTCATTAACTCTAAGGCTCTCTCAACCCCATCCTGTCCNGCTGCCGCCAAAGCGTATAAGTAGAATCTTCCTCCACCAACAGCTTTAGCTCCAAGTGAAAGTGCTTTCAACACATGAGTGCCCCTTTGTATACCGCTATCCATAATAACATCTATATCATCCCCCACTGCATCCACTATTTCTGCTAACTGATCAAAGGGAGACCTACTCCCATCTAACTGTCTTCCGCCATGATTAGATATGACAATACCTGTACATCCGATTTCAACGGCCTTTCTTGCATCTTCGACGCTCATGATCCCCTTTAGGCAAAATTGTCCATCCCAATATTCAACCATTCTTGAAACATCATCCCAATTTAAATTAGGATCAAGCATTTCGGTAAAGTATCTTCCAATGGAGATAGGCCCATCAGACATATCTACATGGTCATCTAATTGAGGTAGAGAAAACTTCTCATGAGTAAGGTAATTGAATGCCCACATTGGCTTAACCGCAAACTGGAAAATTCCATTCAAACTTAGTTTAAATGGTATAGAAAAGCCTGTTTTTAAATCTCTTTCTCTGTTTCCTCCNGTTATCGTATCAACAGTAAGCATCATGATATCAACATCCGCATTTTTTGCGTTTTCCAACATGACTTTATTGAGTTCTCTGTCTTTATGAAAGTAAAATTGATAACACTGGGGTCCTGGGTATCTCTTTCTTACATCAGCAAGNCTTACAGTCCCAAGAGAAGAAACACCAAATAAAGTTCCATATTTATCTGCTGCNGCAGCTACTGCATTTTCACCTTGATGATGGAATACTCTTTGTAAAGCTGTTGGTGAGCAATAAATTGGCATATCTAATTTCTTACCCAAAATTTCAACTGACATGTCAATATCNTGAACACCCCGCAATACATTAGGNACTAAATCGCAGTCATCAAAACTCTTTGTNTTCCTTTCATAAGTGCTCTCATCATCTGCAGCACCATCAATATAATTGAAAATNGGGCTAGGTAAACGTCTNCGGGCTAACTCTCTAAAGTCAGTAAAACTATGACAATCTTTCAAACGCATAACAATTTGAATGCTAAAACCTTTAAAAAGCTATTTGATTTCCTGAATATTATTTTTTACTTTCTTGNATGAGAGTAAAAGCCTTCATGGATTGATCGCCACCCTGATAGCAAAGGGTTGCATCTGTCATATCAGAAATTTGATCCCAGCCTGATTCAATATTTTCAGCCGTCAATTCATCACCAGTNCCTAAATAGATACCTTTTGTTTCATGAATCATAACTCTAGTAAAGACACCAGCTCCTGCAGCGATGATTACACCTGTGGGTGCATCTTCAGAGACCATATAAGTTACNGCAGGAGTTACATATTCAGGTTTGATTTGTTCAATCACTTCCTCTGGCATTAGACTTTCAGTCATTCTTGTACCGGCTAGAGGTGCAAGAGTATTGCATTTAACATTATACTTAGCTCCTTCAAGTTTAAGTGTATTCATAAGGCCAACTACTCCCATCTTTGCAGATCCATAATTAGTTTGACCGAAGTTTCCATAAAGACCACTCGATGAAGATGTCATTACTATTCTTCCATAGTTCTGCTCTTTCATGATTTCCCAAACTGCTTTTGTGCAGTTTACACTTCCCATAAGGTGAACTTCTAAAACCATTCTAAAATCTTGGTCTTCAACTTTAGAAAAACTTTTATCCCTAAGAATACCTGCATTATTAACCAAGATGTCAATACGACCATAGGTGTCCATGACTTGGTCAACCATTGCTTTGACTTGTTCTGCATCAGTTACACTAGCTCCATTAGCTATTGCTTCACCGCCAGCAGCTTTTATCTCCTCAACGACCATTTCTGCCGCAGAAGAAGAGCCATCATCAGATCCATCTACATTTCCACCCAAGTCGTTAACAACAACTTTGGCACCTCTTCGTGCTAGGTCTAATGCATGACATTTTCCTAATCCTCCACCTGCACCAGTTACAATTGCAACACGATCATTAAATGTAATTGACATAATTTCTCCTCTTTATAAATTTAGGCGCACATATTAACTTAACCTAGTTTCTTTGTGAAAAGGCTTTTTCTATTCTATTTAAAGCTTCTTCTAATACAGACTTAGGACATCCAAAATTTAACCGCACATAGTTTTTATCTCCAAACCAAGCGCCATCGTAAACACCCACGCCTGCCTCTTCTATAAAAAAGTTTGCAGGATTATCTAATCCTGATTCGCTACAGTCTATCCATGCTAAAAATCCGGCTTCAGGACCCTTTAGAGATAGGCCGTCTATATTGTTTAATCTTTTCTGTAATAAATTTCTATTTGATTTCAAATACTGTAATAGTTCAAGGTACCATTCTTGAGCTGCACTATAAGCTGCTTCTGCAGCTACAAATGCAATATTATCTATATGGGCAACAATGCCTTTCGTATTCCTCTTAAAATCTTCTCTCAGCATTTCATTGGGTATGATAGCTGCTGCAATTGGAAATCCCGCAAGATTAAAAGTCTTGCAAGGTCCCATAATGGTAATAGAGTTGTTTTCATTGTATTTACTTAGACTTGCAAAGGGTATGTGTTTTAAACCTTCCTCTAAAATTAAATCAGAATGTATTTCATCACTACAAACAATAATGTTCCTTTCTTCACAAACTTTAGAAAGTTCTTTTAACTCATTTTCACTGAAAACTGTTCCACCAGGATTTTGAGGGTTACATAGAAAAAATAATTTTGTATCTTCTGTTAAGAGCGTTTCTATAGCATCCATATCAAATTCAAGCCTTCCTTGAGAATCAAATAAATGTGTTTTGATAAATCCCCTTTCCATATTTTCGGGTGCTTCAGTAAAAGGAGCATAAATTGGAGAAGGCACCATAGCGATTTCTCCAGGTGCCAGAACAGTTTTACAAGTCACATTTAGACCCACTACTCCACCTGGAATCCAGACAACCCAATCCTTCTCTATAGACCATCCAGAATTATTTTTTACATTATTAACAAAAACTTCAGTCAAGTTACTAGGAATTTCAGAATAACCAAAAATTCCTTGAGCTATTCTTTCAGACATGGCACTAGTGATCTCAGGAGGACAAATAAAATCCATATCTGCTATCCACATTGGTATGACGTCATCGTCAGAGAACTTCAACCACTTGGTACTATAAGTTTCTTTTCTCGATATTATTTGGTCAAAATCATATTTCATGAATAAAAATCATATTACTCTAAATTTTGTTTGATACCTATTGCTCAGTACTGTTTCAGTGGTTAGACTGCGGGTCCCAATAATCTAAATTATGACAGATATTTCATACACAAACGTCAATGATAATACCCCAGTCTTAGTCGGGAACAGCCAACTCACTGACAAAAGAGGTATTAATGGTTTTAACTACTTAGAAATTCTTAAAGAAGTTTCTAAAAAAGCTATTCTAGATTGCGATGCTTCAATAAAACTCAATGAACATATCGATACCGTGGCAGTGATTAGATTTGTAGCAGATACTCCTCATAGAGACTCTGCAACTTCTAACTTGTGGGGTTATCCAAATATGCCAAGAAGTTTATCTAATGCATTGAACATTCCTAACCAAAATGAAATTTATACAACAACAGGTGGTAACTCTCCTCAATTAGCGCTAAATGAAGTAGCAAATAGAATTAAAGATAATCAAATTGAATGTGCTTTGTTAGCAGGAGGCGAAGCTCTTGATACTTTTGTAGGTAGATTGAAGGAAGGATTGGAAGTAAATTGGGCAGATGATCCAGGAGGGAGACCTGAATCAATAGGAAAGTCTTTAGATGGAACAAATGATCATGAGAAACTGCATGGATTATTGATCCTTCGTCTGTCTATCCACTTTTTGCTAATTCACTAAGAGGTGCGAATCACCAAACTGTCGATGAACATATGCAAGATACAGGAATGCTCTTTGAAGAATTTTCACGAGTAGCTTCTAAAAACGAATTTGCATGGTTCCCAATTCATCGATCTGCTGAAGAAATTGCTGAGGTTAAACCTGAAAATAGAATGATTGGCCTTCCATACACCAAGTACATGAATTCTATAATGCGAGTAAATCAATCTTGTGCAATGGTCATGATGTCTGCTAAGAAGGCTAGAGAACTGGGTGTTCCAGAATCTAAATGGATATTCATGTATTCAGGAGCATGTTTAAATGATATTTGGAATGTTTCTGATAGAGTTGATTATCATTCCTCACCTGCTATCAAAGCTTGTACTGATAGCGTCTTTGATTTAGCAAACATTTCAATCAATCAAGTTGACTTTATAGATCTATATTCTTGCTTTCCCTCTGCAGTACAAATTGCTATGAAAGAACTATCCTTAGAGGCTAATGATCCAAGAGGCTTGACGGTTACCGGCGGACTTCCTTACTTCGGAGGTCCAGGAAATGCATATGTGATGAACTCAATTGCAACTTTGATGGACAAGTTGAGAGCAGAACCTGGAAAGTTTGGTTTAGCTACAGCAAATGGTTGGTATATAACAAAGCATGGTGCAGGTATATTCTCCTCAAAACCCTTTGAAGGCGAATGGAATCAAGTTGCTGAAACTTCTCATATACAAAAGGAGATTGATACAGCAGATAAGCCAAATTTTACAGAGACTCCTCAAGGAGATTGTTCTATAGAAACTTATACAATTACTCATTCACGAAATGGTCCAGATAAAGGTATTGTCATAGGTCGTCTTAAAGACGGAAAAAGATTTATTGCAAATACTGAAAGGGATACCTCTACTTTAGAATACATGTGTCACGAAGAGATGCTAAATGCTCTTGGTACAGTTTCAAATGATGGAAAAAGAAATATTTTTAAGCCTAATTTATAAGGAGAAATAAATGAAAGAAATTAATGTTGCAGTTACAGGCGGAGCAGGACAGATAGCTTATTCTCTCTTGCCCAGATTGATAAGTGGAGAAACTTTTGGGTCTGATACAAAAGTAAATTTAAGACTCATCGAAATACCTCAAGTTGTTGATAAGTTACAAGGCACAATTATGGAATTGATAGACTGTGGTTTTGAGCAAACAGGTGAGCTTATTGCTACCTCTGACATAAAAGAAGGAGTAAAAGATGCTGATTGGATTCTTTTGGTCGGGAGTATTCCAAGAGGGATTGTTATTGATGGGAAGAAAATTGAAGAGAGAAGTGATCTTCTAAAAATAAATGGTGGAATCTTTACAGATCAAGGATCAGCCATAGGAGAACTAGCTAAGTCAGATGCAAAAATATTAGTAGTAGGTAATCCAGCTAATACTAATGCACTTATTGGAATGCACTCAGCGAATAATTCTTCCCAGCAGTGGTTTGCTATGACTGCTCTTGATGCAAATAGAGCGAAAGCACAGCTAGCAGAGAAAGCAGCAGTAGAAATTTCATCTATAAAAAATATGATTATATGGGGTAATCATAGTCCTACCATGTATCCCGATCCTTATAATGCAACTATTAATGGTGTTAGTGCTGCTGAAGTTATTAATGACAACCTATGGCTCGAAGATAGTTATTTACCTTTGGTTCAACAAAGGGGTAAGGCCGTAATAGACGCCAGAGGAGCATCATCTGCTGCTTCCGCTGCTAATGCTGCGATAGATACGGTTAAAGCGGTAATCAACCCTACCAAAGAAGGTGACTGTTTTAGCGCGGCTGTTGTTAGTGATGGAAGTTATGGAATTCCAGAGGGATTAATATTTGGATTTCCTCTTAGAACCAATTCTACTGGAAAAATCGAGATAATTCAGGGGATAGAGCTGAATGAGTTTGCTCAAACCAAGATAAAAGTTACTACCGAAGAATTAGAGTCTGAAAGAGAAGCCGTTTCAGATCTAATAGACTAATTTTTTGGCTTCATTTGTGGGAATAGGAGTACATCTCTGATGGATTGAGCACCTGTAAGCAACATCACCAATCTATCAATGCCGATACCCACCCCTGCACAGGGAGGTAAGCCATACTCCAAAGCCTCGATGTAGTCAGAATCAAATTCCATGGCCTCTTCGTCACCTGCTGATTTTTGAGATACCTGATCTTGAAAACGTTCTGCCTGATCATCAGGATCATTCAGTTCCGAGAATCCATTAGCTATTTCCTTACCTCCAATAAATAACTCAAATCTATCTACTTCATCAGGGTTTTCATCTGAAGCTCTTGATAGAGGCGATACCTCTTTGGGATATCCAGTAATGAATGTTGGGTTAATTAATTCTGATTCAACAAGCTCTTCAAATAATCCAAATAAAATTTTTCCATTTGACAGATTTTCTATATCTTCAA